>Ga0007825_1000185_pt1 | contig 19627 bp, 17 predicted proteins | sample CryBogCBE13Jul09_FD_71229 | JGI IMG/M metagenome (GOLD analysis project Ga0007825, IMG submission 71229) | Freshwater microbial communities from Crystal Bog, Wisconsin, USA - CBE13Jul09 | ecosystem: Environmental > Aquatic > Freshwater > Lake | place: Crystal Bog, Wisconsin, USA | collected... | reverse complement strand
TACTACAAGTACGACGGATACGGAACATTCACCTCGATTCCACAGGCCTAGTTCCAACAACAAAAACCCCCTCGGCCCTAGGGCCGAGGGGGTTTTTTCACACCCGACTACTCGCAGTTCTGACCAGGGTTGCTGAAGGGCAAACCATCGGGGCAGATCGCACCGGTGAAGATCGTGCCAATCGTGGTCACACTCAAGAGACGAGCACCGGAGAGGTTGGCACCGGTGAAGTTCGCGTTCGTCAGGTTGGCGCCCGAGAAGTCCGCGTTCGATACGTTGGCCCCCGTGAGGTTGGCACCGGTGAAGTTCGTGGTGCCGAGGCTCGCACTGGCCAACACGGCCTTCTTCAAGTTGGCGCCCGTGAAGTCAGCACCGACCAGCAACGCATTCCCCAAGAAGGCACCCGACAGGTTGGCCCCCGGTGCCGACAAGGCGTTCATCTGGGCGCCACCGGCGCTCATGCCCACGCCGACGAGGTAGCCGTTGTAGAGCTGCCATCCGGTGGGTAGGGATGCAGGCGCACCGTTCTCGTAGGACGAGACCACACCGTTCAAGGTCGCAGTGGCGAAGTTGGTGCCAGTGATGTTCGCGAACGCCAGCGAGGCACCTGACAAGTTCGTGTTGGCGAAAACCGTGTTGGTGAGGTTCGCGTACAGCAGGTTGGCGCCACTGAGATTCAAGTGCTGCAACTGCAGGCCCGACAAGTTGGCACTCGTCAGTTGCGCACCCGCGCCGAGGAGAAATCCGCGGTCGAGGGCCCAGCCGGCAGGCAGGGCCGAGGGCGCTCCGATGATCTTGCCCGACGTCACGCCACGTAGATTGGCCGTGGCGAGGTTGGCACCCGTCAGATTGGCTCCCGTGAGGTTGGCGTTGGCGAAGTTCGCGTGCGCGAAGCTACCCTTCTGGAAGACCTTACCCTTGGCGCAGCCGTGGCTCAGCACGCTGACGTTGCTCAGCACGCCACCTACGACACAGCCGTAGTACGTGGTCGGTGCGGCGCTGGCCGAACTGGCTACCTGGCCGGCGCCAATGGTGCCGAGCGACATCACCGCTCCGAGACTGAGTCCCGTGGTTATTACTCGCTTCATATTTCCCCCTCACTACGTATGGTGGCAGCGCCCGAAAGCGGTACCGGTTGCGTTCATTCTAGGTTGTCCAGAAATGACGAACAGCGTGGCAGCGCATACTCGAAGAGTCCACGCCACCACGCAGTGGTCACGAAGGTCTATGCCTTGGTCAGGTGGGTGATGACGTAGGAGACGCCTTCGGTGCCAGGTCCTGGGTAGGCGTACTGGTTACTTGGGGTCACCCAGCCGCTGAAGCGAGCCGTCGAATAGACATCCCAGTCAGCACCGTAGAGAATCGGAGCCATGGGGACTTCCGTCGTCATGATCGCCGCCAACTTGTTGATGGCGTTCTGGAAGGCGGGCGTGCCGGCCTGGGCCGAGGCCAACTGCACCAGGTCGATCTGCGCGGCGGCGTTCTGGTACTCACCGTAGTTTGTCGATCCACCGGTCAAGGCAGGGTTCTCGAGCCAGTTGGAGTACTGAATGTAGGGGTTCAGACCACCAGCACCCCAGTGGACGATGGCGTCGAACTGGTGGGTGAAGATGTCGGTGTTCCACTGACCCGTCTCCAGACTGAGTGGGGTCACGTTGATGTGATCGGCCTTAAAGGTGGCGGCCAGCAACTGCTCGTCTTCTTCGTAGTCAGAGTAGGCGGTGGGGTCCTGGATCGAGAAGTGACATTCGGTGCCGGCAGCGAGGCCGGTGGCCGTCTGAGCAGCGGCGCTGTTAACTGCGAAGTAGTGGTTGGCATCCATGGCGTAGCCCTTGGACTCCAGGTACGTCGCCACCTTGGTGCTCGACCAGCCACTCAGCTGGTAGTTGTTCTTGTAGGCACCTTCGTAGGCCGACTGAATCGGCATGAGGCCTGAGCTCGAGGTTGCCGGCAGTTCAAAACCAGTCTCACCCACGCTGGCAAGTTCGTTCCGGTTCACGGCCATTGAGAGGGCGTAGCGGAACGAAGGGTCGGCCAGGCAGTCAGTCGAGGCGTCGGGTGCCGACGAACTCACGTTGAACCACAAGGTGACCGTTGATCCTGGTGGGTAGTAAAAGTGGTTGGTGCTGGGGTTGAGACGCACGAAGGTGTTCTGGACCTGGGGGATGTCGTTACCGGCCCAGTCGAGCTGGTGTGAGGCCAGAGCCTCCGTTGCGGCGGCGTTCGAGGCGTAATAGGGAACGTTCACACCAGTCACGTAGGGAGTGGCCGTCAACTTCCAGTGACTGTTGTAGGTGTAGCTGATCTCCTGCGAGGTGTAGCGCGTTGGTAAGTACGGACCGTTTCCCAACACCTGGGTGTTGGACAGGTATTGCGTACCCGAGCTGATCTGGTCGGCCGCGGGGATGCCGGTGTCACCTTGCACGGGGAAGATCATGACGCTACCGATAGCGTCTTCGTTCGAGAACTGCGGAGTGGCAAATGTCAAGGTAACAGTGTTACCACTGACGCGTGCGGGCGCCGTGAGAGCGGGCACGCCGAAGACGTTCATACCGGCGTTGGTGTTGATGGCGTTGAACTCGTTGGCCACATCAGTGGCGGTGACGGGCGTCCCGTTACTCCAGAACGCCTTGGGGTTCATGGTAATGACCGCGCTCTGGCCGGTCGAACTCATGACGACGCTCTTCGCAATCCAGGGGTACCAGACGTTGGCCTTGAGGGTGTTGTACTGGATAAGAGGTTCGTACGAAAGGGCGTTAATACCCATCTGCGTACCCGTGGCTTCGCCGTTGGCCGGGTTGAAGTTATTGGTAAAAGTCACGCCGACGTTCGTTTCTTCGGTCAGTACCGTTGGGCTCTTGACCGCAGCGTCACTCGTAACGGTCGTACCAACGAATCCGAGCGACACGCTCGCCAGCGCGAGCGTCGCAGCAAATACTTTCTTCATTCTCATCCCCTTGTTGGGGTTCACCTAGCTCCGCTGCAAAACGACCAAAGAGGTAGGGGAACCGTTGCACATCAATCTTGTAGAGACAGATTACTTGGAATTCACCATCTCGACGACTTTGACAGAATTCACCGAACGGTACGCAACCTACAAGCGTTTGCACGATGGTAAGGGCCGCACATGACTGCAGGGGGCGGGCACTCGCTTTCGCGAGCACCCGCCCCCTGCAGGGAACAATATTTTTGTAGGACTAGGCCTTGGTCAAGTGGGTCAACACCAACGCAATGTCGGAGTTGCCGGGGCCAGGGTAGCCGTACTGGTTGGTTGGGGTGACCCAACCGGTGAAGCGAGCCGTCGAGTAGACGTCCCAGTCAGCACCGTAGAGGATTGGAGCCTCAGGTACCTGGGTCGACATGATCGCCGACAGCGCCGTTACAGCCGTCTGGAACGCAGCGGTGCCAGGAGCGGCAGCAGCAAGGTTCGAAAGGTCGGTCTGAGCGGTTGGGTTGATGTAGTCACCGAAGTCAGCGCCGTTGGTGGGAACACCGCTGGAGACCTGACCGGAGTCATCGAGCCAGTTCTGGAACTGGGTGTATGGGTTGGTACCACCGTTACCCCAGTGAACCATCGCGTCCCAGGCACCGGAACCGTAGTAGGCGCCGTACCAGGTGCTCGTCGTTACGCCCTGAGCCGTAACGTTGATGTTGTCACCCTGCAAGGTTGCCGAGATCAACTGCTCGTCTTCGGCGTAGTCAGAGTAACCCGATGGGTCAATGATGTTGAAGTGGCACTCAGTGCCGATTGACAAACCAGTGTTCGTAGCAGCCGTCGACGTGTGCACCTGGATGAATCCATTGCTGTCGAGGTTGTAACCGTTACTGGTCAGGTAGGCGTCAACTGCCGAAGCCGAAGCACCAGTCAACGAGTATGGAGCCTTGCTGAAGTCGTTCGCGTACGAACCTTCGTAAGAAGCCTGTGACGGCATAAGGCCTGAGCTCGAAGTTGCTGGTGGCTCGTAACCGGTCTCACCAATGCTGGAGAGGGTCGAACGGTTCATCGCCATCGACACTGCCTTACGGAAGTGGTAGTCAGCGAGGCACGAGCTGTTGGCGTCAGGTGCGTTAGGACCAAGGTTGAACCACAGCGTCACGGTTGAACCGGGAGCGTAGTAGTACTTGTTGTGCGCAGGGTCCTTGGCAACGTACGTTGACTGGATCTGTGGGATGTCGTTTCCGGCCCAGTCGAGCTGGTGAGCAGCAAGTGCTTCCGTAGCAGCCTGGTTCGAAGCGATAGCAGGAACGTGGACTTCGGTCACGTACGGCTTAGCCGTAATGCCCCAGTTAGCGTTCTGCTTGAACGTCAGCAATGATGACGTGTAGGCAGTAGGCGTGTAGGGTCCGTTCGAGTCAACATTGCCGTGAGCCAGCACCTGGGTAGCACCCGTGATGTCGTCGGTCGTAGGAATGCCAGCGTCGCCAGCAACTGGGAACACCAGAACGCTGCCGAGCGAGGTCTCGTTGGAGTACTGAGCCGAAGCAAAGTTCAAGGTCACCTTGTTACCAGAGGCAACAGCTGCACCCGACAGAGGACTCACACCGAAGGTGTTGAAGCCGGTCTGGGTGTTGATCGCGTTGAACTCGTTCGCAACGTCCGTTGCAGTAACGGCGCCGCCCGCGGCCCACTTGGCCTTCGAGTTGATGGTGAACGTAACGGTCTTACCGGCGTTCGACAGCACCATGCTCGAAGCAATCCATGGGTACGACACGCCAGCCTTCAGCGAGTCGAACTGGATAAGTGGTTCAAAGGACAGAGCGTTCACTGCCATGGAAGTGCCAACCGAGTTAGCGTCGATTGGGTTGAAGTTATCCGTGAAGGTAACTCCAACGTTGGTCTCTTCCGTGAGCACGGTGGGGTTAGCCACCGAAGCGCCACTGAGTCCTGCTGACACGCCAACGATGCCGAGCGACATGCTCGACAAAGCGACGATGCTAGCAAGCATCTTCTTCTTCATTTTTTCCCCTTTTACTTGTGGCTCACACCACATGTCACTTCTGCGAGTTTCGCAGAAGCTCCTCGATCGGCCGAAGCCGTCGACTGATATGTACAGTACTCCCGTACTGGTACATTGCCAAGTCCCCACGACATTTTTTATGCCGTGACTTTCTTGGAGATTGAAACGGCGGAGCGCTGCTCCTCCGTGGCCTGCAGCCAGCAGCGCGACGAGTGCGTCTCGCTGATCTGGACGACTGGTGGCTGGTTGCCGTGGCAGATGTCCATAGCCTGGCTGCAGCGAGGGCTGAAGCGGCATCCGGCGTAGTTGAAGCCCGACTGCGTGGCTTCGCCCTTCGACCCCTCGTGCTTGCTTTCGAGGTTGTCGGGGTCGGGGACCGACGACACCAGGAGCTGGGTGTAGGGGTGGACGGGAGCATCGATAATTTCGGTGCCCACCGCACGCTCCACGACCTGACCGGCGTACATCACGATCGATTCGTCAGCGATATAGCGAGCCGACGCGATGTCGTGGGTGATGTACAACATGGCCAAGTTGCGCGAGTCACACAGATCGCGCAGCAGGTTCAGCACACCGAGGCGCACCGAGACGTCGAGCATCGAAATTGGTTCGTCCGCCAAGAGGATCTTGGGGTTCACGGCCAAACCACGCGCAATGTTGATGCGCTGGAGCTGGCCACCCGAGAGTTCGTGGGGGTAACGGTCCAAGTACTGCTGAGGTGGGTTCAGCGACACGCTCTGCAGCACTTCGTGGGCGCGCTCGGTGATTTTGTCCTTCGGTGTTCCGTGAATCAACAATGGACGCTCAATGGCGTGCATGACGCGACGCACGGGGTTGACTGAAGCGAACGGGTCCTGCAAGACCAGCTGCACTTCGCTGGCGTAGGCCAGGGTGCGCTTCGACTTGATGTCGATGGGCTGACCGTTGAGGATCAACTCACCACTCGTGGGCGCGTTGATGCGCGACAGCATGCGAGCGAGTACGGACTTACCAGAACCCGACTCGCCCACGACCGCCAGCACGTGGCCGGCCCGCAAGCTGAGCGTCACGTCGTCAACGGCGCGAACCGTGCGCTTCTTCGAGAAGAAACCGCCTTCACCACGCACCAGAAAGTGGCGGGTCAGGTTCTTGGCTTCGAGCAGTACCTGCCCCTTGGTGATGTCACTCATTGCGCTACTCCTTGGGTGCGAGCCTTCTTCGACAGTTCTACGGGTACGGCCTGTGAGTAGGCCGGGTCGTGCAACCAGCACGCCACCAAGCGACCACCGTCAACGGCGGCGAGTGGTGGAACCTGCTCGCGGCAGATATCCATGGCGTACGGGCAGCGAGGATTAAATGTGCAACCGGTTGGCAATGCCTTCAGGTCGGGAGGCGACCCAGGGATACCCGTCATTTCCTTACGCTCACCGTGGAGCGGTGGGAAGGAGTTCATGAGTCCCAGGGTGTAGGGGTGGCGAGGTGCACTGTAGAGCTCGATGGCGACGGCGCGTTCCACAATGTGTCCGGCGTACATGACCATAATCTCGTCCGCGAGCTCCACCAACAACGACAAGTCGTGGGTAATGAAGATCATCGCGAAGCCCAGACGCTGACGCAACTGGTACAGCTCCGACACAATTTCACGCTGGGTCACCACGTCGAGTGCCGTGGTCGGCTCGTCCATAATGACCAACTCTGGCTCGAGGGCCAGGGCCAGGGCGATCATGATGCGCTGGCGCTGTCCACCGGAGAGTTCGTGAGGGAAGCGGTCCAGACGGTCAGGCTGCAGGCCCACGAGGCCGAGCAGTTCAACGGCGCGCTCCTGGCGCTGCTTCTTGCTCATCTCGTGATCGTGGGTGCGCAGAACTTCGTCAAACTCACGGCCAATGCGACGTAGTGGGTTCAACGCGCTCAGTGCACTCTGGAGGACGATGGAGATGTGCGACCAACGCACCGTACGCATGTCGTTCTCCGACGCTGCCAGCATGTCAAAGGTTTCGACACCATTCGCCGTAGGGATGTTGAACTTGACGTCACCGCCAGAGATAACACCGGGCGAACGCAGCAGACGCGTCAGACCGTAGACCAAGGTGGACTTACCCGATCCCGACTCACCGGCGACGCCCAAGACGCGACCGGCGCCGAGGGTGAAATCGACGTTGCTCACGGCGCGGACGGATGAATCGCCGTAGCCGTAGTTGACGCTGAAGTCAGTTACTTCAAGAATGTTCAGTTCGTTGCTCATTGGACGTTGCCCTCTTGCTGAAGTGGAGCCGTGCGCTGCACGGGGGTGTAGCCGAGTCGAGGACGACGCAGCATGCCGGCCTGCTTGCGCTTACGGGCCGAGAGGCCGCCAGCGCGCAGACGGGGGTTGATGAACTCGTCGATACCGAAGTTCAAAAGGGCGAGGCTGGTGCCCACCAAGGCGATGGCCACCCCTGGTGGAACGAACCACCACCACTCGTGAGCGAGGGCGGCGTTGTCCGACTGGGCCCAGTACATCATGGTGCCCCAGTTCCAGGTCGACAAGCTCGTCAGACCGAGGAAGGCCAACGTGGTGTACACACCAACGGAGTAGAGAATGGTGAACAACAGTGACGACGTGAGGATTGGCAGCAAGTTCGGACCGATCTCCGCGAACATGATGCGCAGACGCTTCTCACCGATGATGCGCGAGGCCTCGACGAAGTCACGGTCACGCAGTGACATGGTCTGGGCACGCAAGACGCGAGCACCCCACGCCCAACCGGTGAGCGAAATAATCACACCAATCACCAATGGGTTCGACGCCGTTGACGCCGTCAGGTAACTGTTAATAACAATCAACAGTGGCAGACCAGGAATCGACAAGAAAACGTTGGAGAGCAGGGACAAGCCTTCGTCCGCACGACCACCCAGATAACCAGCGGCGATACCGACAGTGATCGAGAGTACCGTCGCGATGAGTCCGGCGAGGAATCCCACCACCATCGTTTCGCGGCAACCAACGAGCAGCTGTGACAAAACGTCTTGACCCAGCGTGGTCGTTCCGAGCCAGTGCGACGCCGAAGGCGCCATGTTCGGTGTGAACAAGTTCGAGCTGGGGTTGTAGGGCGCCAGGTACGGTCCGATAATTGTCATCACAATGAAGAACAACAAGATGAAGAGCCCGGCGAGGACCTTCGGGGACTTAGGAAGTTGGAGTGATTTCATTAGTGGGCCGCCATCGTTCGGGTGCGTGGGTCAAGTGCGTAGTAGAGAATGTCGGCGAGGAAGTTCGCGCCGAGCACGGTGAAGGTCACCAGGAGGAAGATGCCCTGGAGAAGTGGGTAGTCCTCGTTACCGACGGCGTTCACCAGCAGGTTGCCGACGCCGGGGTAGTTGAAGACCTGCTCCACCAGCAGTGCACCCGAAACGAGCAGACCGATGGTGAGGGCGAAGTTGGCGATCGACGGCAAGATCGCGTTGCGAGCGGCGTGCCAGATGACGCGGCGGCGGGGCAGACCCTTAGCCACGGCCATCAGCACGAAGTCTTCACCAATCGTCGTGATCATCATGTTGCGCATACCGAGCATCCAGCCGGCCAGGGAACTAATCACGATGGAGAGAATGGGCAGTTCACCGTAGCGAATAACACTCGCGATGTAGGTCCAGTCCCAGCCCGGGTTGAGCGATGGGTCGTAGGCGTTCATCAGTGGGAACCAGTTCAACTGACTGGCGAACAACATGATGAGTACGGTGCCGAGGAAGTAGTAGGGCACACTCTGGAAGAAGGTGGCCAACGGGATCACCGTGTCAACGCGTGAACCACGGGTCCAACCGAACATCACACCAAGGAAGGTTCCGATAAGGAAGCTAAATACCGTCGCCACGCCGATGAGACCGATGGTCCACCAGACCTGCGAGCTCAGCACCTGGCTCACGGGAGCCGAGAGTGTGATGGACTCGCCCAGGTTGCCGTGCGCCAGCAACTTGAGGTAGTTCCAGTACTGCACAATTTCGGGCTGGTTGAGACCCGCACCGAACTGCGCCTTAATAGCGGCGATCATCTGCGGCGTCACGCGACCCTGGATCTTGGCGATCATCTGTTCCACGGGGTTACCGGGCATAAGACGGGGCAAAATGAAGTTGACCGTGATGGTTACCCACGCGGTCAATACATAGACGCCCAGTCGTCGTAGTAGTACTTTCATTACGAAGCCATCTCTCTTACCAAATCCATCCCTTTTGTATTACTGCATCCGCACGAGTACCGCACCACCAACTGCGTGGGGAGCGATACCAGTTTCTTTTCGCGCTTGGGGTTAGCCATTGCGTCGATTAACAACTGTACGGCAGCGGTACCCATACCAATGGTGTCCTGCCGCACAGTGGTCAGTGGTGGTGTCATGAGCTGCGACATCGGCGTGTCGTCAAAGCCCGTGAAGAAAATGTCCGAAGGGACCTCGCGACCGTGGTCCTGGAGCACGCTGATAGCGCCGTAGGCCATTTGGTCATTGGCCGAAACAAAAACTTCCGGCAGTGGCACGTCACTCGTCATGCGATCCTGCATCGCGGCGATGCCGCCCACCACGGTAAAATCACCACGCAAAATGTCGACGTCGTCAACGGTGCCCCCACGTTCACGAAAGGCGGCGGCGAATGAGTCCAGTCGCTGGTCGGCGTCGGGACTGTTGAGGCGACCTTGGATGAAACCGGCGTGCTGAATACCGTGCTGTGTAACCAAGTGTTCGGCGATGGCCACCATGGCGCCTTCATTGTCCGAGCGCACGACGTCAACGTTCGCGGGAGTGTCACCACCAGCAAGTACGACCACTGGCAGGCGGTATTCGATTTCTGAGACAAAGTCGGCCGTGAACACACGCTCGAGCGCAATAATCCCGTCAACGGCGCCAAGCATCCGCTCGAGCGCCTCAAGGCGCTGCTCCAGATCAAGATCAACGAAGCTAATGAGGACTGAATAGTCGTTCCGTGACGCCTCAAATTCAATGCCGCGCATGACCGTGTCGATGAAGAGCATGCTTTCGCGCTCGACGTCGGGCCCGTCGCCGGGAATGAAGTCTTTGGGGAATACCAGTCCAATGATCTTGTTTTTCCCAGAGGAAAGCCGCTGCGCGGTGGCATTTCGGACAAATCCGAGCTCTGAAATTGCGGCAGCCACCCGGGCTCGGGTAGCGGGCTCAACGTTGGCGGAGCCATTGATACAGCGACTAACCGTGGCCACCGAGACATTTGCGAGGGTGGCGACGTCGTAGATAGTCGGTGTCTGACTCGCCATATCCCCCCCCCAGGTGTTGTAATGAACAGTTCGGTGAACTGTCTTGATGTAACCGCTTACATTACTATCACAGCGGTTTAGTGTTAGCAAATCACTCCACGGAGGAAATTCACATTTTTTATGCGGGGTGCAGCGTCCGTTGGATGGGCATTCATCTACCCCTGCTATAACGAAAGATATGAGAAAACTTACGTTTCTGCCGCTCGCAGCGCTCCTCCTTACCAGTGCGTCTCTCGTTTCGATCACGCCAGCCTCGGCCAGTCGCCACCACCACGCCACGCCGTGTGCTTTCAAGTCGGTAGGCAAATACTGCCTTGGACCAGGTGAAACTCTGCACTCAACGACGCTGCCGGGGGCCAATCTCACTGGAGTGAACCTCACCGGTGACGAATTAAATGGCTCCAACTTCGCCAACGCCAACCTGACAGGTGCGATCTTGACTGGCGTAAACCTCCGGTACGTCAAGCTCGTTGGCGCACGACTGAATGGCGTCACCTCGGGTCACATCAAGGGTCGCCCGTCAAACATGCCCACCGGTTGGGTCCTCACCAAGGGATATTTCGTGGGTCCTGGCGCCAATCTCAAGGGTGCCATCTTGAAGAACGCCAATCTTGACGGCGCGAACCTTTCTGGAGCGAACCTGACGGGAGCGACCCTCTCGGGCGTGACCTCTGGTGGCATCATTGGTGCTCCGAAAGCCTTGCCGACTGGGTGGATCTTGCGCAATGGCTACCTTCTGGGCCCTGGCGTCAATCTCACCAACGACGACTTCGCCGGTGCAAACTTTGCGGGGGCAAACCTGTCCGGAGCCGTTTTCACCAACATGACACTGAATGGTGCACACCTCGCGGGAGCAAACCTGACGGGCATTATTTCTGGGGGCATTTCCGGCACCCCTGCCACCCTCCCACCAAATTGGAAGTTGGTAAATGGCTACCTCATTGGCCCAGGTGCCGACCTGAGCAGTAGCGCCCTGCGCAACCAACATCTTGGCGGCGTCAATCTGGCTGGCGCGCAGCTGTCGGGTGCCGACCTCACGGGTGTCACTAGTGGCGGCATCGTCGGCAAGCCAGCATCACTGCCCCAGTACTGGACCCTCAGTGACGGATACTTACTCGGGCCCAAGGCCAACCTCACCAACGCCGACCTGCACGGCGTGGATCTGGCGGGAGCCGATCTGCGCTACGCCACCCTCACCGGCGTATCGTCGGGGGCGATTACGGGGAATCCCGCACAGTTGCCGACAGACTGGACCATCGTCAATGGGTACCTCGTCGGGCCCGGTGCCAACCTGGCCAACGCACAATTACAGAACCAAAACCTCACTGGTGCTGACGCCCAGGCAGACACGCTCACCAACGCCAACTTGACCGGTGCCACGGTATCGAACGCCAATTTCCGTGGAGCGGTATTGACGGGTATATCGACCGGACATCTCATCGTGGCGCCCGGGGCGAATGCACCACTCATGCCGACGGGGTGGATATTCGCCACCGGTACCTACAGTGCCCAAAGTTCCAGTTATTTCGTGGGACCCAGTGCCAACCTCACTGGTGCCATTTTGACGGGTAGCACCGCTGTCTTCACAAACGCGGACCTGCACGGCGCGAATCTCACGGGGGCGAACCTGCAAGGGCTCAACCTCACTGGCGCGAACTTGAGTAACGTCAATCTCACCAGTGCGAACTGCAACACCGTGAACCTCACGAACGCCACACTGACCGGGGCCACGGTGACCTCAACAATCTTCGGTGCGGCCGTCGCGAACGGCCTCATCACCGGCTCCCTGATAGGAACGCCAGGGGCGTACCCGTCGAGTTCATGGTCCACCATCAACGGTTACCTCGTGGGCCCTGGGGTCAATCTCACGGGCGCCAACTTGGGCAACAGCACGCTGACCGGGGTCAGCCTCGCCGGGGCTACGCTCACGGACGTGACGTCGGGCAACATCTCGGGCACACCGCTCGCCCTTCCGGCGAACTGGATGATGGCGAACGGGACCGTTACCTCGGGATACCTCGTCGGTCCTGGCGCCAACTTGAACGGCGCCAATCTCACGGGTGCCAATCTCAGCACCGCTGATCTGGCTGGCGTGTTCAGCGGTGGCGTGACCATCACGGGGCCCGCACAACTGCCGTCGGGCTGGAGCCTCGTTGGCGGTTACCTCATCGGTCCCGGCACCAATCTCTCGGGCGCGGACCTATCCAGCGACAACCTCGCCGGCGTCCAGAGTGGTGGCATTATCGGCTCGCCAACGCTGCCCACGGGATGGACGTTGATTGGCGGTTACCTCATCGGTGCCGGTGCCAATTTGACGACCGCCACGCTGAATGGTGATGATCTGCGCAACGTGAATCTCACGGGCACGAACTTCACCAACGCCAGCCTCGTCGGCGCGGCCGTTGGTGGCGCCAACCTCACCAACGCTGACTTCAACGGGGCCAATTTGACGGACGTGACCTTCGCGGGTGCCAATCTCACTGGCGCGACGTTCCTCGGCGCAACCTTGACGGGATCGAGCTTTTCCTCCAGCACAATCTGTCCGTCCGGAAGCAATTTCGGCCAAGTCAACGCAAACTGCCCGTAGCCGTTCGAAGAGTCGTCACCAGACTTTGTAACGACGCTCACGCAGTCGGCACGTACCGCTAACAACCGTGGGGCACGATGGGAGCATGCGACTGAGCTTCTACTCACGGACGCAGGCCACCACGCTCGAGACCGCGTACGACGAGCGGTCGCTGCCAGGTGCCATCGCGTCTCGTCTCCACGTCATCGAGGCGGTGCACCACCCCGCCCGTGTACACGTGGCCTTCCGCAGTTTCTAGCGTTCGGCCTTCACTAGCATTACGGGGTGCTCGAACCCAAGGTCATTCTCTATTACGGCTTCACGCCGTTGCGAGATCCCGAGGCCATTCGCCTCTGGCAACACACGTTGTGCGAGTCTCTGAACCTCAAGGGTCGCATTCTTATTTCGACCCACGGCATCAACGGCACGGTGGGTGGCGCCATGGCTGACGTCAAGAAGTACGTTCGGGCCACCAAGTCTTACCCTGGCTTCAAGAATCTCGACATCAAGTGGTCTGACGGCACCGGTGCAGACTTTCCGCGTCTGCGCGTGCGGGTACGCGACGAGGTCGTCTCCTTTGGTGCCCCGAACGAACTCGAAGTGGACGACCACGGTGTCGTCGGTGGTGGCGTGCACCTCTCACCCGCCGCCGTGCATGAACTGGTTGACGCTCGTGGCGACGACGTCGTGTTCTTTGATGGCCGCAACGCGTTTGAGGCAGCCATTGGACGATTCAAGGGTGCCATCGTGCCCGACGTCGATACGACGCGTGACTTCGTTACCGAAATTGAGTCGGGCAAATACGACGACCTCAAGGGTCGACCCATTGTGACGTACTGCACCGGTGGTGTTCGCTGCGAAGTCCTCAGCGCGATCATGAAGAAGCGCGGCTTCGAGGAGGTCTACCAACTCGAAGGTGGCATCGTCCGCTACGGCGAGACCTTCGGTAACAAGGGTCTATGGGAAGGCTCCCTCTACATCTTTGACGAGCGCATGAACCAAGAGTTTGGCGACGACATCACCGTACTCGGTCGCTGCGAGCGCTGCGAGGCGCCCACCAGTCACTACGTCAACTGCGACAATCTGGCCTGCCGGGCCCTGACCTTGCTCTGCGACGAGTGTGCCGCGAGCGGTGGCGCGACGTGCGGCCCCGCCCACCAGACGGCGCCACGAGCGAAGAATCTGCCGGCTTCTTAGAGGACTTTGGACAAGAAGCTCTGCAGACGTTCTGTCTGTGGGTGCACGAGTACGTCGCGTGGGTCACCCGACTCTTCAATACGACCACCATCGAGGAAGTAGACCGAGTTGGCCACTTCACGGGCGAAGCCCATTTCGTGCGTGACGACAATCATCGTCATGCCGCTTTCGGCAAGGTCCTGCATGACGTCGAGTACTTCGCCGACGAGTTCGGGGTCGAGCGCGGACGTCGGCTCGTCGAACAGCATCAACTTCGGCTCCATGGCCAGGGCGCGCGCGATGGCCACGCGCTGCTGCTGACCACCACTCAACTGACTCGGGTAGTGATCGGCCTTCGCGCTGAGTCCAACGCGCTCGAGGAGTTCACTCGCCCGTTCCTTCGCCGCGGTAGCTGCGACACCCTTGACCTTGACTTGGCCAATCGTGATGTTTTCGAGAGCCGTGAAGTGTGGGAAAAGGTTAAATCGCTGAAACACCATGCCGATAGCGGCCCGATCGGTGCAGAGCTCACGTTCCGAGCGCTCGTAGAGTTTGCCGTTGCGCAGTTGGTAGCCAACGAGCTCACCATCAACGCGGAGTTCACCTGCGTCGTGCTGTTCGAGGTGGTTGATGCAGCGCAGCAGCGTGGACTTGCCCGAACCAGACGGACCAATGAGGCAGGTCACTTCGCCACGCGCCACGGTGAGATCGACCGACTTGAGGACATCGTTGGCCCCGTAGGACTTGCGAACCCCCGTTGCTTGCACCATGGGTGTCGTCATCGCGCACTCCGTCGTCGGGCCCCGAGCGTGCGCGACAGGTCCTGTCGAATGCGCTGGAGCGGCGTGGGCGGAACGGTGCGCAAGGCGCCCTTGGCGTAGTGGCGCTCGAGGTAAAACTGGCCAATGGAGAGCACCGTGGTGACCGCGAGATACCAGAGGGACGCCACAATGAGGAGCGGCATGACCTGGTACGTGCGCGCCGAAATATTGTCGGTCTGATACAGGAGTTCTGGGAGACCAATCGCCGACGCGATCGAGGTCGTCTTGAGCATCGAGATCACTTCATTCCCCGATGGGGGAATAATCACGCGCATGGCCTGGGGCACGATGATGTAGCGCAGCGATTGGACACGCGTCATGCCGATCGCCTTGGCCGCCTCGAGCTGGCCTTCGTCGACGGACAATAACCCGCCGCGCGCAATCTCCGAGAAGTAGGCCGCTTCATTCAGACCAAAGCCCACGATGGCCGCGCGCACCACGGTGAAGACCAGGTTGGACGAGATCGTGGCAGCATGCCACGAACTCACGAAGGGAATACCCAACGTGAAGGACTGGTACAGAATGGCGATGTTGAACCAGAACAACAACTGCACGTAAACCGGTGTTCCCCGAAAGAACCAGGTGTAGAGCCAGGCGATGCCGGTGAGCAGTCGATTCGTCGACATGCGCATGACGGCGAGGAGCATGCCGAGGGTGAAACCAATCAGCATGGCGCTGGCCGTCACGAACAACGTGAGTTCAACCCCCTGGATAACGAAGCGATTGAACAGGTACTGAAAGACGACGTTCCAGCCAAAGCGCCATTCGAGGACGGGGGTGCACAACTTCGTGGCACCATGCTGGTGACACACCTGCTGGCCCGAAGCAACCTTCGAGAACAGGGTGTGCACCAGCATGGCCACGAGGACCACGACGACGGCCGACGACACCCAGCGCCACGGGTGGCGCAGTGGGACAACTATCGGTTCGTCGGATTCAGACACGCGGTCAGGCGAAATTACGCGCCAGCGCCGTTCAGAACAATCTTCGCGGCGGTGAGGTCACCGTTGGTGGCACCGTACTTGCTCAAGATGCTCTGGTACACGCCGTTGGCGATCAACGTCTTCACCGCTGCCTGAATGGCATTGGCGACGGCGAGTCCGTTGGCAGTCTTTGGCGTGGCAATGCCGTAGGGGGCAACATTCACAGGGCTACCGGCAAGCTTGAAGACGCCGTTCGAGGTCGAGACGATGTAGCCGGCAACCTGCGAATCAACGAAACCAGCGGCGGCATGGCCCGACGAGACGGCGGCGTTGGCCTCGGTCTGCGTGGGGTACGAGGTTACGGTGACCTTCTTGCCACCAGAGCACTTCACCGCGCTCGCGTCCGTCTGCTCCTGGGTGCCCGTCTCAACGGCGACCGTCTGACCGCAGAAGCTCTGGAGTCCGGTGAACGAGAAGGTTGAGTTGGCCTTGACATAGACGCCTTCGCCCGCCTGGTAGTAGTCAACAAAGTTGACCTGCTTCTCGCGGGTGGTGTTGTCGGTGAACGACGAGTTGCCAATCAAGTAGCGGCCGTCGTCGATACCAACGATGATGTTGTCGAAGGTCACGTTGTTTTCCTTGATGGTGACGCCGAGGGTGGTGGCGATCGCCTTCATCAGGTCAATGTCAAAGCCGACCATGGTGTTGCCGTTCATCGACTCGTCTGGTGGGTACGTGGCGTCGGTGGCAATCTGCCAGGTCGTGCTCTTCAGGGCCGAGGGCACGAGTGCTGCATCGGCGGCGTTCTTCGATGCCGCGGGGGCAGCACTGGCGGTCAGCGACGTTGCCAACACCATGGTGGAAGCAGCGAGCGCTACTCCAGCAAGACGGGTAAGGGAAATGCGGTTCATTGGTTTCTCCTCAATGTAGGTACTGGCAACAAAAAGCGATGGAATGATGTTAGTTCAGCGATACCGATCACCACCGAGACCAGCGAAACGACCACGCGAACTACTCGACCTACGACTCGAGAGGCGGTAGTTTCCCGATTGCGGCGCCCGACAGCACGGAGTTCGGGATCTTGATGAGTCCCGTGTCCGTCTCGACCGTCACGTAGGTCAAGCTGATGGCCCGCACCACGCACTCGAGGGTGCCGACACCGCCCGAGCGGATGATGATACGGTCGCCGACGTTGAAGGTGCGGCCAAAGAGCAGCACGAACGAAGCAAAAATGTTCGACAGGCTCTGCTGGGCGGCGATACCGATCACCACCGAGACCAGGCCAGCACCAATCAAGAGTCGTTGCCACGACACGCCAGCCATCGCGAGTGCCCCAATGAACAACACGACGTAACCCACACTGGTCACGGCGAAGCGCACGATGGCGCCGGCGGCCTCGACGGTGCGGCGCGTGACGAATCTACCCAGCAACTTCGCGGTCCAACGAACGGCGAGGTTCCCCACAATCACGAAGATGGCAATGAGCACCAAAATGAGCGACATGGTCCACCAGCCGTGGTGGGCGCTGTGGTGCACGCGCCCGCAGAATGACGCGGCGGCCGCGGCCACGACGACGGCCCCGGCGGCCCGAGACACCTCGCTCGTGCGGAGTTGGTGAGGGTCAAGATGCGAAGTCATAGATTCCTTTGTTGATAGGAAAACGTTGTGTTTCTAACCTACATCGCGAGTAGATAGGTGCCATCACGTCCGCGAACTTTCGTACTCGCACGCCACGATGGATACTAGAGACGACCGAAAGGAAACCCATGTCCAGCACAGCTCACATCGTCGTTTGCGAAGGGGATCAGACCGGCCAGGAACTGCTCGTGCAGTCCCTCCGCGTCATGAAGAGGGAACTCCTCGGCGTTGACATCGATCTCACGACCTTCGACATGTCGCTCGCCAACCGCATCGCCACCAAAAACGGTGTGGTCCGCGACGCCGCGGCCGCGATGCGTGAGGCCGGCCTCGGCCTCAAGGCTGCGACCATTACCCCACCCGAACGCGGATCAGTGGGTTCACCTAATCGACTCTTGCGCGAGGGCATTGATGGATCCGTCATCGTCCGCACCGGCCGGCGCATTCCCGGTGTCGCCCCCGTCGTCGCCATCAACAAGCCCATTGTGGTGATTCGGATGGCCGTCGGTGACGCCTACGGTGCTGCCGAGGGTCGTGAAGGTGACGCCGGCTCCTTCACCGAAGTTGCTTGGCGCACTGAGCGCATCGAACGTTCGATCTGTCGCTTCGTTGCCGAGTATGCCTTTCAGGTTGCAGCCAACGACGACGGTGTCGTCTACGGCGGTCCCAAGTGGACGGTCTCACCCACCTACGAAGGTCTTCTCAAGGAAGAGATGGACGCCGCCGCCGCACGCTGGTCACACGTGCCCTACCAGCCCACACTGATTGACGCCGCCTACGCCGGCCTCCTCACCGACCCGCACGACCGGACGTTGGTGATTCCCGCCCTGAACCGTGACGGCGACTGCTTGAGCGACATGGTCCTCGCCATGTTCGGCTCCATTGCCGGTGCCGAATCCGTCCTGTTGTCGCTGGATGAGAACCTTCGTCCGAGAGTCGCTATGGCCGAAGCCCCCCACGGCACGGCCCCGTCGCTCGAGGGCAAGGACGTGGCCAATCCAATGGCTATGTTGCTCGCCCAGGCGGCGCTCCTCGACCAGGCCGCTCTACGCTACGACGACCCCGCATTCCGGGTGGCCGGACAGCGGCTGCGCAAGGCCACCCTGGATGGTGCGGCTGCCGGCATTCGCACCTTCGACCTGGGCGGCGAATACCACACCAGCGCGGTGGTCGATGACGTCATCGCCCGCCTCGAAGAACGGTAAGCAGCCCGCGCACGACGTGCGCTACGGTGTGAGAAGAAACGGACGAGACCTATGACGACGCGACGTATCACCATCATTGGCGCCTTCGTGATGGCCGGATTGACGCTGAGCGCCTGTGGCGCCAGCGTGAAGCAGACCATTACCTCAGCGCTGCACTCGATTGGCTCGCAGCCGTACGTGCAGATGCACCTCACCGCATCGGTGAGCGGCACGGGTGCCGCCTCGACCTACGAGTCGGTGCTGTCCAAGCTCTCGTACGACGTATCCGAACAAAGCACGACGGGTGGACCAATTGATCAGTCCAATGGCCACGTCAACTCCGACATCGTCGTCAACGTCAGCGGCACCCCGCTGCTGCACCTGGTGCAGATCAATGACACCCTCTACGTGAAGATTGACTTCTCGACGTTGACCGCCTTCTCGCAGCTCAGCAGCACGCTGAGCGCCGAAATCCCCACCGCGCAGTTGACCTTCGGGGACCGCTGGTTCGAGATCCCCCGTTCGCTCCTCACGTCCTACCTACCAACCACGCAGAGCGACGCCCAGACGCCCGCCGAAACCGCGGCCGAATCGAAGATTATTGACGCCATTACCGCCGTGATTGAGAAGAATCCCTACAGTGCGACGAGTAACGGATTCGAGCAGACGGGCACCCTCGACACCCTGACGGCCGGTGTCGCCCCCACGATTGCTGCCTTGGAGCACCAGACGCCTTCCACGGTCGGTCACACGCCAGGCACCTACCACGTCGCCTTGGGACTCAACGGTGCGACGGCCACCTCGGCCAGTCTCGGCATCACGGCACAGGGCATGACCGTGGCACTCAACGCCACCGTTTCCCACGACGCCATCCCAATTTCAGCCCCCACGGGCGCCACCATCATTACCCCAGCGCTCATCCAGAGCCTCGGCGGTAGTGGCCTCTAGGTCTCGCCAACCCCACCTCGATTTCGACGGGGTCACCCAGAGGGGCTAGACTTGTACTTCGCGTCTCAAAGTCTCGGCTTTGGGAACACCGAGGACCTGTGGTGCAGCTCGGAGTGCACGCCGCCCTGTCAAGGCGGAGGTCGCGGGTTCAAATCCCGTCAGGTCCGCTCGGAACCC
>Ga0007825_1000184_pt1 | contig 19647 bp, 18 predicted proteins | sample CryBogCBE13Jul09_FD_71229 | JGI IMG/M metagenome (GOLD analysis project Ga0007825, IMG submission 71229) | Freshwater microbial communities from Crystal Bog, Wisconsin, USA - CBE13Jul09 | ecosystem: Environmental > Aquatic > Freshwater > Lake | place: Crystal Bog, Wisconsin, USA | collected... | reverse complement strand
CCGTAACCATTACACAAAACCGTAACCATTACACAAAACCGTAACCATTACACAAAACCGTAACCATTACACAAAACCGTAACCATTACACAAAACCGTAACCGTTACACCCATCCCATAGTTCAGGCGCAAATCTTTTCTGCAGAGAAATTTTAAATAGTGTAAAATTTACATATCACGGGAAGGCAGGCACATTCGAAATACGGATGTGTTTCTCAAAAGTAGTGTTACACACATACTTGAGAGAGGACGTGAAAGGTAAGTTGCGACTGCAGCGAACCTGTTTTGCCGACTCGAGAGGAACGACAATGAGACCTGAAAAAATCAGCGCTCAATTAATAGAAGCCATTTGTGAAGATATTGCAAAGGGCTATTCATATGATCAAGCCGCACTGAATAACGGCATAGCAGCCAGCACATTTTTCCGCTGGATGTTAAAAGGAAAACAAACTGATGTAGATCCAATCTATCGTGAGTTTGTTGAGCTAGTAGAAGAAGCATCTAACTTCTCAGAACCTGAAGCACTTCAATTGATTCGAAGCTCTGCCAAAATCGATCGCAATTGGAAAGCTGCCGCATGGTTTTTAGAAAGACGCTTTCCAGAAAAGTATGCAAAAAAGAGTGCGGCTGATTCACAAAGAGATGAGTCAACTCATGAATAACGATGATGTGGAGGTAATAAAAACACTAGATTCCCGCAGAACTATGGATCTAGAGGAACTAGATAAATTAGCTGAACGATACTTCGTGCCCTCATGTATCGGTGATACTAAATCAGCGGCAATCTATCTCAAGATCCAAGAGCGTCGGGCAAAATTACTTGGCCTAGATACTCCAGTGAGAATATCGATGGAGGTGAAAACTTACGATGTCACAGAACTCAACAGACAATTCGAACTCCTCCAGGGAAATGCGAATGGTCAAGACGCGACTCATTTGGACTAAAGCACAAGCACGACCTGAGCAAGTTCCACCGAGCCATTGCGATGTGGGATCAGGCTGTGAAGATAAGCCGTGGGATTCATTTATCTACATGGCAGGACGCGGCGCGGGTAAAACTCGCGCTGCAGTTGAGTGGCTGAGTTGGGAGGCGATACGCCAACCAGAATCACGGTGGGCGATTATTGCTCCCACCATGAGCGATGCTAAGCACACGTGTATAGAAGGTGAGTCTGGTTTATTTGCAGCTCTCGATCGTTACGAGGTGCGCTATGACTACTTGAGATCTGCTAACAAGATCACCTTAGAAAATGACGCACAATTCTTTCTCTTTTCAGGTGAGGAGCCAGATCGTCTTCGTGGTCCGCAGTTTCATGGTGCATGGTGTGATGAGTTAGGAGCGTATTCAAAACCTGAGATCTATGATCTCTTATTACCTGCGATGCGATTAGGGGCGCATCCACAGCTCATGATCACAACAACACCCAAGCAGACTTCGTTGATGCGCGAGCTGATTAATATTCCAAGCCCGGGCCGAGTGATTCGGAGGGGAACTACCTTTGATAACAAGGCCAATCTTCCTGCGAGCATGATAGAAAATTTGCGCGCTCGCTTTGATGGAACGAAGAAGGGCCGCCAAGAACTCTATGGCGAGCTACTAGATAACTACGAAGAGGCGCTCTTCTTTAGAAGCCATATTGATGAGAACCGACTTGATGAGATTTCAGGTCAGCAACCTTGGTATCGGGTGGTGGTGGGCGTAGATCCAGCAAATACAAGTAATCCAGATTCTGCGCTCACTGGGATTATTGTGGTTGGCGTATCCATTGATCGTCACTACTACGTTCTCGAAGATGGCTCCCTTCGGGGCCAACCTGATATCTGGGGCCAGAGAGCAATTGACCTGGCTACCAAGTACAAGGCAAATTCAATTGTGTTGGAATCCAATAGTGGCGGTGAGATGGTAGAGGCGGTGATTAAAAATCTTGATCGGCGGGTCAAAACCAGATTAGTTCGTGCGAGTAAGGGAAAAGATATTCGCGCTGAACCGATCGCCGCACTTTATGCAACGAATAAAGTGCACCATGTCGGCCCGTTACCGGAACTTGAAGATCAGATGTGTAATTGGCTTCCCAACGAACGAGGCCCATCACCTGATCGGATGGACGCGCTTGTCTGGGCGATCACCGATCTCACCGAGAATTACAGCAGCGCGATGTTCTGGCTTCACCAGATGAGTGTCTTCTGTCCGAGGTGCAATCTGCCAGTAGGTAAAGAGAAGAGGTTTTGCACTTCCTGCAATTCAGCTATCTAGGCGTTGTTGATTATCGACCCAGGCGCGCGCCGGCGCCTGGGGAGGTGAGAATGCCGCGCTCGCGAGCAAGTTGTAATCTGTTGCGGACAGTATTAATTGAAATCTTGAGATCAAGCGAGAGCTCGCGTACCGCCGCCGACTCTCCCCATGCAGTCAGCGTTTCATATCTCCAAGCGGTATAAGAAACAATGTCGCTTCGATCGCGATCGATATAGGCATGGACTTTCATAAGGTGTGTCGTCATGAGCGATCCCCAGAGCGATGAAAGATTTTGGCGCAATCCAATCGGGTCTAGGGGTGAAGAAGTTGGTGGATTAGCTAGGGCTTTGCGTAAAAATGCGGTGGCTCGGCCTTGGAATTCGACCACTTCGAAGGCGATCAGATCAACTCGATCCTTCTGATTTCTGGAGAGGATGTGCAGATAGCCGGCTGTGGTCTCCGATGCGCTCGCAGCCAAAACTCCTTTGAATTCTATTTCCACCAGCCCATTCTAAGAAGTTTGCCATCACAATCTATCTTGACAATAAGTGCAGTATAAATATACTAGACTTATATGGGGTTAACCCACACCCCACTTAGGAGCAAAAATGATCCTTGATGAATTTGCGGCGTACTGCTGGACTTTCCTGCCAGTCACCAAAAAGACTATTTCTAACTACAGGGGTGCCTATAATCGAAATGTCTCGCCAAAGCTGGGCATGAGAGATTTGGCGGAGATCTCGAAGAAGGATTTTCTCGACGTCTTTGCGCCCCTTGCTGCGCCGAACTATTTCCAAACTCTCATGGCAACGAGGGTGATTTATCGTGAGGCTCTCAATCGGGAGATTGTCTCGGTCTCACCCGTCGCAACAATCACCGCTCCTAAGTCCAGACCAAAAGCTCAAAAATTTCTCACATGGGAGGAAGTTTCACAAACTGATTTTGGAAAGTTTGATTCGCATATAAAGTTTTTGGCCCTACACGGGCCTAGGTGGGGAGAGGCGGTTGCTCTGCGCGAAACAGATATTTACGACGAGAAGGTTCACATAAATAAGAGTATGTATGGTCCAACAAAGACGCCGTCGGGTGTGCGCGAGGTTCCGTACTTTGGGTATTTCAAGCAGTTTCCAAAGACGCGGGTGGGGATTGCAGAAACTTTGGGTAAATTTGGCGTAACAATCCACTCCCTACGAAAAACTTATGCATACTTTCTAAAAACTAATGACGTGCATGTAACCACAGCGGCAAAGTTTTTGGGGCACTCTGACCCGATGGTTACCTTAAAGATTTATATGATGGTGCGAGATAACGAAATTGATGAAATCGGAGCAACCATAAGACTCAAACTTTAATTTGCTCCAACCTCTACATCAAATGAAAAATAACTTAAAGTTGAGAGATAAAGAGAGTAGAAAGATGACCTTAAACATCAGTCTTAAAAGTTTACTGGCATTGGTCCAGGAAAAATTTGGATATCAAACATTTAGTCCAATCAGGCGAGGAACTCAGTGGAAGACCTTTTATCCACTGTTCAACTGATTTATTGTGATACCAAGTATATTCAGTAAGGCCATTAGGAATGAGTGAAAAAATGAGGATGCAATGTGCTCAAGAGCGCTTAGAGACGCTGAGTCTCGGTCTTCTCACGGCGGGTACTTCTTGACATGGGGAAACATGCGCCATTATGGATTAATTACCCCCCTCTGCAAAAAATTAGGTAGTTCGGTGCCTGGCCTAATCCAAAACCCTCATATGCTATCCCCCGAAGGAGAGATATCGAATGAATAAAATTGTTGTCACTGGTTGCGCAGGTTTTATTGGATTTCATCTGGTCAATTCCCTGTTAGAAAATCAAGAAAATGTTGTCATTGGCATCGACAATTTATCGCCGTCCTACGGGGGTTATTGGTCGGAGAAGCGGCTTAAAGCCATTCCCGAATCGAGAAGATTTAGATTTGAGAATCTTGACCTTGCCGAAACAAATGTAGCCCACCTGAGTAAACTGTTTGACGGTGCTTACGCAGTAATTCACCTAGCTGCATGGCCTGGGGTTCGTAATAGTCAGTTGAAACCTCATGATTATTCTGTGGCAAATCTTAATGCATTTGGAAACATCCTTGAAGCGATCCGGTCGGGACAACCCAGGCAATTTTTGTTTGCCTCTTCCTCAAGCATTTACGGTGACCTTGGAGTTTCTGGTGCAGTAAAAGAAGATCAAGCTACAGGAAAAAATCTTAGAAGTTATTACGCGGCGACTAAATGGGCTAACGAAATACTCGCTAAGTCTCATCAAGCAATCACATTGATACCAACAGTCGCATTAAGATTCTTTACAGTCTATGGGGAATATGGACGACCTGATATGGCCTATTGGATGTTTGCGGAGAATATTTCCCGAGGTGAAGAAGTACGACTCTATGGAGAGACTGGTGGCAGCCGAAACTTCACGTTTATAGATGACACGGTTGAAATACTTCAAGCATTACTAAAAATTCACCATCAGGGTTTTGAAGCTTTCAATATTTCCACTGGAGAACCAAGCGAAACGATCAAAATAGTAAATGAATTATCCAAAAACCTGAAATTACCTGCAAAAATTAAAGTAATTCAACGACCAGATGTTGATGTAGAGAAAACTTGGGCGGATTTGAACAAGATCCAAAGTTACGTGGGCGTAACGAACGCAACAACCCTCAATGAAGGTATTTTAAGATTTAGTAAGTGGTTTTTGTTGAACGGCACTAAGTGATGTGCGGTATTGCTGGCTTTCTTCATAAAGATTCATGCAATGAAACCTGTGCAGTTATTGAGGAGATGGTTCACGAATCCCAATCCTGTCGAGGGCCTGAAAGTAGTAAATCTTGGACAGAAATTAATGGTTCAACGACTATTCACCTTTATCACCAGAGATTGCGAATACAAGATTTGTCACCAAATGCAGATCAACCTATGCATTCAGGTCAGAGTGCTACCCACCATATAGTCTTCAATGGTGAAATTTATAACAAAGACTTTGTGCGCGAGACTTTCATTTCACATCAAAAATTAATCACTAATTCAGATACGGAAGTTTTACTTCAGGCGCTGAGCGCGGCAACTACAAAAGAGGTTCTCAGCTTGACAAGAGGAATGTTTGCTTTTGGACTTGTTAATTCAGATAAGAAAGAAATTGAAATTGTGCGAGACAGATTCGGCGAGAAGCCACTCCACTACACATTTTCTAAAAAGTATGTATTTTTTTCATCACAATTTGATACCGTCTGCATGGCAATTAAATTACTCGGCAATACCTTGGAAATTAATCAAGATTCAATTTATGAGTATTTAGCACTTGGATATTTTCCAACTAGAAGTTCACTGTTTAAAGGGATATATAAGCTCCCACCATCTTCAATTGCAAAATGGAATTTTCAGAGTCAAGAATTCGATTCCCCCTCTATTCAGCTTTGGGATGAGCCTTGGAAAGCAAGTAATGGGAAAAAAATGGAATTTTTCTCTCTTGATGATGCCTTGAGTTCAGCAATCTCCGAACAACTTATCGGTGACGTTCCCATTGGTGTTTTTTTATCTGGTGGTTGTGACTCAACTTTAGTAAGTGCGATAGCCCAAAAAATCAATTCGACACCTATTCATTCATTTTCACTTGGGTTTACGAATCAGGATTTTGACGAGTCAAAATATGCACTTCAAGCCTCAAAAGAACTTGGGACTAGTCATCATGCGTTTAAAATGGATGAAATAGATGCTCTTGAAATATTGCCTCAGGTATTAAAGAGTTTTCCAGAGCCTTTAGGAGACCCTTCAGTTTTTCCTTCTTTATTTATTTCGAAGGAAGCTAGAAAGTTTGTGACAGTTGTTCTTACCGGTGATGGAGCGGACGAGTTTTTTTTCGGCTATGGACGATATTCAAGATTTCAACAATTAGAAAAATTGGCAGTGCAGAACGAGGGCTACAGAACTCTTTTTCAAATAGTTGTGGCCAGTGTATTGCGCTTCGTAGCAAGAATCCCATTCATCAAAAGCTCTAAGTTGAGTAGATTGCGTTCGTACCTAGATTCAAAGGATGAGCTTGACAATTATCTTGCCTTGATTGGTTTTGCACATATAAATTCAGTTGAGGATTACGCAGCTTTCATCGATGTTGTCGCAAAGATTAAGACCGAATGGAGCGAGTTTGGAGTCAGTCAATCGTCTACCAATAAACTTCGCGAAATCGACATCTCCTCATATTTAGTCGATGACATATTAGTAAAGGTAGACCGAGCTTCGATGGCCTTTTCTTTAGAGACTCGAGCACCGTTTCTTGACATTCGAGTAAGCGAATTAGCAAAAACCGCAGACGATGATTGGCTGAAGAAAAAAGAGCAAAAGCATGTAATAAAGGTGATACTCGAAAAATATGTACGCCGAGAAATTTATACTCGCCCAAAGATGGGTTTTGGTGCCCCGATTGGTGATTGGCTCAGAACTTCAATGCGTAATTGGGCTCAAAAAATCGTTTTTGAATTTGAATGGAAAAGCGTTGGAATTCGCAGGGATTTCGTCTTAGATTTATGGCATGAGAATCAAAATTCTAGCGATCCTTCTGCCACCTATCTTTGGATGCTACTCGCTCTAGCATCATCGATTCAGAGACTCAAATGAAAAAGATTTTGTTTGTGTGTTCTTCCAAGCAGATTGGAGGTGCTGAAAAACAACTTTTGCTCCTTGCTCAGAAAATAGGAGAAACTAATTCGGTGAGTATATTTTTATTTGGAAAGCCTGGAGCTATGGAATCTGTATTTTTGAATTCTAAATTGGAGGTTGAAGTTCATTCAGACAGTCTCGCAAAGAATCTTTTCCGATTAGCCAAAAAAATTCGAGCTTACAATCCTGAAGTTCAGATCAATTGGTTATACCAAGCTGATATTTTGGGTGGTATTTTGGGGAGACTATTTTCCGTCCCAATGGTGATTAATTCAGCTCGCAATACGTACTGGCCTGGCTTAACGAGACCGAGGATGGCAATACTGAAATATATTAGTAAGTTTGCACCAAATTATATCGTCGCAAATTCTCAGAGGGCACTTGAGTGGCATTGTTCTCAAGGTTATCCAAGAGACAAAATGGTAATCATTCCAAATTTGTTATCCGACCCGTCAAAAGATCCAGGGTCTATTCCAAACCTTAAATCTATAAAACTCCTAAGGCTGGGGATTGCTGCACGACCAGTTACTGGGAAAGGGCACGAACTACTACTCGATGCTATTTTGAAGTTACCGATCGAGGTTCAAGAGCGTATCGAATGTTCATTTATCGGATTTGGGTTACCAAAATCTGACTTGGCAGACCGACTGAGAAAAAGATGCCCCGAGAGACTTGAACTTCTTGACGGCGAACTCGACTTAACGGATTGGTTTAAGTCAATTCATGTCTACTGTGCAGTTTCTGAAGCATGGGAGAGTGACTCAAATTCTACTAATGAGGCAATTATGAACCATCGAGCAGTGATTGCCTCCGATATATTGGATGTCTATTCTTATGTACCTCCCTTAAGTTCGTTCGAAAATGGGAATAGTCTAAGCCTAGCGGTAAAGCTTTTGAAATTGATTAACCACGGTTATGAGATTAACGCAGGTGCGGTTGTCGAACGTAGACTAAATCTAATTGCCGTCCGCAACCCAGATTTAATTTTAAGTTATTGGGAAAGTTTATTTAGCAGAAAAAATTAGTTTTTATCATGTCTAGTCTGGAGTTATTGCTACCTCTTGATAGTATTTGAGATGTGGCAAATACAAAACGAATTACGATTGCGATTAATTCTTTAGTTCAAGGAGGGGCTCAAAAAGCGGGTATATTATTAGCGGAGTCTCTTTTGGCACGCAGGTATTCAGTGCAGCTAATCCTGTTTTATCCAGAAGAGACAGATTTTTTTGTCATACCCCATGGCGCAGAAGTTGTCAGATTAATTCATCCATTTGAAGTTCAAGGAAGTCGAAGTCGGTTTCTGTACTTGAATCATTTTTTACGTACTTGGAAAAGATTGAAGGACTTGGCACAACTTCGAAAAGAAGTGCGGCGACATAAAAGTAGCCTTGTAATCGCATTTGAGGCGTATGTAGGAATAATAGTGGGCTTGGCTTTTTTCGGCTCACGGGTAAAGGTCCTAATTTCCGAGCGGGTTCACCCCAAATATCATCAACTTCAAACGCTGGTAAAGCCTTTCAAAAAATTTGTGTATGGATTGGGAAACGTTAGAGTTCTGGCTCAGGGCGAAGTAATCAGCGAATATATTCGAAATCAATTTGACGTTGAAGTACTGAGTGTTCCAAACATTGTCTTACCTCCCCCTGAAGGATTTGTGCATGTTCCTCAAAACAGGATAGTCATGATGGCTCGGGCACACAAGCAAAAGGGAATCGACATCCTCCTGCAGGCTTGGGCACAACTCACGATCGAGCAAAAACAGTCGTGGGAAATTCATATTTATGGTCAAGGAGATTTCCAATCCTATAGAAAACTCGCGCTGAAAAAAGGGATTGAGTTAGAAGTATTCTTTCATGAAGCCGATTCAGAGATAACCAACATACTTGTTAATGCAGGAATATTTGTGCTGCCAAGCAGATATGAAGGTTTCTCTAATGCTCTTGCAGAAGCTATATCATTTGGAGTACCAAGTATTGCTTCTGATTGTCCAAGTGCGGTGCGCGACTTAACACTTAATGGTGAGCTCGCTATTTTAGTCCCACTCGAGGATGTAGATTCATTGGCTTTTCAACTCAGCAATTTGATAGCTGATGAAACTCTTCGGAAGGAGTTAGGAAATAAGGGAAAGGAAATTTCTAAAGTATTCGGAGTCGAACCCGTTACTGATATTTGGGAAAATGCCTTTAGAGGATTATTCACAAACCATTCAAAGATGAATTGTCGTGCGTGCGGTGCAAAAGTAGCTAAAGTAAGATCCAGTCTAGCCAAGTCAAAATTGATTCAGATATATTCTCATGAACATCAATCATCAGAAATCCAACTCGAATATTTCGCAGGACTTAAGGAAATCTTAAGGTTTTGGAGTTGCAAATTCTGCGGACATTTAAGTGCTCAAGGTCCGACTGACCTAGAAATTTATTATAAATTTATGCACGAGAATACGATGTACATGCGTTCCGACAGATGGGACTACGAGTATATTTCAAGTCGTCTAAGGCAACTTGACCACCATAATGTTTTGGATTTTGGCTCTAGCTCGTCTAAGTGGAATGGCTTAGAGACTGGTAATAATTTGATAACTCTATATGACATTGCTGTGAATGGGCCTGAGAATGTTTCACATAATCTACGGGCCGTAAATAACTTGAAAGAAATTCCTTTCAAATCCCAAGATGATATCGTGGCTTTTCATGTTATGGAACATTTAGAAGATCCATTTGGCACTCTGATTGATCTCAAGTCAAAACTAAAAGATAATGGAAAACTTTGGGTATCTGTACCCGATCAGAAAAATAGTTTTTTTGAGTTTAGCTATTTAGATTGGCCTCCACATCACTTGTCTCGTTTTTCGCGAAATTCGCTTCAAATTCTTGGCAAGCGTGCGGGATTTAGGGTCGTCGATTATTTGCCTGGTGTTTCAAATAGTTCAGGGATGTTTGACTTTATGCTGGTTTTTGAGAAAACGCTTGATTAAATTTTATGGGCAACCAAAAGAATATTAGTCCCAAGTGAATTTGTCTTATCTAGACGGTCAAGTATACCTGCAACAATATTAAGTGTAAGTGAAAAAATTAGCCACACAGGGAAAAAGAGTGCGCGTATAGCGGAGTATATTTCGCTTTTTTGGCATTGATAATCTACCCAATTAAGAATCAAAGTCGAGACCGCACTTCCAAATCCTCCATTTAGTTCTAATATTTCGATTTGAAAACCCGTTAGGTTGTCTTCGTAAAAGTGAGGTGTATACCTTCTGAAATCGTTTGGCGCACCGTGAATGGGATAAATAAAAGGAGTTGTCAAAACTAATGTTCCACCGGGTTTTAAAACCCTGCGAACTTCACTCAAAATTGATTCTGGATATTTTGAGTGTTCTAGTACCTCAGTACAAAGCACAAGGTCAAAACTCCCTGACGATACATCCCAAGTTTTGTCATTTGTGGCGACCTTTATGTCAGCAAGTGAATTGTCCTCAATATCCAATCCAACCCATATCCAATTCGCTCCTGAAATACCCTTATAGGGAAGTGAGCCACACCCAACATCAAGAACACTCATAGTTCTATTTGAGTCAAAGCTACCCACATTATGTCGTACAAATTTATTGAGGGACTTAGCGACTAAATGTTGAAAATGAAAAGAATTTGTATTCGGTGGGGCTCCAGCTAAACCCGAATAGAACCGCTGGTACATTTTATTGATTCTTGCATAATTAATTTTAGCCATGATCCTTCTTTATCAAAAACTCATTATTTGCTATACCTGTTACGAGCCACTCCTTTTCTATTGTGCAACCCATTTCCTTGACCCATCTTCTGATGAGATCTGGAGTAGCCACTTCGAATGGGTATCCCCCGGCCCAGTCTTTGAGATCGTGCCATGCAGACATTGCTCGGCTATTTTCGGCATAGTCAGTCCAATAGTGCCAAGGTGATCCTCCCTTTAACCACTGCCTGATTTGCCAAGAGCCCCAGAATCTATACCAAGCCCAAAAAAGTAGTATTGGACGCAATAGAAAAACTCGAACATATAATTTTTTTAGATAAGTCCAACGCTTTGATGGCAGGCCCTCATCATTATAAATGGCTAAAACAAAGTATGCCCCTGGCTTCATCTCTTTTAGCACTTTTTTTATACAGGTCTCCATTTTTCCCGTGTGGTGTAAAACTCCCCAGGAATAAATCAGGTCGGAATTCTGAATAGATTGATTAATCGAATCTGATAGCACGTCGCTTTGGTAAATTATAAATTCTTGGGACGGCAAGGGGTTTGCCCAATCACTTATCACAGTTTTAGTTGTTAAGACACTGTGCTTATCATAATCAAACGCCTCGATAACGGAGGCGCCCAAATTGGTGGCGGCCAGGGAAAACAATCCAGATCCACTTCCGATATCTAGAAAGTGCAATCCCTTGAAATTTTCCCTCTCAAATTTCTCTCGGAGGTGGCTTTCGCTTTTTTGAATCCTAGAAATATCAATTTTTTCGGAAAATGACTTCCAATTCTTTCCAAACGTGAATCTTTTTCCCATTAAACGACTCCACTCGGAAATAAGTTTAGAAACCTGCCCCAATATTATTGTATGCAGTCAATTTGCGTGCGATTTTGCCAGTTTAGAGTCGCTAAATTCCATATTTAGCCAGTCCCCCGGGTGCAGTGACTGAAATAGTGACTCTTGTCCGCCTAAATCATCAGCGCCGGTGGTCTGGACGGAGCAGGCGGCAGATATAGGAGTCTCGTCATGGTGGACGAATCGATCCAAGTTCATTCCAAAATTGTCTTGGATAAGGCACCACCTTTACTTTTGTTACTGGTCAAAACGATATTGAGGCTCCGGGCGGAAGCCTTTATTACCACTCCGGCAACCTACACAATCTAAATGTTAGGGGCTCGATCATCTTTAGAATTTTACAACTATTCGAGTAAATTTTCGTAACACGATTCATGCTTTTCTATCATTTTTTCGAGTGTGAACAGATTTGACGCCCGCTCCTTTGCAGCGCTGCTGAGTCTATCCCGCATTTGCACGTCATCTATTAATATTTCTATAGCTTGGGCAATTTCACGTTCATTATTTGAAACGACGAATCCGGTAACTTGATCTTTAACAACTTCAGCATTTGAACCTACCTTTGTGGCAACAATCGGTATTCCCTTAAGAGCTGCCTCAATAAGTGCGACGGGCATACCTTCATTATCGGAAGTAGAAATTGCAATATCGACTGCTGACCAAAAAATTGCTGCGTCTGTCCAGCCGATTACTTTTACATTATCCGGGGCTTTTGTTTTGATCGAGTCTAATAGATCTCCACCTCCGGCCATGACAAATTGTAGATCAGGAAGTTGGACTGCCACTTTAAGGAGTAAATATGGATTCTTAACGGATGTCATTCTTGCCATCCAGCCGATTAGCAGCCCTGATCCAGTTGTATTAATTAATTCACGTGCTTCAGATTTATCGTAATTCTTCAACTCTTTAACTCCTGGAGGAATTGAAGCCCACTCTTTTGCAACACCGATTCCTGCACTCCGAAGCTCCTGACCAACATTTAATCCCACGGAGACCAGCACATCCGTGCGGTGAGCTAACCACCTTTCAATAAGTGTAATTACTTTTCTCTCAATAAATGAAAAAGAATTGTCGTTAAAAAGATGGCCATGAAAAGTGTGAACATGTTTATGGGAACCGCGGGTAAGGCGGCCAATAAGTCCTGCTTTAAAGGTATGAGTATGGAGAATAGCCGGCTTTTGTTCTCGAATAACTTTAGCTAATTCACGCCAAGCTTTGAAATCAGCTATGGGTGAGATTTTTCTCCCTAAATGATGAATGCGAAAAACTGGGAGTAATTCAACAGCAGGATCTTCTACTTCTGATCCCTGAACAAAACCCGTAGCAAGTTTGCTATTTGGGATCGCCTCAACGAGTTCGCTGACATATCGAGCAGTTCCGCCCACATTCATGCGGGCAATAACATGAAGGACTTTAGTGGTGGACATCGGCTAAATATGCCTGCACTACTTCATTGGGAGGTCCAAATACTTTTGGTACACCGTTTTCAAGATAAATCGTTCGGCTTGACATGCTTTTTACGGCCTCTAAGTCGTGAGAGACAAGAAGAACTGCACATCCACTATTCATCATTTCAACAGTGCGAGCCGCTGACTTTTCACGGAAATCTTCATCGCCGACCGAGAGAATTTCATCAATCAGTAGGAGATCTGGAGCCTCATCTGTCGCCGTGGCAAACGCTAATCGGGCGATCATTCCTGAGGAGTATGCACGAATTGGGACATTGAGATGCGCTGTGAGACCTGCCCAATCTCCAATTGCTTCGATGCGAGACTTCATCTGTTGAACAGAGCGCCCAAGCAGTGTGCCGTACAGCAAGATATTTTCCGCGCCAGTTAGCTCAGGGCTAAATCCTGCTCCCAGTTCAATCATGGGGGCTACGTGCCCACGGACAACCACGCGTCCTGATGTTGGCGGAAGAACACGAGCAACAACTTTGAGAAGAGTTGATTTACCGGCGCCATTGCGCCCTATGATAGAAACTGTTTCACCTCGTGCGATATCAAATGAGACACCATTAAGAGCAAAGAATTGCTCATATTCCATTCGGCGTTTGATTGTTTCAATTGCTGTCTGTTTAAGTGAAGAAACTCGATGGCGTGTGCGACGATACGCCATCTTTACATCTGTTACTTCAACTATCTTCTCGCTACTCATAATTTGGCCACCACCTTTGGCCACTGCCGCAAGAAAACCACAAAGCCAATCAAGAATAAAGCGATGGCAGAGCCTCCCATCATAAGCCACTCATGAAAGGTTGCAACAGCGTTTGCCCCAAATACATCTCGGAATACTTGCAGATATGAGGTCAATGGATTAAGCAAAATAACTCGCTTTGTATGTGGACCGAGTACAGATATTGGATAAAAGACTGGGGTCATGTATTGCAGTGCCATAAGAAAGATAGTGATCAGAGATCTTGAATCATCAAAGTTGATGTAGGCAATAGCAAGAAGTAGTGCAAGACCAGTTGAAAATAGAGTCATACATCCGACCACTATTACGATAAGTGGGAATTTCCACGTGGGAGTTTGGCCGCTAATCAAGAGCACAGCGGTAAGTGGAATGAGTCCGATAAAGAAGTTAATTGCACTTGAAATAGTCGATGAAAGCGCAAAAATTTCTGGCCTTACATAAACCTTTGTTAAAACTCCTGCGCCCGACGCTACAGAATCTGCCCCCATCGTTAATCCTTGATTGAATAAAGTCATCAGCAATACGCCTGAGAGCAAGTAAGGTAAAAAGGATTGGCCAGTCGGTAGCCGCGACTTAAAGACGGTATTAAATACGTAGAACATAACGGCTGTTGTAAAAAGTGGATTGAGTAGTGACCACCAAATACCAATAACTGATCGTTTGTATCGAACTGTTAGATCTCGTGCAATTAAAAGTCTGAGAAGCCCGCGACTTGCATAAATTGCCTTGAGTTGAGAGATGACCGGGGTCTGTTTAACCGCGGAATCATATACCTGCATGGGATTATTTTAGGTGATTTGCTATGTCAGAGATGATGGAATCGAGTGAAAGTTTGGGAGTCCATCCAACAACACGCTTAATTTTGCTGATATCAGGGATTCTTCGTTGCATATCTTCAAAACCAGGCGCATATGCCTTTTCATAGAGGACTTTCTCAATTGTGCTTTTTGAGCCTGTGAGTTCTATGACTTCATGTGCAAGATCTTGAATTGTGATTTCTTCGTCATTTCCAATATTATAGGGTTCACCTAAAGTTGCATTTGAGTCGATTACGGCTAATAGTCCAGCGACTGCATCATAAACATGACAAAAGCAGCGAGACTGCGAACCAGTTCCATAGACAGTGAGCGGTTCATTTTTAAGTGCTGAATTTACAAATCGTGGAACAACCATTCCGTAATGACCGACTTGGCGCGGCCCAACAGTATTAAAGAAGCGAACAATTCTCACTCCGAGTTTTTTCTCTTGGTAGTAGAAAAATGCCATCGACTCATCGATTGCTTTTGCTTCTGAGTACGACCACCGGCTCTTCAGTGGTGATCCAACAATTCGATCTGACTCTTCATTAAGGGCCCCATCAGTATTTTTGCCATAGATCTCCGACGATGAGGCAATCAACACTTCCTTCTGATGTTTGTGGGCAGCTTCTAAAATATTTTCAGTTCCTCGCAAATTTGTAGTGAGGGACTCAAGAGGCTTATCGACGATAGTGAAAACACCAACCGCTGCCGCAAGGTGGAGCACATGATCGACCGATGCAACAGCCTTATCGACTACTTCAGTATCAAGAATTGAACCCTCGATCATCTCAAAGGCAGGGTTATCCAAGAGGTGTTCAATATTCTTCTTATTACCTGTTGAAAAGTTGTCGAGGACGACTACAGAATCTCCACGCTTAATAAGTGCGTCAGAGAGGTGAGAACCAATAAAACCCGCACCTCCAGTCACTAAATACTTCATTAGTAGCCGCCGCGCGTATTGAGTACTCGAGTAGATCCCAGTACATTTAAATCCGTATCGCTATGTGGATTTACGAGGATTGCTAGATCAAAATCTTCGGAAAGCGGAACAGATTTCTCCCCGTTCCATTCTTGGATTAAATCATCGTGCCACTTCACATGAGCTCCCTGTCCTCGAAGTTGACGAATAAGATTTCCTGCAGGAGTTTCGCGAACATCTGCAACTTCAGGCTTATAGGCCACACCCACTACAAGAACACTTTTATCTTTTAGACCACCCAAGATGTCCGTTGCAACACTTGTGAAATAGGAGGCGAGTGATTGATTAACATCATTTGCAAGATCAATAAATCGCGTAGGCACTCCAATTTCTTGAGCCTTGGAAACTAAATATGAAGGATCAACTGGAATGCAGTGACCACCTATTCCGGCTCCTGGATAAAAGGGCATAAACCCGTACGGCTTTGTCGCAGCAGCATCAATAACTTCACGAACATCAATGCCAAGGGCAGCGCAAAACTGAGCAAATTCGTTAATGAAGGAGATGTTGACGAGGCGAAAGCTATTTTCTAAAAGCTTTGCTGTCTCAATGACTTCAGGAGAGGAGCCTGCTATTACCGAATTCACGAAAGTCTTATAGAATTCAATTGCACGCTCGGTAGCCGAAGGACTAAGCCCAGCAACGAGTTTGGGGGTATTAGTAACAGTCCAATTCTTATTTGCAGGATCAATGCGCTCAGGTGAGTAGGCGAGCTCATATGGAACTCCGGCTTTATCAAGTGTCTCTTTGATCAAGCCTCTAGTGGCTCCAGGGGAGACCGTCGACTCATTGATAATGAGAGAACGTGGGTTCAAGTGTGACGCGATTGAATCGAGTGCCGATAGTAAACAGGAGTAATCAGGTTCACCCCCACCGTTTAAGGGCGTCGGTACGCATATAACAACTACGTCGGAAGTTTTGACTGAGTCAAATGTAGTGGCAAGACTGTAGCGTTCAGTTTTTAGCGCGCCTGTAATTTGTTCATCTGTGAGATCACTAATGGTTGATTTTCCTGCCGCCAGTTTTTGTGTGAGCCAAGGATTGAGATCGATACCGATCACATCGTGGCCAGCCTGCACTGCTGCCATCGCGAGCGGAAGACCTACATAACCTTGCCCGATTATTGAGATCTTCACGAGCAGAGTCCGTAAAAGTTAAGAAGTGAACCGGAATCCCTATTCGCGGAATCCATACACCAACAACCTGCTTTGGATATTTGACGCATGGTCTCAGATTACCCGCTTAGAAGGCTGCGTGGGCGGACTAATCGGGGTGATGCACATTTTTACCGAGGGGAGGCCCTGTGGTTTTGGCGATCTGGAGATGGTAGGTTTCCCAATTGAATTTATAGAAGAAAGAGTTTGATCAAAATATGAATCTCCAGGTCAAGAAACTGATTGCTCTGTGTGCCGCAGCCGTTGCGAGCATCGTTGTTGTTCAACCTGCCTTCGCAGACGCTCCAACAGCGCCCACCTTGATCTCCTTCACGATGTCACCAAGTTCAGTTGATATTGCAACTGCAAATACAACTGTCACAGTTGATCTGATTGTTAGTAATCCCACGGGTATAGCTTCAAATCAAGTAATTGTGACTCTCACCGACGGCGTAAATAACACAGTTTTTATCCCGATCTCGCGCACAGACTCGCCAGTTAATAGTTCTCTGCAAAATGTAGAATTTAAAGGGACGTATCATGTCGCTTCGAATCTACCTACCGGTGTCTATAAAGCGACTGCTGCCCCAATTACAGGTCTGACTTCGACCGCTAGCCAGGGCTACTCAACTCAAACACTAAGTGCCACGACGACATCAACAGTTGTTGGTGCTACAAATGCTCTCCTGGTCCGAAATGGGGGCTACTTAAATTTTGGTTACTCAACTTTTACGGGCCCTGCATTTAATTTGAACTTGGGTAATCATTATCTTGATCCAAAGTACAACTCAGTTGCAGCACCAATTTGGAAGGTGGGAGAGAGATTTAATCCAAGCGAATATTATGAACTAACAGTTCCAGCGCTCACTCTCAAGGCGAAGACAACTTCTCCGGCGACATGCACAAGTGATGGGACAATTATCAGTCTGATCGCAACAGGAAACTGCACATTTGTCGTCTATACCGAAAAAACTCTTGACTATCAGTACAAACAGGATATTCAAACAGTCGGAATTACTGCTGCACGCTCGAAACCAACTTTTGATGTAGGAGTTATCGCAACCCAAAGTTCTAGTGCGCTTCCACTTTCGATCCAAGGTCCATTTGTTTATGGCCCCACTGGTTTAGTGATTCCAGTAAGTGCAACTCCAACAGTCTGCTATCCCATCGGAAGCTACATCACAATAATTAGTGGAGGAACTTGCACACTTAATTACTCAACGCCTGCCTCTGCCAACTATTTGGCATCTGACATAACGCCATTGAGTTTCCAAATTACTCGCGCCGCGCAGGGAGTCTTATTTAGCGCTCCAGCGAGGGTAGCGCTGGCATCTAAAACTCTAACATTAAGCGCAACCGCATCGAGTGGCGCTCCAGTGACCTTTCAGTCTAATTCCCCGAATATCTGCTCTATTACGGGATATTCACTTAATCTTCTTGCACCAGGTAACTGCCAAGTAGAGGCGATTCAAGCCGGTAGCGCTACAGTTTCACCAGCATCTGTGACTCAGTCAATTGCAGTCACCGGTACTCTGCCAACTACGAAAACAGGTAAACCGAAGAAGATCATCTGCGTCAAGACTGGGAAGAGTAAGACCTTTACCGGCTCCAAGTGTCCTGCAGGATTTAGGGCCGAGAAGTAATCTCGAGTAGACTTAATTATCATTTCGTCAGCTAGATAAACAAGGAGAAGAATATGTTGAAGAGAACAGTAGCCACCGTATTTGTGAGCGCCCTTCTTGCGACCACTGGTTTAATGACACCTTCACATGCTGCGGCCATATCAAATGGAGCTGCCTGTGCAAAGGCTGGAGCAAGTACAACAGTCAAAGTAAAGGGTGTCAGCAAGGTATATCTCTGCCGAGTGAACCCATCGGTTGCAGGTGCACATACTCCAACATGGACCCTCAAGACATGCGTGAGCTACTGGGCTGCGGCGCAAAATAGCCAAGATTCCATTACTCAGCAACGCGGACTTGTCAGCTCTATGAGCGAGCCGGATAAGACCACCTATACAAAGCAACTTGATGCTTCGCAGGCCTCGCTCGATAAAGTTAAAGCTGCAATTGTCAGTAATCACTGTAAAGCTGGTTTATAAGCTGCAAAAATATACTTCCGCCCCACTTTCTTCTGAAGGTGGGGCGGTTTATTTTTTTTGAGACATTTACTCATCCAAGCCGTTCCGTAGGGAGCCACCTGTCTGGTTTTCAGGCTGAAACAGCGAAATACGAGCTCAGGAAAGGTCTGTACCCGCTCTGGATAGCCCCGCCTTGGAATCTGCCGGAGCCCGTCGCCCCTAACCGACTTGAGGCTGGAGTCAGTCAAAGAAGTCTTTTGGACTACTCGGGATCTCCTGGCCCGCACGGCCTAAATACCAGGGAATGGCTCCTGATAATATAGAATAGGGATCTGTGGTCATCTACGTGACCGTAAATGTCCGAATTGTCCTTTCCACGCGACAATCACCAAGCTCAAGCGTAGTAGGGAGTAGAGGCAGCGACGGCTGCATCTGCAAGACAGACCGGTTATTCAAGGAGTCCAGAAGTGAAGTTCACAAACCAGGCCGAGGTTGCAAGCCCACGTATGTGGAGCGTTGCCGAGCTTGGTGCTTTCTACACAGATCACAGCTTTGAACTCAAGACTCATGCCAATCGCATTCTCAAAGATTCACTGCGCGCAGATGAAGTTGTTCAAGATGCCTTCATCAAAGTCATGCTCGCTGCTCCTGAACTTGCGTCAGCCGAGCACGCGCTTTCCTATTTGCACCGCACTATCGAAAATCTCTGTATCGATCTCTTCCGTGCAGAGGGACGTCGTCCAAATTTGGTTGCACTCGATGATGCAACAGCTGAAGTGGAATCACAGTGGCAAGTTCAAGGTGACCACAGCCAAGTTATTACCGCCGCAGAAGATGCAGCGATCATCCGTCAAGCATTAGCACTTCTCTCACCAGCTGAGCGCAAAGCTCTTGTTATGTGGGAGATGGATGGACGCACCACCGCTGAGATTGCAGCAGAGCTTGGCATCAAAGA
>Ga0007825_1000183_pt1 | contig 19680 bp, 22 predicted proteins | sample CryBogCBE13Jul09_FD_71229 | JGI IMG/M metagenome (GOLD analysis project Ga0007825, IMG submission 71229) | Freshwater microbial communities from Crystal Bog, Wisconsin, USA - CBE13Jul09 | ecosystem: Environmental > Aquatic > Freshwater > Lake | place: Crystal Bog, Wisconsin, USA | collected... | reverse complement strand
AAGTGATGCTGAATGCATCACGGGTGTTCGGCCCCGCCCTTGGTGGCACGGTGTTGGCCGTCTCGGGTCCGGCGATGTGTTGCTACGTCAATTCGTTCACGTACCTGGTGCCCCTGCTCGTCCTCTCCTTCATGGCGCACGCCCGTACCGGGGTGGTTCGTGATCGGTTTGAGCATCGAGCCAACTGGAAAGATGGCATTGCCTACGCCTGGCGGCATCCCGCCATTCGATTGACCTTGGCGTTCGCCGTCGTCGCAGGGATGCTGTTCAACCTCTCCGTACCCTTGTCGCTCATTGGGCTTGGGATGTTCCACATGGACGCCGCTCACTTTGGATTTCTCTACACGGCCTTCGGCCTCGGCGGCATTGGAGGCAGTTTTCTTGCCTCGTCGGGTCACCGCCAGCCCACGCTCGGCGTAGTGGTGAAGCTCGGTACCTTGACCGGGGTGAGCGTGCTCGCGTGCACACTGAGTCCTACGCAGTACGTAGAGTACGCCGCCATGATGCTGACGGGTTGCACGTCGATCTGGTTCATTGCTCGAGCCAACGCTTTCGTCATGCTCAACACGGAGTCCGAGATTCGTGGGCGGGTCATGGGCGCGTGGACCATGGCATTGCCGGGGTGCATGCCATTCACGAGCCCCTTGGTGGGAGAGACCGCAGCACTTCTCGGACCACACGGTGGTGTGGGCCTGGTTGCCCTGTCGTTCCTTGGGCTGGGGCTAACACGGGGTCGCTTGTTAGTGGCCCGAGATCCGAAGGCCTAATTCGTTGGGTGCGTGCGGTGCCACCACTCACTCGCCACGACTTGGAGTGCGGCAGCAATCGGAATTGCCAGGAGGACACCGATGAGTCCACCGAAGGTGCCGGCGACCCATGCACCCATTTCGGCACCAACCAGAATCGCGGTGAATACGAGCAGTGGGTTCAAGTGCACCGCCTTGCTCATCACAAGGGGATTCAAGACGTGGTTCTGAACCAGCGAGTAGACCACGAAGATGATCAACATGATGATGCCCGCTGGCGTCGAGTGAATGAAGGCCAGCAGCACCGTCGGGATGCCCGCCACCAGTCCGCCAATCTGGGGCAAGAAGTTGGTGAGGAAGACCCATAGGCCAAACAGTAAGGCGAAGGGGACGTGCAAGAGCAGCAGCGAAATGAAGACCACGACGCCCGCCACCAGGGACATAATCAGATTGCCCACTACGTAGCCAATTGCGGCACGGGTAATCCGCGCGCCCACGTCGTTGACCATCGCGGCGCGTTCGGGCGACAGTGACTGCATGGCGAAGGCCTTCATTTTCGGGGCTTCAAGGAGCAGCAAGATAACGAAAGCGAACAGGGTGATGAGCCCTAACAGCATCGAGAGGGCACCCTTGCCGAGCGCCAGTGCCGGCTTTGAGAGCCCATTCGCCAAATTGACGAGCTTGGTGGCGTTGTTCTGCACCCATGTGGCCACGTGATAGCGAACGAAGAGATGACCAATCCATCCACGACCGTGGACGGCATTCTGGACGTAAGTAGGCAGGGTGTTGGATAAGTGGGTGAGCGCATTGACCAACGGGTAGCCAAAGGCGAAGGCCAGCAGGCCAAAGAGCACGAGGGCCGCAACGGAGACGATCGAAACGGCGACGCCGCGTCGAGCGATACGCCGCTCCAGGATGCCCACAAGTGGGTTCAGTACGAGGGCGATGAAACCGCCTACGAGTAACAGGAGCGCCAAGGTACGGAGTCGATAGAGGACGAGGCCGGCAAGATAGACGACACAGACCGAGAAGATCGTCGTGAGAATAGTTTTGAGCGGAACATTGTTACGCGCCGCGCTGTCAAAGAGTCGCGTTCGACGGGAATCTACGGGGTTCTCGGGTGCTGGTTCGTGGGCGTCGGTCACGCCACGAGGCTACAACCTGAAAAAAGGTAGACGCAGCGAAACCTTGGGGAGTACGATTTGAAAATGGCCGAAATTGACAACGAAACCGTGCAGAGTATCGACGCCACGTTACGGAGCGTCGAGCGTGCGTTGGAGCGTTTGCGCACCGGCACCTACCGCGCGTGCCAGGTCTGTGACGGTCCAATTGCCGATGCCGCTATCGTGGCAAATCCTCTGATTGCGCACTGTGCCGCGCACCCAGAGCTGCAGTAACAACATACCTAGGCGGGAAGGAACAGAGGGGGGGTGGCATGATGAGAATACTCGGCCGCTTGCTATTGCCCTTCGTCATGGTCGCGTCATCAATCGCCCTGGGCGACGTCGCTACGAGTTCCGCCTCCCTCACACCGCTGACGTACGTGGTTGACTGTGCCACCCAAGTGGTCAAGCCGGTGCAGATTGGCATTAATTGCACCACCGGTACCCGTTTCATTAAGAACATCCACTGGTTGAGCTGGGGAGGGCCGATCGCCAAAGCGACTGGACTACTGACTTGGAATCTCTGCACCCCCACCTGCACTAGTCCTCACTTCAAGTCGCAAACCATCGCATTTGAGGCGACGAGCCTCACCGAGGTCAAGAACAAGCCGACCTATCTCTTGCTGGTTGGTCCTGCAGATTCGTGGGGTATCCCCGGCGATTCGTGGGCGCTACGAACACTGCAGTAGGCGGGTAATCGCGTCGCAAAATATCTTGCGTGTCGACTTGCGTTTCAGCCACTTTCGTGTCAGTAATAGAGATATGACACGTTTTCTACGACCACTACTCACGATCGCGGCGACGGGCTCGCTTGCTGTCAGCGGCCTCGTGGCTTCCGGCGCAGTTTCCGCCGCACCAGTCCCGACCTACATGCTGTCGTGCGGCGTCCAGTCCGTGAAACCCAGCCGCATCATCATTTCCTGCGCGGACGCGAACCGACTCGTAACATCAATTCACTGGACGAGCTGGGGTGGCGCGACCGCCACGGCGACCGGGACACTTGAGTGGAACAACTGCACACCGACCTGCGTCAGCGGCCGCTTCCTCACTAAGGCCATTAGCTTCAAGGTTTCGGGTCTCAAGACACTGAATAAGAAGTCGACATACACGACCATGGCTGGACCCGCTGGTGCGTGGGGCGAGGCGGGCACCACGTGGACGCAGGTCTGGGGCTAACACGCTGTTGACATAACACAGCCCCGGTGACGGACGTCACCGGGGCTGTGTTATGTCGTAGGTGAATTACTTCTTGGTGGCCCAGAAGATCTCGGCAATAGCGTCGATTTCGCTCAGCAAGCGGTCGGCCACGGCGACGTCGTTCGTCTTCTTTGCTTCACCCGCAGTCTTGGTGGCCTGCCAGAAAAGGTCGTGCAAGGTGGGGTAGGCGCTGAGGTGCTCAGGCTTGAAGTAGTCCGTCCAGAGAACCCAGAGGTGGTGCTTCACAGCCTCGCAACGCTCTTCTTTGATGATCAGTGAGCGGGTCTTGAAGTCGGCGTCGGTCGACGCGGCGTACTTCTCCATGCAGGCCTTGACCGACTTCGCGTCGATGATGGCCTGGGCGGGGTCGTAGACGCCGCAGGGCAGGTCACAGTGCGCGGACGCCGTCAGCGTGGGGGTGGGGAGCAGTGCTGCAATACGTGAACGAAGTGCCATGGCACACCTTTCGAAGTTGGGGTCACGAAGACCGTTGTTGTCTACAGGCAGATTAGCCAGCCATTTCGCCTACGATGCACCCCGTGCGTCGATTCATTACCTGGTGGGTGCAGCGCGTGGTGGTCGAGGGCGACTCCATGCTGCCCACGTTGCGGTCGGGCGATGAGGTGCTCGCCGTGCGTCGGTGGCGTCGACCCCGTGTGGGCGACCTTGTTCTCTGCCCTGACCCTCGCGATATGGCGCGGACACTAGTGAAGCGCTGCCATGAGATAACGGGCGACCAGGTTGTTCTTCGGGGTGACAACCCCGAATATTCCACGGATTCACGACACTTTGGGCCGGTGCCGCGAGCGACGATTCGATACTTTGTGGTGCCACTCCACCGGCACTAGAAAATCCGACTCAATTCGTCGGGATTCACCTATAGGCTCACGATGTGGCCCGCATTGCTGAACTGCTCTTTCACACCGACCCGCAGTCGCAGGCCGGCACGTCGTCGGCCGGTGGCGCCAACGTCTACGTTCGTGAACTCGCGACAGCTCTCGCTCGCAGTGGTCACGACGTGCACGCATTCACTCGTCGTGACAACCCATTTGTGGCTGACCACGTCGAGGTCGAGCCTGGCTACATCGTGCACTACATCACGGCGGGCCCACTTCGCCCACTCGACCGCTTCGAGCTCCTGTCCTACGTCGCCGACTTCACGGCGGGGGTTGCCGAGGTCTTCGACGCTGTGGGAAATCCTGACGTTATTCACGCCAACTACTGGCTGAGTGCGATCGCCGGTCACCAGCTCAAGCACGACCGAGAAATCCCCCTCATCGTGACGTTTCACACCCTCGAGCGGGTCAAGGCTGACCACTTCGAAGGTGAGTCCGTCGAGCGTGCGCTCGAAGAGCAGATCATTTTTGACTGCGCGGATGCCGTCCTCGCCAGTTGCGACGTGGAAGCCGCCCAGTTTGCCGAGTTCTACAACGCCGATCCGGCCCGCGTACACGTGGTCGCACTCGGTGTTGAGCGCGCTTACTTCTCGCCGGGGGACATGCCCGCGGCCCGACAGGCCCTCGGTCTCTCGCTCGAAAGCACGCAGTTGCTCTACGTCGGTCGACTGCAGCCGCTGAAGGGCGTGGACTTGGCGCTCGAGACGCTGATCGCTCTGCACCGTCGTGGTGCCGACGTGCAGTTAGCAATTGTTGGCGGGCCGTCGGGACCCGATGGCGCGGACACACTGCGCAACCTCCACCAGCGCGTGCGCGACGCGGGCGTTATCGACAAGGTGCGATTCGTCGCCCCGCAGTCGCACGTCATGTTGTCCACGTGGATGCGCGCCGCCAACGTCACGCTCGTTCCATCGCGTTCAGAGAGTTTCGGCCTCGTGGCCCTTGAGTCATCGTCCTGCGCCACGCCGGTCGTGGCGAGCGCGGTGGGCGGCCTCCTCTCGCTGGTTGCCCCCGACGAAAGCGGGGCATTGGTGGCGACGCGAGACCCCGAAGATTGGGCGAATGCCGTTGCATCAGTGCTCACGAAGAACGTGGACGGCGTGGTTGGCGCGCGAGCCGCAGCCTTGGCGCGTGGCTACAGTTGGCGTCAGGCCTCGACCCAGTTGGTCGACCTGGTCCAACACCTCCGCGCCCATCAGCTGATTCACTGCTAACGGACTGTACGGATTTTCGAGCGTCAACTAGCCTAGAGCCCATGAGTTCTCGACTAATTGTCATCGGCGGCGGCAAGATGGGCGCAGCCCTCGTGGCGGGCCTCCTCGGCGCAGGCTGGTCCTCCAACGACCTCGTCATCATTCAGCACGGCGCCGCGAAAGCCGACGCGCTGCGCGAACGCTTCACGGGCGTCATCGTGAAGGAGTCACTCGACACCAGTGACGTGGATGAACAAACCGTTGTCGTTCTTTGCGTCAAGCCCGACTACGCCGAAGGCGTCGCACGTCTCTGCAGCGCCGCGGGCGTCCGTCGCGTTTTGTCCGTGGTTGCGGGACTTTCCACTGACCGCCTCCAGGCCTGTTTCGTGGCGCCAACGGCAATCATCCGTTCGATGCCCAATACCCCCGTACTCGTGGGCAAGGGTGTCTCGGCCATCACCGGTGGCGCCCACTGCACCAGCGCCGATCTCGACTGGGCCGAATCGATTCTGGGTGCCGTGGGCATCGTGGTTCGTGTGACGGAACGACAGATTGACGCCGTGTCGGGTCTCTCGGGCCCCATGCCCGCGTATCTCTATATGGTCGTCGAGGCGCTCATCGAAGCCGGTGTGCACCAAGGACTCTCCCGCGACGTGTCATCGAAGCTCGTGACCGCATCGTTCGAGGGGTCAGCGGCGCTCTTGAGTCAGTCGGGTGAACGTCCCGAAGAGTTGCGTGCCCAGGTGACGAGCCCCGGTGGGGTCACCGCAGCCGGACTACGCATGCTCGAAAACCGTGCCGTACGGGCCGCGTTCCTCGAGGCCGTCGCCTCGGCCGCTGAACGCAGTCGAAACATGGCCCGCTAGGTATCAACAGCGGGCGATTGGCTAACGTACATCTGATGGCGCCACACCGTTCTCGCATGCGCAACTTGTCGGACCCGACAATTGCGCGACTGCCGGTATACCAGCGCATTGTCGCGAGCTATCGCAGCAAGGGTGTGCAGCGCATCGAATCGAGTCAGATTGCGCTGATGGCGGGCGTCACTGCCACGACTGTCCGCCGCGACTTGTCGGGACTCGGCCCGCTGGGTACGCGCGGTGCCGGCTACGACGTTGACGTGCTCGACCAGAAGATTGGCGAAGCGCTCGGTCACGATCAGTCATATTCGGTCATCGTGGTTGGCATGGGTAACTTGGGCCACGCCCTCGTGAATTCTTCCAACTTCCTGATTCACGGCTCCTCGATTGGTGCCCTCTACGACGCCGACGACAGCGTGGTCGGGAATGAAGTCGCCGGACACGTGGTCCGGTCGATCAAGGAACCACTGATTGAGGCGACCATTGGGGTGATCTGCACGCCGGCTACGGTCGCTCAAGAGATTGCCGACAAGATGGTTGCCGCCAACGTGAAGGCAATTTTGAACTTTGCCCCGACGGTACTGAACGTCCCGGTCGGCACGGCCGTGCACTACGTCGACTTCTCGATTGAGTTGCAGATTCTCGTGTTCCACCTGCTCAACACCCCGAATTTTTCGGGTGGTGGCCTGCGATCGGTCGGTATCACCGACCCGAACGCCTGAGTTTTTCAGCCCTAGACTGCACTCAATGAAAGTTGCGCGCGCATGGCACTAATTTCGGTCAGCCTGGACGACGAGCACGCCTCGCTCGAACTGCGAGAACGCACGGCGCTCGATGATGGCGGCGTCGCCAAAGTTCTTCGCTCGCTCCTGAGTCACCGCAACATCTCCGCGGCGGTGGTCACCTCCACGTGCCTGCGGACCATGGTCGTCGTCGAGAGCGAGCGATTCCACGGGGCGATTGAAGAGATCACGGCCACGCTGTGCGAGATTGCTGGCGTCACCGAAGACGACCTCCGAGACGCCTTAACGATCCACTTTGACCGTGGCGTGGCCTCGCACCTCTTCGCGGTCGCCGCCGGCTTGAAGTCGGTAGTGCCCGGTGAGTACGAAATCTTGGGTCAACTTCGTCGGGCACTCGAAATCGCCACCGACGAACACGTGACCTCGCCCGCACTCACCGACCTCTTCCAGCGAGCGATTGCCAGTGGCCGTCGGGTGCGTAACGAAACCTCCATTGCGCGTGGCTCCACCAGCTTTGCCTTTAGCTCGGTGGCGGTCGCTCGCGAACACGCCACGCCCCTGCGCTCCGTCGTGGTCATTGGCGCTGGCCAGTTGGCTAGCGGCATCGTCAAGTGCTTACTCTCGGACGAAAGCATTGCGTCCGTGGTCGTGGTCAACCGGTCGCCCGAGCGTGCCGCAACACTCGTGTCATCGATGAATGACGCCCGAGTGCGTCACGTCGCACTCACCGCCCTGCAGGATGAACTGGCTACCGCCGACGTCGTCTTCGCCGCCGCAACCGTGACCAGTCCCGTTATTCGCCCTGAGCACGTGCGGGGCCGTCCAAGCCCCGTGGTGTTGGTGGACCTCGGTCTCCCGCACAGTATCGACCGTGCGGTGGCCGACGAAGCAAACGTGACGCGCATCGACATTGCCACGTTGAAGATTGCCATTGACCAGGCCCTGGATGAGCGCCGTGATGCCGTGGCTGACGCCGAGGCCATTGTGCGTGACGACGTGGACAAATTCCTGGACGATCAACGGGCCCGAGGTGCCGCGGCACTGGTGACCCAGTTGCGCGAATACTTCGACGACATCGTGACGAGTGAATTGGCTCGTCGGAGCGGCGACATCGATCAGCTATCGGCCGACGATGCGGAACTCGTGCGCTCGGTCGTGCGCGGTGTCGTCGCCAAAATTGCTCACCGCCCGACGACGGTCTTAAAGGAGTCGGCCGGCTCGGACCAAGGTCTGCGGTTAAGTGAGGCCACGCGAACACTGTTCGACCTCTCATGACACTTCGTCTCGCGACTCGTCGCTCCCCGTTGGCACTTCTGCAGGCCACGGGCGTCGCCGAGCGGCTGCGCGCGCACGGCTTTGATGCCCAGATAGTTCCCATGATCACCCACGGTGATGTGGCCACGGGGCCGCTCTCGGCACTGGGCGGACAGGGCGTATTCGCGGTCGAAATTCAACGTGCCGTCTTGGACGGTGACGCTGATATTGCGGTTCACTCCGCCAAGGACTTGCCGAGCGTGACGCCCGACGGACTCCTACTCGCGAGTGTTCCCGAACGCCGCGACCCTCGAGATGTTCTGATTGGGTCGACACTGGCTGATCTGGCCGAGGGCGCCCGCGTGGCGACCGGATCACCACGGCGTCGAGCCCTCCTGCTCCACCAGCGCCCAGATTTGACCATTGTCGAACTTCGGGGCAACATGGCCACCCGCATCGGGGCCGCCGGTCGTGACGGTATTGATGCCGTGGTGGCCGCGGCCGCGGCGCTGGAGCGCCTGGGTGAAGAGCAGCACATCGCCGAATATCTCGATCCCACCTGGTTTACGCCGCAGGTCGGTCAAGGTGCTCTCGCCCTCGAAGTGCGCACCGGCGATAGCGTGGCCGCCACCGCCGTGGGCTTACTGCACGATGCGTCCGTCGGGGTTGCCGTGCGGGCCGAGCGCGCCTTCCTCGCCGAATTGGGGGCCGGCTGCTCCATTCCCGTGGCGGCCCACGCCACCGTTGACGGAGCTGTCATCACCCTGGATGCCATGATGGCTGCCCCCAGTGGCACTCGCATCGTTCGTGCAACACAGTCGGGTGTCGACGCCGACGAACTGGGTGCGCGGATTGCCCGCTACCTGCGCGACGACTGTGGCGGCGCGGACCTGGTCGGATAAGCCGTGCCGGGGTCACCTCTCCTTGTCGTGACACGTGAAGCGGGCGTGAACAGTGTCGCCGCCATGGGTCTGCCCGACACGGTGGTGGTGCGTGAGGTGCCCGCAACGCAAACAACGTTCCGCGACCCGAGCGAAGTTCGCTCAGACATCCAGTCACTCGCGGACCGCGGTCCCTTCGCCACGCTTGTGGTGACCAGTGTGCGTGCGGCCGATTATGTCGATCTGGTGCGCGAGGCACTGGCCGATGACGCCGACGTCGCGACGGTGGGCGAGGCCTGCGCGGCTATGTTGGACAGTCACGGATACACCGTGACCCACCTGAGTTCGACTTCGGCCGGCGAGCTGGGCACGCAGATCACGCGAGGTCCGGCGTTGATCCTCGGTGCCGCGGACATGCGCCCCGAACTCCCCGCAGCTCTCACGCAGGGTGCACTCTCGTTCGAACACGTGTGGTGCTACCAAACGCATCCGGTCACGCTCAGCGACGCCGACCGCGAACTGCTGGCTCGGGCCACGTATCTCCACGTGGCCGCGCCCTCGGCCTGGCGAGTCGTTGCGAGCGCCGTGTTACCAGAGACGGTGGTCCTCGTGCCCGGTGTCACGACACGTGATGAGGTAATGCGTGGCCACGCGAATGTGGTGATTGCACGGACCTCCGAAATCGGTGCCGTCATTACCGCCCGTGAAGAATCGGATTCGGGCGCCAGAGCCTAGGCTGGGCAACGTGTTTCCTATCGAACGTCCCCGCCGCCTTCGTCGCACACCGGCTATTCGCCGCCTCGTTGCGGAAACGACGTTGCGACCTTCGCAATTGATCGCACCGCTCTTCGTCGCCGAACGCCTCAGCAGTCCACAGCCGATCGGGTCGCTCCCTGGTCAGATGCAGCACTCGCTGGCGTCACTACAGCGCGAAGTGCGCGAACTCATTGCGCTCGGCGTGGGCGGTGTCATCATCTTTGGCCTCCCCGAGCACAAGGACGCCCAGGGCTCGCAGGCCTGGGATGAGCACGGCATTATTCAAGTGGCCTTACGGCAACTGCGCGACGAGTTTGGTGACGAGACGGTGTTGATGGCCGACACCTGTCTCGACGAATTCACCGACCACGGGCACTGCGGCGTGGTGTTGCCCGACGGCACCGTCGACAATGACGCGACCCTGCCCCTGTACGCACGGATGGCCGTGGCCCAGGCCCGCGCCGGGGCCCACGTGGTAGCGCCGAGCGGCATGATGGACGGCCAGGTCGGCGTCATTCGCACCGCACTCGATGACGCGGGATTCGTCGACACCATCATCATGGCCTACTCCGCCAAGTACGCCAGTGCGCTCTACGGACCCTTCCGCGACGCCGTCGACGTCACCATCGCGAACGGCGGTAATCGCAAGGGCTACCAGCAAGACACCGCGAATCGCCGCGAAGCCCTGCGCGAGACGTTCCTCGACATCGCCGAAGGTGCTGACATCGTGATGGTCAAGCCCGCCATGACCTACCTCGACGTGGTGGCCGACATTCGCGCCAACGTCGATGTTCCCGTGGCCGCGTATCACGTCTCGGGTGAGTACGCGATGATCATGGCCGCCGCCGAACGCGGTTGGATCGATGGCGAGGCGCTGGCACTGGAACAGCTCACGGCGATTCGCCGTGCCGGAGCCGACATGATCTTGACGTACTTCGCCAAGGAAATCGCCGAGGTGCTCGCATGAGCAATGCCGAATGGTTTGCACGAGCCCAACAGGTGATTCCTGGGGGTGTCGATTCGCCGGTGCGCTCATTCCGCTCGGTTGGCGGCGTTCCCTACACAGTCGTGAGCGGTGCGGGTGCCTACGTCACCGACGTGGAAGGTCGGCAGTACCTGGACTTCGTCCAGTCCTACGGTGCCTCGCTCCTGGGTCACGCCCACCCGGCGGTCGTGGCCGCAATTCAAGAGACGGCGACCAAGGGCACCACCTTTGGCGCGCCGACGCCAGGCGAAGTACTCCTCGCTGAGCGCATGACGGCACGCGTGCCCGGTCTCGAACAGGTTCGACTGGTGTCCTCGGGGACCGAAGCCGTCATGAGTGCCGTGCGCGTGGCTCGTGGTTATACCGGTCGCGACAAGATCTTGAAGTTTGACGGTTGCTACCACGGTCACTCCGATGGCCTGTTGGTCGCCGGTGGTTCCGGCGTTGCCCAACTTGGCCTCCCCGGTTCGGCCGGGGTGACGGCGGGCGCTATTGCGGACACCGTCGTCGCTCCCTACAACGTGGTGCCCACGTTGGACGAGACGTACGCCGCGGTGCTCGTCGAGCCCGTGGCCGCCAACATGAATATCGTGGCACCGTCGGCCGACTTCCTCACGGGGCTTCGCGCCGAATGTGACCGCGTCGGCGCACTATTGATTTTCGACGAAGTCATTACCGGCTTCCGTCTGGACGCCGCCGGGGCCGAAGGCTTCTTTGGTGTTCGTCCCGACCTCTACTGCTTTGGCAAAGTCATCGGTGGTGGTCTCCCGGTGGGCGCCTTCGGCGGATCACGTGAAGTTCTCAGCGTCCTCGCCCCCCAAGGACCGGTGTACCAGGCCGGTACGTTGTCGGGAAACCCACTGGCGACAGCGGCGGGCGCCGTGGTCCTCGACACGGTCACGTCGGATGACTACCGCGAACTGCAGGGTCGCGTGGCCACCTTCGCCACGTCACTCGCCGACGCCATTACGCGTGGCGGATTACACGCACAGGTGCCCGTCCAAGGCGCGCTCTGCGGTGTCTACCTCTCCCGCGACGCCTTCGACGCGCCACGGAACTTTGTGGAAGCCAAAGTGGTCTGCGAGAACGGCCTCTACCAGCAATTCTTTCACCACATGCTCGAACAGGGTATTGCGCTGGCGCCTGGCGCCTACGAAATTATGTTCGTATCATTGGCGCACACCGACGCTGATCTCGAACGGTGCGTCGAGGCCGCGTACCGCGCCGCCCGCACCATCGCGGAGGCCTAAGTGACCGTCCGCAGTTCGGGTTGGAAGGTTCGCCCCAGCTTTAGCCCCCACGGTCCGGTTCGACCCGTGACGCTCCTACTGGATGAACAGACGCTGACCCAACTGGCGGGCGATGATGTGGTGGCGTGGCAGACCCCGTGGTCGGCCTTCCGGTCAGTGCGCCTCGTCAAGACCCCGGGGATGACCACCCTCTACGCCGAGATTGACCAGCGGGTCTTCACGTGGCGCAGTCGGCGACGTGGTGCCTTTGCCGAATTGGCGCCACTCGTGCACGCCAACGGTGGCTACGTTGTGCGGGAGCGTTCCCAGTATCTGGTGCTTGTGACCCTGGTGCTGATTGCTGCCATGTCATTCGCGGGCGTGGCTCTGTCGTCGTGGGACAAGACCACGGCGCCCGCGGTCCACGCGCTCGAGAACGTCAACCTGAGCGAGAAGGACCTACCTGGCAGTTGGGCGCCAACTCCCTCGTCGCCGTTACAGAATCTGGCGGGCACGCCGCGCAAGGTCTACACCTTCTCGGCGAATACGACGACGACGATGCCGTCACCTACGACCGCCTATGGTGCGCAAGTACGTACCTTCGAATCCTGCATGCACCTGTCGTTTGCGGCCGACCGAGAGTTCGGCACCGCGGGACACTCTGCGACCTACCAAGTGGCGTCGCCCACCTACAGCACCACTGCATTCGGCGGGGTGCAGGTGGTCTCGGTCGCCCAGTGGTACGCCGACCCCGCCAACGTGACTGCCGATACCCTCGAAATGCGCAACGCTCGTTTCGCCGCGTGTTTCGCGAACGCGAACGCCGATTTTGTGCTCGACACATTCGTCAGTAATCCCAATGTTCGAAACGGCAAGGCTCTTACCGTGCGAACGTTCGCGCACGGGTTTCGTGTGGCCGGCGTGGCCACCTTGTCCGGACTCGTCTCCTCAACGGGGTCAGTGAACGATCAATTTTTTATTGAGAACATGACGAGTGGTCACTACGAGGTGACGATGGCGATGATCGTTCCCGATGCCACCAAGGTTCGCGGACTCATTACCACCTTGACCACCGCGTTGCTGTCACGCATGAGCCCCGTCCAAGGGACGGCGGCGTAGGGTTAGTTCCCGACGTTGGCGAGCAGCTTGTCGAGGGCCGACTCTGGCACAATCTTCGACAATTGCACCATGGCGCGGTAGCCGATCTCGGCCGGTCCGCGCTGCGCGTCGCTCATCAGATTCGACATGATCGCCAACAACTCGGTCATGAGCCATTCGCTGCGCAGACCCACACCGACGCACATACTCAAAATACGGGGCTCCGAGATGAGTCGCACGAAGGCCCGAGCGACCTTGTAGTAGTCGCCGTAGTTGGCCGCAAGACGTTCTTCGTAGAGTGCGAGTGCGTGCGGGTCGTTGGTGAGCAGCGCCTCGCCGAGGACGCCAGCCGCGAGGCGGCCGGACTCGTACCCGTAGGCGATACCTTCACCATTAAAGGGGTTGACGGTGCCGGTGGCGTCACCAATGGCGAGCGTGTTTGCCCCCACGCGTGGTCCGATGGAGAGACCCATGGGGAGACGTCCGCCGGTGGCCGGTCCAAGACAGGTGCTCTCGTTGAGGCCCCATTCCTCGGCCGTCTGAGCCACGAAGTATTCCTGGAGATTGGTGGTGTTGACACCCTTCCATGCGCCACCCGTCGAGAGCAGACCGACACCAACGTTGACGCGGCCATCACCCAGCGGGAAGATCCAGCCGTATCCGGGGACAACCTTGCCACTGGGGTCACGAATGTCGAGGTGCGAGTCAATCCAGGGCTCGTCGTGGCGATCGCTGGTGTAGTAGCCGCGCAAGGCCATACCCATCGGCCACTCCTTGTTGCGCTCGGTGCCGAGGGCGCGCCCGATGCGGGAGTTCTGACCATCGGCCACCACGATGTAACGGGCGTTAATGGTGGCGACGTCGCCGGACTCCTTATCTTTCACGACGACGCCCTTGGCACTGCTGAGGCCCCCCGACAGTGATGGGGTGAGTCCGTCGAGGTCAATTACTTCACAACCACTCAGGAGTGTGGCGCCCTTGGATACTGCGCGCTGGGCGACGAGGCCGTCGAGGCTGAAGCGGGTAATCGTGTAGCCGTAGTTGGGAAACGTCTCGTGCTGGGGCCAGGCGAGCTCTACCGACTGACCAAATCCGAAGGAGCGCAGCCCCTGATATTTGTGGCCGTGCTCGGCCACTTGGGACTCGAGACCCATTTGTTGGAGTTGGTAGACGCTGCGTGGTGTCAGTCCATCTCCGCAGGTCTTTTCGCGCGGGAAGGTCTTCTTTTCGACGACGCAGACATTCCAGCCGGCCTCGGCGAGCCAGTAGGCACACGACGAGCCACTCGGCCCGCCACCCACGATGACGACATCGAAGAGGGGAGTAGCGGCGGCGGTGGCGGTGAGCTGGGACATGGGTTCCAGAATACGTGCCATCTCTCCCCGCTACAGCGGTGAATTCGACGTTTTGTCTTATAGGCTGAGAGCCGTGAGTCAGTATCTCCCCCTACTTGGCCTATTACTTGTCGGCGCCCTATTCGCCTCAGGCTCATTCCTTGCGTCGCAACTTCTCGCACCCACCAAACGACCCACCGAAGCCAAGCTCTCGCCCTATGAGTGCGGCATTGTTCCGGAATTTGAACCACCAGCGCGGTTCCCGGTGCGCTTCTACCTCGTGGCCATGATTTTCGTCATTTTCGACATCGAAGTGGTTTTTCTCTACCCCTTCGCGATCGTGTTCCGCAGTATTGGCCTCTTCGGCCTGGTGGAAATTGGCGTATTCACCTTGACGGTCTTTGGTGCGTTGCTGTTCCTGGTCAGCGAAGGTGCGCTGTCGTGGGGCCCCTCGGTGCGTTTGGTCAAGGCCATGCCCGCGCGCACCTCGTCGTCGACGATTATTCGCTACCAATCAACTGAGGAGAAAGTGGCCTAGTGGCACTCGAAGATCTCCAACACAATTTCTTGACCGGACGCGTCGAAGACCTTGTCCGCTGGGCGCGCCGCGCCTCGGTCTGGCCGGTGTCCTTCGGTCTGGCCTGCTGCGCCATTGAGATGATGGCAGCCGGTGGCGCTGACTTCGACCTCGCCCGATACGGCATGGAAGTATTCCGTAATTCCCCTCGTCAGGCGGACTTAATGATCGTCGCCGGCCGGGTGAGTCAGAAGATGGCGCCGGTGCTTCGTCAGGTCTACGACCAGATGGCGGAGCCCAAGTATGTGATTTCTATGGGCGTGTGCGCCTCGACCGGTGGTCTCTTCAATAACTACGCCCTGGTGCAAGGTGTTGACCAAGTCGTGCCCGTCGACGTCTACGCGCCTGGGTGTCCGCCGAGCCCCGAGACCTTGATGCACGCGATTTTGACGTTGCACGAACAGATTCACACGGGCGATATTTTGAAGCGTCGTGCCGCCGGTACCCCGGTACGTCTCGACGAGTCCGACGCCTGGACGCCGACCGTGCCCGTCACCGTTCGAATGGGAACCCCCAAGTGACCTTCGACATCGCCCTGCCGGAATCGGCCCAGACAGTTGCGCGTGACAACGGCGACGTCGTCGTCTTTGCGCACCCTAACGACTACCTCGCCACCGTGGCCGCACTGCGTGACAACGGTTTTGAAATGTGCCTCGACGTCTGTGGCGTTGACTACCTCGAACACTTCGATCGCGAACTACCCGAAGGTGTTGTGGGCACGCGCTTTGAAGTCGTCGTCCAGCTACTCAGCGTGTCACGGGCCCAGCGTGTGCGTGTTCGTGTTCAAGCCGGCAACGACAACCCGTTCGTCGACTCACTGTTTTCGCTCTACCCCGGGGCTGAAGCGCCCGAGCGCGAAGTCTTCGACATGTTCGGCGTTCTCTTTGACGGCCACCCCGATCTGACGCGTATTTTGATGCCCGAAGACTGGGAGGGTCACCCCCTGCGCAAGGACTTCAGCGTCGGTCGCGTACCGGTGCAGTTCAAGGATGGTCCAGGTCCACGATGAGTGAGCACGTCCGTAACGTAGAGCGCCTCGACGCGCTCGCCGCCGAAACCCACGAGGGTGCACAGGAACTTCGTCCGCGCTCGGAAACGATGCCCGACGACCTCGGCAAGGAAATGGGTGCGGTGCTGCGCGTGCAGGGCCTCAACCTTGACCCCACGTCCATCGACGTCGAAACGCCGTCGGACGAGCGCATGATCATCAACATGGGTCCGTCGCACCCCAGTACGCACGGCGTGCTGCGCCTGATGCTCGAACTCGATGGTGAGTACGTTCTGCGCACCAAGCCCGTGATCGGATATCTCCACACGGGTATGGAGAAGACGGCCGAAACGCTGAGTTACGTGCAGGGCGGCACCAACGTGACCCGCATGGACTACTTGAGTCCCATCGGGAACGAGACCGTCTTTGCCTTGGCCGTTGAGAAATTGCTCGGTGTTGAAGTACCCGAGCGAGCGACGTGGATTCGAATGATGTTCAACGAACTCAATCGCATTTCGTCGCACCTGGTCTGGATGGCGACCAATGGCATGGACCTTGGCTCGTCGTCGATGATGATCTACGGGCTGCGCGAGCGCGAACTCATTCTCGCTTTCTACGAGAAGACCGCCGGTCTGCGCATGAATCTCAACTACGTGCGCCCCGGTGGCGTTGCCGCCGACCTGCCCGACGGCTGGGAAGACGACATCGAAATTCTGTGCGACACGATTTACCAGCGCACCTTCGAATACGACGAGCTCCTCACCGGTCAGCCGATTTTCCGCCAGCGCATGATTGGCGTCGCGCCCATCACTGCCGAAGAAGCGCTGGCACTGGGTCTGACAGGACCGCTCCTGCGTTCCACCGGTGTCGAATGGGACCTGCGCAAGTCAATGCCGTATTTGGCCTACGATCAGGTTGAATTCGACGTCATTGTTGGTACCTATGGTGACAACTTTGACCGCTACGCCATTCGTCTTCACGAAATGCGCGAGTCCATTCGCATCATTCGTCAGTGCCTCCAAAAGATGCCCTCGGGTGACTACCGCACGCAAGACCCCAAAGTCACACCACCGCCACGCGCCCGTATCGGCGAGTCGATGGAAGCACTCATTCACCACTTCAAGTTGTTCACGGAGGGATTCCACGTCCCCGCGGGTGAAACCTACGTGGGCATTGAATCACCTCGTGGTGAGATCGGGTGCTACATCGTGAGTGACGGCGGCCCCAAGCCGTACCGTATGCACACGCGGGCCCCGAGCTTCACCAACCTCCAGGCAGTTCCGCTGCTGATGCGCGGTGGCACGATGTCCGACACCGTCACCGTTATTTCCACCGTCGACCCCGTTATGGGAGAAGTAGACCGATGAGCCACTTTCACCCCGACCTGCGCGCGCGTGCCGATGAGCTCGTCACGCTCTACCCGCGTAAGCGTTCCGCCATGCTGCCCTTGTTGCACTTGGCGCAAGAGCAAGATGGTTACCTGACGGAACCGGCCATCCTGGAGATCGCGGAACTCACCGGCACCAGCCCTGCGGACGTTCGTGGTACGGCTGCCTTCTACGACATGATTCACCTCGAGCCCGTGGGTACCTACGTGGTGGGCGTCTGTACCAACATTGCGTGCTTGTTGAACGGCGGTCTCGAAATGCTCGAGCACGCCTCTGACGTGCTGGGCTGCCCCGTAGGTGGCACCTCGGCCGATGGCCTCTTCACGCTGGAAGAGACCGAATGCCTCGCCGACTGCAACCTGGCCCCCTGCGTACAGGTCAACCACCGCTACGTTCGCACCACAACGCCTGACGCCTTTAGCGAACTCGTGAGCGACCTGCGCACGGGTTCGACCAAGCACGACATCCCGTCGCACGGCACCTTGGTGCGCGTGCGTCGCTCGGGTGGACTCCGCGTGACCCGAGAGGAATTGGCCGCCCAGCGCGCCACGGCCGCCGCCGCACGCGCCGAGCGCGACGCCGCCGCGAAGGCCGCCGCTGAAGCCGCTGCCGCTATCGAAGAATTGAAGAAGCAGGACTAGTCGTGGCGTCGCTCACTGCCCCCAAGATCGTTTCATCGCGCGCCCACTTCAGCGACAGCCACACCATTGCCCGATTCCTCGACACTGATGGCTACGTCGGGTTGCGCAAGGCACTCACCATGTTCCCTGAGCAAGTCGCGGCCGAAGTGGACGCGGCCTCATTGTTGGGTCGTGGAGGTGCGGGGTTCCCCGCCGGCCGCAAGTGGTCGATGCTGCGCAAGTCGCCCATCTCGTACCTCGTGGTTAACGGCGACGAGTCCGAGCCCGCCACGTTCAAGGACCACTTCCTGGTCGAGCGTGACCCCAACCAGCTTGTCGAAGGCGTCATCATTGCCGCCTACGCCCTGCAGGTCAGCCAGGCCTTCATCTTCCTGCGTGGTGAGTTCGCACTGGGCCTCGAACGAGTACAGCAAGCCGTCAACGACGCCTACGCCCAGGGTGCATTGGGCAAGAACATTTTCGGGCACGATTTCTCGCTCGATATCGTCGTGCACACGGGCGCCGGTGCCTACGTCTGCGGTGAAGAAACCGCACTGATCGAAGCCCTCGAAGGCAAGCGTGGCTTCCCTCGCATTAAGCCCCCATTCTTCCCCGCAGTGACTGGTCTCTATGGTGAGCCCACCGTGGTGAACAACGTGGAGACCATGTCCAACCTCCCCTGGATCATCCGCAACGGGGGCGCAGCGTTCGCCGCACTCGGTGCCGGGCGCTCCACGGGAACGCGACTCTTCGCACTCGCCGGTCGCGTCAATCACCCGGGCGTCTACGAAATTGAAATGGTGAAGAACACCTTCCGTGACATCATTTTTGATGAGGCCCTCGGTGGTGGCATTCCTGGTGGCAAGGCCCTGAAGGCCATCATTCCTGGCGGCGTGTCGTCACCGTGGTTCGGTCCCGAACTGCTGGACACGCCCTTGGGGCAAGACGAAGTCGGTGGACTCGGTTCGATGCTCGGTTCGGGCTCAATCGTCGTCCTCGACGAAGACAGCTGCGTCGTGCGGGCCGTCTGGCGTATCACCAAGTTCTTCTCGAATGAGTCCTGCGGTCAGTGCACGCCGTGCCGTGAAGGTTCGGGCTGGATTGAACGCATCATGTACCGACTCGAGCACGGTGGTGGCCGGCTCGAAGACGTCGACCTCCTGCTGGACCTGTGTGACAACATCGCCCCCGGCCTCTCGTGGCCGCCCCAGCAGACGACTATCTGCGTTCTTGGTCCCTCGATTCCTTCCTCGGTCACGTCCGCGATCAAAATGTTCCGCGACGAATTCGTGGCCCACGTAACCAACGGAGGTTGCACGCATGTCTGATGTCACGCGTACCGCAGTGACGGTGACGATTAACGGTCGCAAGATCGAAGCTGCCCCGGGCGAACTTCTCATTGAGGTCGCCGAGCGCGCCGGTTCCTTCGTGCCGCGGTTTTGCTACCACCCACGTATGGAGCCGGTTGGCGTGTGCCGCATGTGCTTGGTGGAAGTTGACGGTCCTCGTGGCCCGTCGCTGCAGCCCGCCTGTTTCATGCGCGTCAACGACGGCATGAACGTGGTGACCGATTCGGAAAAGGTGAAGAAGGCTCAGGACGGCGTTCTTGAATTCCTCCTCGCCAACCACCCCCTCGACTGCCCCGTGTGTGACAAGGGTGGCGAATGCCCACTGCAGGACCAGGCCCTGGCCCACGGTTCGGGTGAGACCCGCTTCATCGAAGAGAAGCGCCACTTCCCGAAGCCCATTTCGATCGGTGCGAATGTTCTCCT
>Ga0007825_1000177_pt1 | contig 19966 bp, 18 predicted proteins | sample CryBogCBE13Jul09_FD_71229 | JGI IMG/M metagenome (GOLD analysis project Ga0007825, IMG submission 71229) | Freshwater microbial communities from Crystal Bog, Wisconsin, USA - CBE13Jul09 | ecosystem: Environmental > Aquatic > Freshwater > Lake | place: Crystal Bog, Wisconsin, USA | collected... | reverse complement strand
AGATAGCTTCGCGCCATCTCAACTTGAAGATCTACCGACTCAATCTTTGAGCCTTCCATACCCTCTTGAAATCTATCGTCCATCAGATATCCAAGAATCTAACGTCTTTAGCGTTGCGTTGAATGAAGGAACGGCGAAGATCGACATCTTCACCCATAAGAACCGAGAAGAGGTCATCTGCTGCAGCTGCATCTTCCAAAGTGATTTGAGTCAGGATGCGATGAGTTGGATCCATGGTGGTATCCCACAACTCTTTTGCTGGCATCTCGCCAAGTCCTTTAAAGCGTTGGATTCCATCTTCCTTAGGAAGGCGCTTGCCGGCCTCAAGTCCGATCTTGATAAAGCCGTCGCGTTCGCGATCACTAAATGCATATTGCACAGGCTCTTTACCGCCCCACTTCAACTTATAAAGCGGTGGTTGTGCAAGGTAAACAAAACCATTTTCAATGAGTGGGCGCATAAAGCGGAATAGAAGTGTGAGAAGAAGGGTGCGGATATGTTGCCCATCCACATCAGCATCGGCCATCAAAATAATTTTGTGATAGCGCAACTTTGCAACATCGAACTCGTCGTGAATTCCAGTACCAAGTGCTGTAATCAGTGCTTGGACTTCATTATTTTGAAGGACGCGATCGATGCGAGCCTTCTCGACATTCAAAATCTTTCCGCGGATTGGAAGAACAGCTTGGTAGCGAGAATCGCGACCACCCTTTGTTGAACCACCAGCAGAGTCGCCCTCAACAATATAGAGCTCACACTTCTCTGGTTCGGTCCATTGGCAGTCGGCTAACTTTCCTGGCATGCCGCGTCCTTCAAGCAGACCTTTACGTGAACGGCTGAGATCCCTGGCTTTGCGGGCGGCTACTCGAGCTGCGGCTGCATCAATACTCTTTCGAACAATATCTTTTCCTTCACCTGGGTTCTTTTCAAACCACGCAGTGAGAAATTCATTCATTGCCTTTTGGGTGAATGATTTTGCTTCAGTGTTTCCAAGTTTAGTTTTTGTTTGACCTTCGAATTGAGGTTCGCCAATTTTTATGGAGACGATCGCCGTAAGACCTTCACGTACATCATCACCGGTAAGGCGATCTTCCTTCTTGCGGATAAAGCCCCACTCTTCACCAAACTTATTTACGATAGAGGTGAGCGCAGTTCTGAAACCTTCTTCGTGTGTTCCACCCTCTTGGGTATTAATGGTGTTTGCGAAGGTATAAACACTTTCAGAAAATCCGGTGTTCCATTGCATTGCAACTTCAAGAGATAATTTTTGTGCGGTGTCTTCAGCATCAAAAGCGATAATGGTTTTATGTTGCTCGCCTTTTGTTAAATTAAGATGTCGAACGAAATCAACAATTCCGCCTTCGTAGTGATAGACCGCGCTTAATACTTTTCCATTCTCATCAACACGACCAGGCCGTTCATCGGTCAAGGTAAGGGTGAGGCCCTTGTTTAGAAAAGCCATCTCTCTAAAACGGGCAGAGAGGGTTTCAAAGGAAAAATCTGTCGTTTCAAAAATTTCAGCGGAGGGCCAGAAGGTAACTGTGGTGCCACTCTTCTCAGTCGCTTCACCTTTGCGGACCGGATGTTGTGGGACGCCGAGCTTGTACTCCTGATACCAGTGGAAGCCATCGCGGCATACTTCAACAGATAAATCTGTGGAGAGGGCGTTAACAACTGAAATGCCAACACCATGGAGACCGCCTGAGACGGAGTAGCCACTATCTCCGAATTTTCCGCCGGCGTGCAAAACGGTGAGGACGATTTCAAGCGCTGGGCGCTTCTCGATTGGGTGGAGATCTACAGGGATGCCTCGGCCATTGTCGATCACTCGAACGGCGCCATCGGCCATCAGGGTTACATTGATTGTGTCGCAGTATCCAGCGAGCGCCTCATCGACCGAGTTATCGACTACTTCATAGACCAGGTGGTGTAATCCACGCTCACCAGTGGAGCCGATATACATTCCTGGGCGCTTACGGACCGCATCTAGGCCTTCAAGGACGGTAATGGCGCTGGCATCGTAGGAATTCTCAGCCACAACCCCACCCCCTTAATTTTTAGAAAATCAGCCAAATCCAATTCTTAGCCGAATATGGCAGGCACAGCCCCAAATCCTAGTCGTAAAGCGTCGATAGAACCAGCCATAAAAAGGCGTAGATGAACTTCTGGCGGGCTTTTAGACTTTAGCCGTAGGTATCCCTAGGACCCCTAGAGTTTCGAATACTCCTGATGCCCTTTTTCCAACTCGGCGCCCCAGGCGGGAGGACCACAATTTCATCCACAAGCGCCCCGGGGGCAGAACTTGAAATGGTTTTCAAGAGCGTCTCAGCCATAAGGGTGAGTTGGGTGGCCCACGCGGTAGAGCTAGCTTGGACGGTCAATAAGCCATCCATAAGTGAGATAGGTGTGGAGTGTGAGCCCACTTCCGCTCCAACGACTGAAACCCACTCCGTAAAGAGTGAGCCTTCGGCAATTCCTTGGCGCCAATCTCGGGTTGCTACTAGTTCGCTTAAAACAGAGTTGAGGGGTTGGGGATCGCCAATTTTTTCGCGAGGTGTTTCGGTCGAATTAAGGCTTCGATTCTTTCGAGAATTATCGCGCCAGGTTTTATACAACTCTTTGGCTAGATCAATCTTCATGGAAGTAATTTAACGCTTCCGTTTTTTACACCGTAAGTGGTGCCAGATAATTCTTTAGGAAGATCACTCTCCACAGCCACGGTAATAATTGTTTGTTCGGCCGACTTGGCCAACTCCACCAACTGATCGCGTCGCCCCTCATCTAATTCTGAGAAGACATCATCCAGAATCAATATGGGGTTAGAGCCTTCACTAATGAGAAGTTCGTAAGCTGCCAATTTTAATGAGAGGGCGATTGACCAAGATTCGCCGTGAGAGGCATACCCTTTTACAAGATGATCTCCAAGGTGGAGAAGTAAATCATCACGGTGTGGTCCTACCAAAGTTAACCCTCGGTCTAACTCTTGACCTCGTAGCTCCAACATTTTCGCAATGATTTGATCATAGTTTTCGGTAACTATAGAAGAAGGTTTTTGAATAGAACTTTTATAATTTATGGTCGCCGGTTTTTCGGGAGAGATTCCTTTATAAACTTTAGAAAATACTGGAGTAAATTCATTAAGTAATGTGATGCGGGCGGCAATTATCTCGGCCCCAAATTTGGCGACTTGTTGATCCCAAGCTTCTAGAGAAGATGGGTTTGCTCTAGTTTTTAATAGTGAGTTACGTTGCTTAACAGCTCTATCGAAATCAGAGATCACCCCAGCCAAGCGCGGGGATTTTAAAGTTATAAGTTGATCGATAAAGCGGCGCCTTTCAGAAGGGTCGCCTCGAACCAAATCCATGTCTTCTGGGGAGAAGTAAATGGATTGCACCAAACCAAAAAGTTCTTTCTGGCTTCGAACTGGGTTTTGATTTACCCGCGCTCTATTTGCTTTGTCCGCATTAATCTCCAACTCCACCAAGATCTCGCGCTCTGGATGTTGCACTTTGGTGCGCACATATGCAGAGCTTTCACCAAGCTTCACCAGAGGTTGATCTCCAGCGGTTCGATGGGATGAGAGAAAAGCTGTATATAAAATCGCTTCAACAATATTGGTTTTACCTTCACCATTACGGCCTAAAAGAACAGTAATCCCTTTATTTAAAGGGAGTTCAAGTTCACTATAAGAACGAAAATTCTTTAGTGAGAGATGCGAAAGGTGCACGCTTTATTAAGCGCCGTATCGCATCGGCATGAGTAGATATTGATAACTAATGTCGCGGGTACCCGATAGTTCGTGTTTCCCTGTGAGAACCGCTGGCTTGTTACCACCAGTGAAATTAATCTGTACAAATGGGGTGCCAATGGCTTGCAAACCATCTGTTAAATATTGAGGGTTAAAAGCAATGTTGATTGGTTCACCGGTGTAAAGAATTTCCAACTCTTCAGTGGCTTGTGCATCCTCTCCGGCACCAGCTTCAAGTTGAAGGGTGTTGTTTGCAAATATAAGCCGAAGTGGAACTGTCTTATCTGTCACGAGGGCGACACGGCGTACAGAATCTAAAAATGGCGCAACTTCGATAGTTGCCTCGGCAACCGACTCACTAGGTAGTAGGTGTTTAAAAGGAGGGAATGTTCCATCTAAAGTTCGAGAGGTCATGGTTTTTAATTCAGAGAGAAAACCAATGAGTCGTTCGTTTGATGTTGTTGGTGAGAGAGCTAAGGTAACTTGAGAGTGTGCAGTTAAAGATTTTGCTGCATCTGCAAGTGTGCGTGCTCTGACTAATGTATTTACTTCAATGTCGGGGCTCTTCGCCTGCCAATTAAGTTCGCGTACTGCGAGGCGGTATCGATCTGTAGCAGCGAGGGTGATCTTGTTCTGATTAATTTCGATATGTACGCCGGTGAGGGTTGGAAGTGAGTCATCTTTACCTGCAGCGATCGCTACTTGATTTACCGCGTGCGCGAATACATCGCTTGGGATTACACCCGCCGTCTCTGGCAACTCTGGGAGGGTTGGGTATTCATTTACTGAAAGTGTAGGAAGGGTAAATTTCGCAGTTCCCGCCGTTACTAATACTCGGCTGCCATCAAGGGTGAAGGTGATTGGCTTATTAGGAAGTGATCTCGCTATCTCTGCAAGAAGCCGTCCGGGAACTAGAACTTTACCTTTGGCTGAGATGTCGGCTTTGAGGATAGCTTTTGTTGATGTCTCTAAATCCGAACCGGTGAGGGTGATTGAGGTGTCGACATCGATCATGATGCCTAGGAGTTCAGGTTTGATCGGGCGGGTTGAGAGGCTGCGCGCCACCCAATTAACTGCATCGACCAACTCTGTTGGCTCTACTAAGAATTTCATGACCGCCTCTTTCTAAAGCTGACCCGAGTCTAAGGTTTCAATCCGACACCCTAGGTCGTGGAAGTTATTGTTTTTCCTTCTTTTATCCTTATATAAAGTTATTCGTAGTAACCAAAGGGAAAATGTGTGGATAAAGGTATAAACGCAGGTCGGCTGCGGTAAAACCTTCTCTACAGTTGTGTGCAACCTTGTGGAAAACCTTGGTTAACTCAACCATTTCCTACCTTTTTAGCGGATTTTCTCTGGGTTATCCCAGGTAAACCCACAAAAACCCCCTTAATATCCACAGTTATCCACAACTTACCCACACCTGGGGTTAGTCCTTTACTTAATTTTTAGATTGGAGCTTAATTCTGTTGGTGAGCTCGGTGACCTGGTTATAAATCGAGCGTCGTTCAGCCATCAACTGGCGAATTTTTCGATCAGCGTGCATAACCGTGGTGTGGTCACGGCCGCCAAAGGTCTGGCCGATCTTAGGAAGTGAGAGATCTGTTAATTCTCGGCAGAGGTACATGGCGATCTGACGGGCATTCACCAAAACCCGGCTCCGGTTAGTTCCACAGAGATCCTCAAGGGTGAGGCTGAAATACGAGGCGGTTTGAGCCATAATGGTTGAAGATGTGATTTCAGGACCGGCTTGGTCTGGAATCAAATCCTTCAAGACGATCTCAGCCAACCCCATATCCACCGGTTGGCGATTTAGTGAGGCGAAGGCGGTTACCCGAATCAAGGCACCCTCCAACTCCCGAATGTTGGAGGAGATTTTGGATGCGATGTACTCCAACACATCATCAGGTGCATTGAGCTTGTCCTGCGCTGCCTTCTTTCGAAGGATCGCAATACGTGTCTCAAGCTCTGGAGGTTGGATATCGGTGATCAAACCCCACTCAAAACGGGAGCGCAACCGATCTTCCAGTGTTGTTAATTGTTTTGGTGGACGATCACTAGAGATAACAATCTGCTTATTAGCGTTATACAAAGTATTAAATGTATGGAAGAACTCTTCCTGGGTGCGCTCTTTATTCTCTAAGAATTGAATATCGTCGACGAGAAGTACATCGAGGTCGCGATAACGCCGTTGAAAAACCGAAGCCTTGTCATCGCGAATTGAGTTAATAAAGTCGTTTGTAAATTCTTCTGAAGATACATAACGGACTCTTACCGATCCATACAACTCTTTAGCATACGCTCCAATAGCGTGCAGGAGATGGGTTTTACCCAACCCTGACTCACCGTAAATAAATAGCGGGTTATAAGCCTTTGCGGGTGCTTCAGCTACAGCAACCGCAGCAGCGTGAGCAAAACGATTGGACGCTCCAATAACAAAAGTTTCAAAAATATAGCGGGGGTTTAGTTGTGATTGCTCTTGAGGAACTTTCGCACCTGAGTCGCGACCTGTTCCAGATTTCGGTTGCAACTCTGGGGTTGTTTCGTCAATAAAATCTTCATCCGGTTCTGCAACTTCTAAATTTTCATCAACAGTCACGGCAATGTTTATTTTTTGACCTAACTGGTTAGTCAAAATTTCATTCAGAGCAGACTTCACCCGAATCTCAAGGAAGTCTTTTGCGAATTGGTTAGGGGTGTTCAAAAGGAGCGTCGCCCCACCCTCACCCTGAAGGAGACCGAGCGGCTTCGTTAAAGCGAGAAAAGCTCGATGTTGGGGGGACTCCCCAGCCATCGCTTCAACAACCAACGCCCAAAGGGTGTTGAGATCCACTTCTTCCAATAAAGCCATAACCTGTTCCACACCGATCACTCATCGCCCAAAACCTGGGACCCGCTCCAAGGGGTTATCCCCAAAGTTATCCACAGCCTGTGGTCTAAACCCCACCTTTAGGGTAAGAGAGCAGGAAACCTGTGGATAGAGCGCGAACCTAGGGGGCTGTGGAGAAAAGCGCAAGTGGTTTATCCACACTAATTCGGCTAATCTTGCCCTTCCGCTGTGGCCCTAGCTGGTGCCAACCCCGAGACCTAACAAGCAGCTAGGAGAAAATGAGGAATTATGAGTAAGCGTACCTACCAACCTAATAACCGTAAGCGCGCCAAGAAGCATGGCTTCCGCGCCCGTATGGCCACACGTGGTGGACGATCAGTTCTTTCGTCACGCCGCGCAAAAGGTCGCACCCGCATCTCAGCATAAATCGTGCTTCCAGCATCGAACCGTATGCGCCGAAGCCAAGATTTTTCACGAACAACTAAGACAGGCCATCGCGCAACCTCTAGTTTGTTAGTTCTCTACTTTCTGAGCCATGAGCAATTACCGCTCGAGCCACAAGTAGGACTCATTATCAATAAGAGCGTAGGTGGGTCAGTTACTCGTCATCGAATTGCACGCCAACTTCGACACGCAATGCTTGAACACCTTCCAGTTCTGCCACCACATACCCAGGTAGTGATTCGAGTTCTTAAAGCTCAAACTGATTACCGAAACGATTTAACAGATCTTGTAACAAAGGTCATCAAGCGAACCGGTGCGCATCAATGAATCAGGTGATGAAAAAGATTTTGATCACACCCATCAGGTTCTGGCAGATCTTTATCTCATCAAATATGGCTCCTCGATGTAAATATTTTCCATCGTGTTCTCAATACACGATTGATGCAATAAATGAATTTGGATTGAAAGGTTTACCCATGGGAGCGTGGAGAATTCTGCGTTGTAACCCTTGGTCGCATGGCGGCGTTGATTACGCCGGCGGTAAGAGAGTTGTATACGAACACCTAAAGGGAGCCAAATAATGAATGCCATATTGCACCCCATTTATTACGCTGTTACATGGGTTATGGTCACCTTCCACACCATGTTGGGATGGCTTTTAGGAAAGGACTCTCACGAGTCTTTGAAGTGGACGCTCTCCATCGTTCTACTCGTGGTTCTTATTCGAGTTATTTTGATCCCGCTCTTTGTTAAACAGATCAAATCTCAGCGCGCAATGACGGCATTGCAACCACATATGAAAGAGATTCAGAAGAAACACAAAGATGATCGCCAAAAGCAATCAGAAGAGATGATGAAGCTCTACAAGGAGCACAAGACCAACCCTCTTGCTCCTTGCCTACCACTGTTGGCACAAGCCCCAATCTTCTTCGCACTCTTTAGGGTGTTGAGTGGAATTGCCCACAACAAGTCTTATGTTCCAAGCGTCCTAACATCAAATTTGCTTGCTAAAGCGCATGATGCGAAATTCCTTAGCGCTCCCATTGCTGACAGCTTCCTTAGCCATAATGCAACAACCAGTACAAAGATCGTCACTGTTTGCTTAATCGCATTTATGTCTGCCACAACATTTAGTACACAACGTCAATTGATGGTTAAGGGAATGCCAAAGATTGATGCATCAAACAACATGATGGCCCAACAACAGAAAATTATGTTGTACGTCTTCCCATTTATCTTCGCTATCTCTGGTGTTAACTTCCCAATCGGCGTCTTGATTTATTGGTCAACAACAAACTTGTGGACCTTTGGTCAGCAGTACTGGGTGATCAAGCGAAACCCAACCCCAGGCTCCCCGGCGTATGAAGAGTTGCAACGCAAGCGCGGGGTTTCCGGAACAGCGACCAACCCAGGCGGCACTAGCCCAGAGGGTATGAGCGAGGCGGAGCGCGAGGCTGAGGCCACCAAGAACCGTCAACGCCAACAGCCAAAGAAGAAGAAGCCACGTAAGTAACCGATAAAACGGTACAAAGTATGACAAATAGGTTTAATTCCGACAGAAAGGCACGAAAATGACCGAGACAGAGAGCCCAAAGAAGTCCCTTATCGCTCGTCTAGAAGAAGAGGGTGATGTTGCAGCGGATTACCTCGAGGGGCTGCTGGATATCGCCGATCTCGATGGGGATATCGATATTGACGTTGAAAATGAACGTGCCTCACTAGCAATCGCCGGTGGAGCCCTATCTCACCTAGTTGGGGATAGTGGAGAGGTGCTCGATGCCCTCCAAGAGCTAACTCGCCTCGCGGTCCAAACCTCCCTCGGAGAGCGTTCCCGCTTAATGCTAGATATTGATAATTTCCGTAGCAATAAGAAGGCTGAACTCACCAAGTTAGCCCATGAGATCGCAGACGAGGTTAAATCCTCAGGCGAACAGGTCAAACTGAAGCCTATGAATGCATTTGAACGTAAAGTTATTCACGACACCATTCAAGAGATTGGCCTCACCAGTGAATCAGAGGGTGAAGAGCCAAATCGCTGCGTGGTAGTTCTACCCGCTTGATTGTTTCACGTGAAACTCTCTTAGAGGGTTACTTCCAGGCAAACCAAGACAAGACGGATAGGTATGCAGAAATCCTCAAAACTTGGGGGATTGAGCGAGGCCTTGTCGGCCCTAAAGAAGGAGATCGGATCTGGGAGAGGCATATCGCCAACTGCCTTCCAGTCACAACCTTAATTCCCGAGGGTGTGAAGGTTGTTGATATTGGCTCCGGTGCAGGATTGCCAGGAATAGTGATTGCCCTGGCTAGGCCCGACCTTCAACTTACCTTGATTGAACCCCTGCAACGCCGAGTGGATTTCCTTAATGAGGTGGTTGGGCTTCTAGAACTCCCCATCACGGTAATTCGAGGTAAATCGGAGAGCGTAAAAAAGAGCTTTGAGGTGGTTACCGCTCGAGCTGTTGCCCCACTGCCTAAATTGTTGAATATCTCCTGGCATCTAGTAAAGAACCAAGGAGCACTCCTGGCGATGAAGGGTGAGGCAGCACAGTCGGAAATTGATGCCACAGAACCAAAAAAACACTCCATCACCACGCTCCACACCTTGGAATTGCCGGGATTTGAAATATCGCGGGTTATTGAAGTTCGAAAGACTGCTTAACTACGGCTATGAATGATTCACGTGAAACATGGGACGAGGGTTCCAAAAAGGTAGTCGGAATACGCCGACTTAAAGAGCCAATGCCTCGCCCAATAAAGACAAGAATCTTCACCGTTGCGAACCAAAAAGGTGGGGTTGGAAAGACCACCTCCGCCGTCAATATTGCAGCTGCAATGGCTATGGGTGGGCTAAAAGTCCTCGTAATTGACCTCGATCCACAGGGAAATGCCTGCACAGCGCTAGGGGTTGATCGAAATAAAACCCCTGGAATGTATGAAGTCCTAGTCGATGAAACCCCACTGAAAGAAACGATCCAGAAAGTTGCTGGATTCCCAAGTTTGGAATGCGCACCAGCTAACCGAGAATTAGCCGGAGCCGAAATTGCCCTGGTCGCCTATGTGGCCCGCGAAAGTATTTTAAAGATGGCTCTGAACGAATACCTCCAGGAACGCGAAGCGAATGGCGACCGTCTGGATTACATCATTATTGATTGCCCACCAAGCCTTGGGCTGCTCACCATCAACGCACTTACCGCAGCCGAAGAGGTGCTTGTCCCTATTCAATGTGAGTACTACTCCCTCGAGGGGATTTCATTGCTTATGGAGACGTTGGGAAAGATTCAAAAATCATTAAATCCTTTGGTGCGTGTCAGCACAATCTTGCTCACAATGTTTGATTCACGTACCCGTCTAGCAAATGATGTTGCAGATGATGTACGACGACACTTTCCAAATGAATTAATTGATATTCCAATCCCTCGCGCGGTTCGAGTTTCAGAAGCGCCATCGTTTAACCAAACAGTAATGACATATGACGCTTCATCTCCTGGCGCAATTGCATATATGAGTGCAGCGCGTGAGATAGCACGGAGAGGATCAGCAGCATGAGCTCTGCACGAAAAGGTGGATTAGGAAGAGGGCTCGATGCTCTTATTCCTACGACAACAATTGGTGAAGTAACAAATCATGATGGTGTCATAGCTGGAACCGCACTTGAAGTTGATATCAATTCAATTCAACCAAATAGTAAACAACCACGTACTTATTTTGATGAAGAAGCTCTGCGTGAATTAGCCGCATCCATTAAAGAAGTCGGTGTTATGCAACCGCCGGTCGTAAGAAAAATTGGCGAGAACCAATACGAATTAATCATGGGTGAACGACGTCTGCGCGCATCCAAGTTGGCAGGGCTAAAAACAATTCCGGTAATTCTTCGCGCATCACACGATAATGAAATGCTACGCGAAGCCCTCCTCGAAAATATTCATCGCAGTCAATTAAATCCGCTGGAAGAAGCAGCGGCCTATCAAAATCTCATTAACGATTTTGAATATACCCATGAAGAGTTAGCGCAAAAAATTGGACGCTCTCGCTCTCTTATTACCAACACCCTACGTCTACTTAATTTACCTGCAGCAGTACAACGCCGCGTTGCTATTGGAGTGCTTTCCTTTGGTCACGCAAGAGCCTTGTTGTCACTCGTAGATGCATCTGAAATAGAAGCACTTGCCAATCGAATTGTTGCCGAAGGCCTTAGCGTCCGAGCCACCGAAGAGATAGTGGCAATGCAAGGCGGTAAGGGAAAGAAAGAGAAAGTTCGCGATAAAACTCCGCTAAATCCGGAGTTAAAGGCGATTGGTGATCAGATCGGAAATAGACTCGATACACGCGTGAGTATTGAACTTGGAAAAGAAAAAGGAAAGATCACCATCGAATTTGCCGATGAAGAAGATTTAAAGAGAATCGCGCAACTTCTTAAATAATTGCGCGGTTCTCCATCTCAGTTCTAATCACTCCACCAAGGGCTTTCACACCTTCTCTAATTCGTTCTGGTGTTGGGTGGCAGTAAGAAAGTCGCATCGACCAACTACCAAATCCATCTGCGTAAAAAGCAGTTCCGGGAACATAGGCCACTTTCGCGACAATAGCCTTTGGCATCAAAGCAGTTGTATCGATCTCTGGTGGCAAAGTAACCCAGACATAAAATCCGCCGCCAGGTTTTGTCCAACTAGCACCTTCAGGGAAGAAGGTCTCTAAACTCTCGAGCATCGCATCGCGGCGGGCCTTGTAAAGTTTGCAGAAGGATGCAATCTGATCGCGCCATGGTTGATCAGCCAAGTAACCACTAATAGATAACTGAGTGAAATTTGAGGGACAGAGAATAGAACTCTCTGCCGCAATAACTAGCTTCTCTTTCAAAGATTGTGGAACCAGAGCCCACCCAACTCGAAATCCAGGAGCAATGGTCTTTGAGAAAGAACCAAGATAAATAACATTCTCTGAATCCTGGGCACGCATCGCATTGGGAGATGGGCGCTCAAATCCCAACAACCCATATGGATTATCTTCAACGATAAAAATCTTTTCGGCAGCACAGATCTCAAGAATCTCTGTACGGCGGTCCGCTGGAAGTAAAACACCTGCTGGATTTTGATAGTTAGGAATCAAATACAAGAACTTAATCTCACGGCCACTCTTGCGAACTGCGGCGATCGCGGCACGAAGAGCATCAGGAATTAATCCATTTGCGTCCATTTCAACATGGACCACGTCAGCCTCATATTGTTTAAAGGTTCCGAGCGCTCCAACATAGGAAGGTGCCTCAACAAGGACAACATCTCCTGGATTGATAAAGATGCGGGAGATTAAATCAAGGGCTTGTTGTGAACCAGTGGTAACAATGATGTCATCTGGATGGGCGCGGATACCTTCTAGCGCCATCACATCGCAGATCTGTTCACGAAGTTTTGGGTGACCTTGACCGCTTCCGTATTGAAGGGCTTCGGCGCCATTTTCCTTAATGAGTTTCTCGACAACCCCTGCCATCATTTCCATCGGAAGAGCGGAGAGATTGGGCATTCCACCGGCGAGAGAGACGATCTCAGGGCGTGAGGCTACGGCGAAGAGGGCTCTGATCTCGCTGGCGTGCATGAGCTCGGCTCGATGCGCAAAACGTTGAGTGAGTTGTTGATCTTCACCTGTGCGAAATCGTGTTACCTCGTTGGACATCCGACAATTCTGCCACACCTACTGAAGGCGATGCTGCGCCTTTATTTACGTAGGCCGGCCCGACGGAGATCAGAGATTCTCAAGGTACCCGTCTTTGCATCATTTTCTGCGCTGAGATAGAGCCGCTGAATCGCAACCATGAGCGCCTCAACCACTGTTTCACGGAGTTGTGCATCACCAAGACGGCGCACGTCGCCAGGGTTACTCTCAAATCCCAATTCAATGCGAACTGTCGGAGATTTGGTGAGTCTCAACAAATCCCAAGTTTTAGCGTGAGTTCGACAGTTAAGCAGATCGGTTCTAGCGCATATTTCACGCTGAACCAGAGTCGCAAATCGTTCACCAACTATCGAATGCACACCATGGGAATCGCTGCCGTAGTAATAGGTAGCAACACCATGAGCTTTCTCGTTGATATAACGATCTTGATGAAGAGAGATAACAAGATCGGCGTTGGCGCCATTTGCTACCTCGATGCGTTCACTCTCATTAGGAAGAGATGTACTTGTTCGAGTCAGAAATACATTTACTCCAAGGGCAATCAATCGACCCTCTAAGCGCTGAGTGAGATCAAAAATATCCGGTGATTCAGATGGATCAATAACAATTACCTTGCCAGAAAGAGATGGTCCACGTTCGGCTCTGACGGTGGCATCGCGAAGCTGGACGGGGGAACCACCCGAAACAATCTTCTTTAAGCGCATCATGGACATGATGGTTGCTGGGCCGCATCGCCCATCCACTTTTACGCCGACTGATTTTTGAAATTCCATGACGGCGCGCTCACTATCGCTTCCAAAGATTCCATCCACGCGACCGCAATTAAAACCCATCTCACTCAATTGTGATTGCAAGGAAGCTACGTCATCTCCGCGCATAGCCGGAGTTGTGAGTGAGAGAACTCGATCACCGAGTTTCCACCTGGCTTCATCGAGTGCGCGCAGTGTTATGGAATCCACCACGCCGGTGACAGTTAAACCTCGAGATTGTTGAAACTCTTTAACGGCAGATTCGACCACCTCAGTAAATTCAGAACTTTCAACTTTAAGAAGATTGAGTCGGGAGAGATAACTTGTTACTTGTAAAACAAGGTCGCCCGACCCACCTAAGGTGAGATCGGGCGACATGGGAACTCTTATTTCTTGGCTATTTAAGCGATGTACGCTTCAAGATCTTTCAACAACGCTGGCTTTGGTTTTGCGCCAACGATGCTCTTTACAACCTGACCACCAACATAAACGTTCATGGTTGGGATAGAAGTAATTCCATACTTCATAGCAATCGAAGCTTCTTCATCAGTGTTCAGTTTAACGATCTTGATCTTTCCAGCATGTTCAGCGGCAATCTCTTCCAAAATTGGACCAACAGCGCGACAAGGACCACACCACTCTGCCCAAAAATCAACAAGCACTGGTGTTGTGCTCTTGAGAACGACCTCGTCGAATGTTGCTGCTGTTACTGGTGATGTATTGCTCATGTCTCTCCTCGATTGATTTGTATAACTCTATTACTCTTCGAAACTTTAAATTCTCTCGTAATTCTAGTGTCCAGCGAGGAATCTTTCAGCATCTAACGCTGCCTGACACCCAGATCCAGCCGCAGTAATTGCCTGGCGGTAGGTATGGTCTACAAGATCGCCACAAGCGAAAACACCTAAGAGATTTGTACGAGTAGATCTACCTTCGACCTTTACATAACCCTCTGCATCAAGATCTACTTGACCGACGAGAAGTTCTGAGCGTGGAGAATGTCCGATTGCCACAAAAAGTCCTGTGAAGGCGCGTTCACTCTCGGAACCATCGACAGTATTTTTAAGTTTAAGCCCCGTCACATTGTCGGCACCCAACACATCAATAACTTCAGTGTTCCAGAGAAATTCAATTTTTGGATTTGCCTTTGCGCGATCAACCATAATTTTTGAGGCGCGTAATGAATCACGACGATGGATGATTACAACCTTGCTAGCAAAACGGGTGAGGAAGTTAGCTTCTTCCATAGCCGAGTCGCCACCTCCAACAACAGCGATCTCTTGGTTACGGAAGAAGAAGCCATCACAGGTTGCACACCATGAAACACCGCGACCAGATAAGCGCTTCTCATTCTCTAAACCAATCTCTTTGTATGCAGAGCCGGTTGCAAGAATTATTGATTTAGCGCGGAGGGTATTTCCACTGCCATCTTTTAATACCTTGATCTCAGATTTAAGATCCATTTCAATAATGTCATCACGGACCAGCGTCGTTCCAAACTTCTCTGCTTGGGCCTTGAGGTTATCCATGAGATCGGGACCAATAATTCCCGCAGGAAATCCAGGAAAATTTTCTACCTCGGTGGTGTTCATCAGTGCGCCGCCAGCGGTAACTGAACCTTCATAGAGAACAGGTGCGAGTTGGGCGCGGGAAGCATAGATTCCGGCCGTATATCCGGCAGGACCAGAACCGACAATCACAAGTTCGTGGATAGTTTCACTCACCAGCTGTACCAACTTTCTTCGCGGTTCTCTTCACGGTTAATAAAAGATGTAGATCAACGTCTGCGCTTGAGAAAGAGCGAGAAGGCCGCTCCAACTTCCGCGATTTTAAAGGTTCTAGCGAGGCCGAGGTAGCCCAACCCGCTGAACACTAGAACAACTAGGAGCCTGAAGGTATTCCCACCTGGGATGTGGCCCATGATGAAATAGAGAGGAAGGGCTACCGCCGCGTACATTGCACCCAAACGTAGATAAAGTCCCGTAATTTCCTGGGTTCGGATCTCGATCTTGTATCTACGAAGCAATCGGATAGATGTCCAGGCGCCGACGTAGTAACTCAAAGCTAGGGCGCCAGCCAACCCAACGGTCACCCACTTAGCGGGGAGAATCAAGGCAAAGAAGAAGGCGAGCAAGCTCGCAACGATATTCATAATGGCGTTGCTCAAGACCTGCAGTTTTACATTTTCAAAGGCGTTGAGGCCGCGCAAAGCAATTAAATTGATGCTCAAAGGAAGAAGCCCTGTCGCAAAGGCACAAAGGACTAATCCCAGGTACCTCGCATCGGCATTTGAAATACCAAAGAAAAGCGTCCGAGTAATTAAAGGTCCATAGAGTAAGAATGAAATAGCGCTAGGAACCGTAATGATTCCAGTCAATCTAATTGCACGAACCAGCTCATCATGAATCTCGGTGATTTTTCCATCCAACGCATGACCCGATAAGAGCGGCAATATTGCTGTAACAATAGAGATCGTCACAACTGAATGTGGCAACAAAAGAATGAGATAGGCATTTCCGTATGGCGTGAAACCAACTCCAGTGGTGACACCTGCCTTGAGGGCTCGAACCGCTGCGCCGGTCGAAAGATTTACAGTCACTAGATAACTCAGTTGGGAGAATGCAGCAAATGCCAAGGTCCAACTTGCTAGATGAAGAGACTTTTTGATCTCTGGATCTCGCCAATCAAAACGTGGACGAATTTTGATCTGGGTCTGACGAATAACAGGAATCAATACCAAGAGTTGAATTACAAAACCGGCGGTAGTTCCAAGACTTAACCATGTCGCTTGTCCGCTGGTGATGGAAGAGACAGTCCAGCCTTTGGAGATATGTAAGAAATAACCAAACACAGCGATGCCAACGATGTTGTTAAAAACCGGTGCCCACATCATCGGCCCGAACTTTCCTTTGGCATTTGCAACTTGTCCAAGCAAGGCAAAGAGTCCCATAAAGAAGATTTGTGGCAAGCAGTAGCGCATAAAGAGAACGGTTAAGTTAAATTCAGGACGTCCCACATAACTGCTTGCGAAGATGCGAACCAAGATTGGTGCAGCAAGAATCGAAACTAAAACTAATCCGCCGAGAACAACACTCGTAGCTGTAATTAGGCGAGAGATAAATGCAGAACCTCCATCATCACTGCGAATCGCACGAACCATCTGAGGCACGAAGACCGCTGTTAGGGCTCCTCCAATAATGAGGTTGTACAAAATATTTGGCATGGTGTTCGCAACGTTGAAGGTATCGCCCAGAAGCTTGGTACCAAGCACTGCAACTAGAAGTAGTCCTCTGATCAATCCGGTAATACGCGAAACAAAAGTTCCTATCGCCATGATGGCTGAAGAACGTACGATTGAGTTATCGCTCATTTCTGCCTGCTTCGTATCCGTCGAATGCTTTGCACTGTAGCGGCGAGGAAGAGCACTATTGCTGCCCCCGTGGTAAACCAGGTTGCAATTGGGCTAATCACAGAGAGTTGAAGTGGATAGATCACCGAGTCGCCGAGTAGATTTCCACTCACGGAAGTCATCTCAATATTTAATCCAGATGTTCCTGAAGTGAGAACGGTGATAGGAACCATCACTTGGATCTTCGATTGAGCGGGAATCACTACTTGGGCAAGAGATCCAACTTCTACTTTAAGGTTGGTGGGAATGGCGTAAAGATTGACTTTAACGCTATTAGGAAAGCCATTTGTAAGCGTAATGGGCAGATTTTGATGGCTTGAAGTGACAGTGAATTTACCGGGACTTAGGTGTACTAAGTGAATTTGGGCGTAGGCAGTGCGGGTGTAATCACGCACTAGGAAATCCCGACGATCTTTTTCAATCGAAGGATTTAGAATTTTTATAAGAGCCAACCGATAAGTATCAATTGCCTTTGGTTCCACATAGGAAGCGGTTTGGGCAAAGTAAGTAGAGTCTGTTTTGATTGTCGAGACGTCTGCGCTCGATAGAGAAAATTGTGAGCGCGAAAGGTAGATGGCGGTCGGATCCACAACTTGACCCAGCAAATCTGAAAGTCTTTTCACTGAAATAGTAAGAACATAATTAACATCGTGTGGAGAGAATTGCGATACCCAGTACTTCGATGGATTTCCATAAGCGAGTGCGACAATGCGATCAAACTTTGTCACTCGTTCAAGTTGGTTCAACCAAGATTTTGCAATCGCCGAACCTGTTCCCGCAGTGCCAGAAGCGAGCGTATAACCGCTCTCCATAGCTTTTACTTCTTCTATGAGCGCGGGATCAATTATCCACGTGCGCGCTCCTGCTGGCGGATTAAAAACGAGCGAACCAAGTCGACCAGTCACGGCGAGAGAGGAAGTGAGATCGTCGTCGATAAATTCACCAGAGATTTGCTGATGAGTTGGTTCGGTCAGAATGATTGTTTGACTTGCCTGTGCCGTTGCAGTCATTAAAGGGGTTGAGAGAATCAAGAGTGTTGCTGAGCCAATGATTCGAATCAGGCCCTTCATACGGTGAGGTCACCTGACTTAGCGATTAACTTCTTCTCATCCGGGTAAGCCAGCAGAGAAATAATCTCTTCAAGTGGGAACCAGCCGACATCATCGACTTCGGTAACTTGAGGGGAAAGGGTTCCACCAACTTCTCTAAAGAGGTAATGGTGAACGGTCTTATGAATTCTTTTCCCACCCGCCATGAACCAGAAATCAATAATTCCTAATTCGCGCGAGATCTCACTTTGAATCCCAGTTTCTTCCGCGACCTCACGGATCGCCGCTTGCTCAGGTGTCTCGCCAGCTTCAATGTGTCCCTTGGGAAGTGACCAGAGAAGGCGTTCGCGGCTTGCATCTTTGAGATCCCTGCGACCAATCAAAAGTCCTTTAGTTCCAGAACCATCAATTACTAACCCGCCAGCACTGACCTCGTCAACGCGCTTGGCATAGGCCGATCGCTTCTTGGCCACGGCCTTTTTGGCAGGGGTAGGACTAGTTTCGGTTTTTGCCGCAGAAGAAGAAGTTGTAGGTGTGTGTGGCCCCGCAGGTCGCCGTCTCCGGCGCTTTTTCCGCTTCGCTTCGCCACCCGCACCAGGTGCCGGGGTCATAAGAGAAGGGTACTGCTCTAGCCTTACTCATTGTGAGTACCCAGACGCCCAAGATACCTAGCCCCCGCGATATCGCGGCCGAACTCGCCCTGGGCGCGCTCACCAGGCATGGGCAATTGATTCAATCTTTGGTGGAGGCATATAAGCAGGTCGGTTTTCGCTTGGCACTCGTTGGAGGCCCCGTACGAGATGCGATTCTTGGTCGCCTCGGTAACGATCTGGACTTCACCACAAATGCCAGACCTGAAGCTTCGAGCCGAATACTAAAAAAGTGGGCGGATGCGGTCTGGGAGACGGGCGCGGCATTTGGAACCATTGCTGCAAAGAAAGGTGATGTAACTGTCGAAGTTACAACCTATCGAAGTGAGAATTACGATCCACAATCGAGAAAACCTGATGTTGATTTTGGCGAGACTATTGAAGGTGATTTAGCGAGAAGAGACTTCACTGTAAACGCTATGGCCCTCGAACTTACCGGGGTAGCTCCAGAATTTATTGATCTCTTTGATGGTGCCTCTGATCTGGCAAAGAAAATTTTACGTACACCGGGAAGCGCGGAAGCATCCTTCTCTGATGATCCACTGCGCATGATGCGTGCCGCGCGATTTGTCTCGCAATTAGATTTCACGGTAGACCCAGAAATTGTTAAAGCGATTACTGAAATGACAGATCGACTTTCCATTATCTCGGCCGAGAGAATTCGTGACGAATTTACAAAAACTCTGATGTCTAATAATCCCAGACTCGGATTGATGTTATTGGTGGAAACTGGATTGGCATCTAGCTTCCTTCCAGAACTTCCAAAACTTAAATTAGAGATTGATGAACATCATCATCACAAAGATGTATATGAACACACTCTTACCGTTTTAGATCAGGCGATTGCCCACGAAGATCGATTGGGTGGACCTAATCTCACGATTCGTTTAGCGGCACTATTACACGACATAGGAAAGCCGCGTACCCGAGAGCTGATCCCGGGTGGTGGAGTTTCGTTCCATCACCACGAGGTGGTGGGTTCCAAGATGACAAAGAAACGCCTCAAAGAATTACGTTTTGATAGTAAGACAATTGATGATGTTTCAACTTTGGTCTTCTTGCATCTGCGATTCCATGGATATGGAAGTGGAGAGTGGACCGACTCCGCCGTCAGACGTTATATCCGCGATGCCGGTGATTTGCTCATTCATCTTCATGTACTCACTCGTGCAGATTGCACGACGAGAAATAAACGAAAGGCTGATCAACTCGCTGCAACGTATGACTCGTTAGAAACTCGAATCCAAGAATTGATGGAGGAAGAGGAGTTGAATCGAATTCGCCCCGACCTCAACGGCCAGCAGATCATGGAATTGCTCAACATCAAGCCGTCCAAGCTGGTTGGTGAGGCATATGAATTCCTTTTGGAATTACGAATGGAGCGAGGCCCTCTGGGTGAAGAAAGTGCAACAAAAGAGCT
>Ga0007825_1000176_pt1 | contig 20004 bp, 16 predicted proteins | sample CryBogCBE13Jul09_FD_71229 | JGI IMG/M metagenome (GOLD analysis project Ga0007825, IMG submission 71229) | Freshwater microbial communities from Crystal Bog, Wisconsin, USA - CBE13Jul09 | ecosystem: Environmental > Aquatic > Freshwater > Lake | place: Crystal Bog, Wisconsin, USA | collected... | reverse complement strand
TAACAAAAGAAAGAATTAGACAAATTAAAGAACGTGCTATTAAACGTTTGCAGAAAGCAAGATATAGTAATGCATTAAAGGCTTATTTGGGCTAATTTTTTTAGCACCTCGTTAGTGCTAATTTTTAACAATATCATAAAAAGCCCCAACGATCTTAAGATTTTTTGGGGCTTTTTTTTAACTAATTTTGATTTAGAAAACAAGGTTTAAAGAAGTAGAAAAACAGCAATCATGGAAACAGAAAAAGTAAGTATTTTAATTATAGGTTCAGGACCTGCAGGCTATACTGCAGCTATATATGCAGCACGTGCAAATATGAAACCATTGTTATACCAAGGGATTCAACCTGGTGGTCAATTAACGATTACTACTGAAGTTGAAAACTATCCTGGTTTTCCAGAAGGAATTCAAGGACCAGAAATGATGGTGAATTTTGAGAAGCAAGCTGCTCGTATGGGTGCAGATATCCGTTATGGATTAGCTACTAAAGTGGATTTTAGTGGTGAGGTGAAAAAAGTATGGATTGATGATGAAAAAATTATTGAAGCGGATGCTGTTATTATATCAACTGGTGCAAGTGCAAAATGGTTGGGTATCCCAAGTGAAGAAAGATTAAATGGTTTTGGGGTAAGTGCTTGTGCAGTATGTGATGGATTCTTTTTTAAAGGAAAAGAAGTTGCCATTGTGGGTGCAGGAGATACAGCAGCAGAAGAAGCGCATTACTTATCAAAAATGTGTTCTCAAGTGCATATGATTGTACGTAAGGATCAAATGCGTGCAAGTAAAGTGATGCAAGACCGTGTGTTGAATACACCTAATATCAAAGTTTATTTTAACACAGAAACAGATGAGATTTTAGGAGAGAAAACCGTTCAAGCGGTTCGCGTTAAGAATAATAAAACAAACGAATTACAAGAGATTCCAGTTAGTGCATTTTTTGTTGCCATTGGTCATAAACCTAATAGTGATATTTTCCAAGGCTTCCTTGAAATGGATGAGACTGGCTATATTTTAACTCAACCAGGAACTACAAAAACAAATATCGAAGGTGTTTTTGCAGCGGGTGATGTTCAGGATAAAAACTATCGTCAAGCTGTAACAGCTGCTGGTAGTGGATGTATGGCTGCTTTAGATGCTGAGCGTTATTTAACTGCAAAAGGTCACTAATCAATACTTTGTATGCGTATTAGTTTAAGTAATTTGGAATTCTTTGGTTTTCATGGATTATATGAAGGTGAAAAGAAAATAGGCAATCAATTTTTAGTTGATATTCAAATTGATTTCACCCCAACCGTATTAATTGTCAATGAATTAGACCAGACAATTGATTACGTTTTGGTTTATAATAAAATAAAGGAAATTATGGGTACTCCAACTCCTTTGCTTGAAACACTTGTATGTAAAATAGCTGATCAAATTTTAATTGATCATGTTATTGCAGATAAAGTATTTGTTCAAATTACTAAACAGAAATTAGCTATTCCTGGATTTGTAGGAGATACATCGGTTGCAATTGAGCGTATCAGAAATTAGATTTTCTTTCCCACCCAGCGCTTTGATTTGATATACAAATAGGAAGGGATTAATAAGCAAATCCAATAAATAATTTCACATAACCAGCCAATGGTTATTGGATATTGTAAGTATTCGATTGTGATATAACAGTAAGCGATATAAATGATGATCGCAAAAAATTCAATCCATAAATTAATTTTAGATTGACCAGTACCTGTTACTGCATTTAACCATACTGTTGCTATTGACATTAATAAAAGTGCGCAAGACACGACTCTTAAAACGGGAATGCCTTCTTCCATAAATCCTTCGCCCTGTCCATAGATAGATAAAAATTGGTGCGCAAATACATTCAGTAATATAAATACGGTTAAAGCAAAACCAAAACTCCATTTCATGATTTTCACAATTAATGGAATTACTTTTTCTTGCATATTTTGACCAATAATATTACTAACCATGGTATTGGAGGTTGCTGCAAAAGCCCATGTAAAGCTTCCGAAAAATCCAAAAATATTACGCATTGAATTAGAAACAGCTAATGATTGTTCTCCTCTATGTTCAATTAATATGTAAAAGAATTCCCAGCTGATAATACTAATCATATACTGCGCCATAATAGGAGCGGATTGAGACAATATCAATTTTATGTAATCCCATTTATAAGAGAAGTGCTTGAATAATTCAAATCTTGAACCAATTTTTTGGTAATGAATTACTAGAAAAATAACGAGCAACCCCATTACTTCAGAAATAATAGAAGCATATGCAGCACCATTTAAACCCATTGCTGAAAATCCAAAATGACCAAATATTAAACTATAGTCAAAAAAGATATTTACAATCGCTTCCGTAGCAGTACCAATAATCAAAAAATTACTTTGATTCGTACCCACTAATAAAGCATTACGCATTAAGTAAATAAATAAAAATGGTATCCCCCAAATTCTAATCTTTAAAAAGTCAATTACAGTTGATGTAATTTTGGGATCATGTAAAACAGATGTAAATAAGCTAGGGGCAATAAAATAGGTAAATGAAATGCCAATTACGGATAAAAAAAGAGAGATAATTACTCCTTGAGAAAACAAGATTCCAATTTCGTCAATTCTGTTTTCACCAGCCCTTCTGGAAATTAAAGCCTGAAGTCCATTATTAAGTCCTTGACCCATTACCCCAAATATCAAATAATAAACACCCGTTACACCTGCAATGGCCAAAGCCTGACTACTTAAAGCACCTAAAAATATATTGTTGATGACAAAATTTACCTGAGGTACTAAAATGGCCATTGCGATAGGAAGCGAAATGGATAAGATTTGCTTACTTGACACATTCACTTGTAAGGAAGGGGAGGTGCTTATTTCACTCATATTTTGCAAATCTACAATTAGTTTTAGCAAAGAACTGCCTCTTTTTTAATATCATTGCATAAGATTTAACCTATGGCAAAAAAGAATATCGGTATTTATTCAAATTTAGAAAGCACTTCCAATAATAAAGTGGAGGATTTGTATCTTATTGTGGATAATAACAATATTGTTTTTTCAGTTAAACATAAAAAAACGAATGAATTTGTAGCCTTTGAACATTTCGCTAATAATCAAGACAATACAGGGTGGCATCAGTTAGTTGCTTATTTGCAAAATAATTCAAAATTGATACATGGCATTTATGGAAATGTTTTTTTTGTATGGAATAGTACAAGGTTTATTTTAACTAATAAATTACAAAAAGAAGATACCCTTGTTTATTTAGATGAGTTAAATATGGTACATGGAAAATCAAATGAAGAAGAATTGTATTTGACTCCTTTTAATGATCAATTAATAATTGCATTTACTGTTCCGGATGCATTAAGTACTTTGTTATCAAGATCTTTTCCAACAGGAAAATGGCGTCATTATTCAGAATATGTCCTTGCCAATAATTCCGATAAGGAAGCTTTGATATATTTGTTTGATAATAATTATTGTTTACGCGTAGTGAAAGATGGGAAAACACAATTGGTTAAATATTTCCCAATCGAAGGAATTGATCAAAATTGCTATCAAATATTAAATGCTTGTTCCAATGCAGGGTTGGATACCAATTCAGCTACCTTAAAAGTGTGGGGGTGTAATGCTATTCAACATGAATTTATAGTTAAAATTGCTCCTTATTTTTTAGTAGGAGAAATTGTTGAGTCGCCAAAATCGGGAATAGGAGCTTCGTTAAACACGAATTATCCTCAAAATATTTATTCTACTTATTTTATATTTTAATGAGAATTATATCAGGAAAATTTGGAGGTCGTAAAATAAATCCTCCACATAATATGCCTTATACCAGGCCAACCACTGATATAGCCAAAGAGGGCTTATTTAATATTTTACATAATCGTGTGCAAATAGAAGGTGCCAAAACACTAGATTTATTTGGCGGCACTGGTTGTATAAGCTATGAGTTGGCATCAAGAGGAGCGGAGGAGTTAACCATTGTAGAAAAAGATAGTCAGATGGCTGACTTTATAAAAAAGAATATCGACATGCTAAAAATTGAAAATACACAATTGTTACGCATGGATGTATTTCAATTTATCAACACCTGTACGAATCAGTATGATATTATTTTTGCTGGTCCACCTTATGCTTTAAATACGATCGATGATTTACCAAGAATTATTGTTGAAAGAAAATTAATTAGTCCAGAAGGATATTTTATACTTGAGCATACCCCTCGAAACAATTATAAAAATTTTGAAGGGTACAGTTTTGAGCGCAATTACGGCACCACTATTTTTAGTTTTTTCGAATAAATTTTCTCTATGCTTAAATCTGAATTAAGAAAAACATATTTAGCAAAAAGGAAATCTTTAACCCAATCTGAATGTATTAAATTGGATGATCTATTACTAATCCAATTACAGAAAATGGATTGGAGTGATGTATTTTGTATTGGTAGTTTTTATCCAATGGATGCACATAACGAACCTAATACTTTATTATTAACACGCTATTTGAAAGCTGTTATTCCCAACTTGTCAATTACTTACCCAAGAATAGAAGCCTCGGAAAACAACATGGAATTTTATGAAGAAACTGAGAGTGTAATAGAAAACAAATGGGGGATTCAGGAGCCTGCACCTTTAAACAAAGTATTGCCTGAACAAATGGATATCATTTTAGTACCTATGTTGGTTTTTGATAAGGATGGACATAGGGTAGGTTTTGGTAAAGGCTACTATGATAGGTATTTTTCAAAATATGACTATGTTAACCCAAGGGTAGGCATTTCCTACTTTGAACCCATTCCAAAAATTGAAGATACCGATCAATTTGATGTACCTTTGACCCATTGCATTACGCCATGGAATCGATATGAATTTTAACAATATTTTTTTAAAATCTTTTAGAGTATTATTACTCCCATTTGCGATCATTTATGGTTGGATTATCTCCATTAGAAACTGGATGTATCATAAACAAATATTAAAATCGGTTCAATTCCATTTTCCCATTATTTGTGTTGGAAATCTTTCTTTAGGGGGTACAGGTAAATCACCCATGGTGGAGCATTTACTTTCCTTAACTTCTGATAAATATAAAATGGCTACTTTAAGCCGTGGTTATAAAAGGAGAACAAAAGGATATGCTTTAGCAGATACTAATACAACTGCGCTGGAAATAGGAGATGAACCAATGCAATTCCATATAAAGCATCCAAATGTCTCCGTTGCAGTTTGTGAAAGAAGAATTGAAGCCATTCCGCAATTAATTCAAGATATTCCTAATTTGCAAGGCATTATTTTAGATGATGCATTTCAACATCGTGAGATTATTGCAGGGTTTAATATTCTTTTAACGGACTACAATAACTTGTATTGTGATGATATTTATTTTCCTACTGGTGATTTGAGAGATGAAAGAAAGTCTGCGAAACGAGCAAATATAATTGTTGTCACTAAATGTCCTCCTGATTTATCAGTGGAAGAAAGGGATGAAATTATTGAAAAATTGTATCCGGCTCAACATCAAAGTATTTTCTTTACAAGCATTGCATACGAAACACCTTATCATATATACAACCCAAATGATGAATGGGTGCTTACTATCAAGGATGAAGTTTTATTAGTATGTGGAATTGCCAATCCGCTACCTTTAAAAGAATATCTACATGAACATACGCATACTTATTATCAATTAAGTTATAGCGATCATCATATATTTTCAATCGAAGATTTAAATGAGATTAAAGAGCGATTTGAACAAATAAATACAAAACGAAAACTAATTTTAACAACCGAAAAAGATGCTGTTAGATTGGTAAAATATACCGAAGAATTAAATCAAATTCCATTGTATGTTTTGCCCATCAAGCCCCACTTCTTATTTAATACCGAACAGGAATTCAATAGACTGGTTATAGATTATCTTGATCAACATTACAATACAGAAAATGGGAACTAAAAAAAATACAAATAATAAATTGAGCAATAAGAAGTCTACCAAAAAGACCCATAAAACTACGAAGCAAACCAATCTCGTAACCACCTACAGAGGGGTGCTAGACATTGCAAAGTCAGGAATGGGTTTTGTGATGGTACCTAATATGGAAAACGATATTCTTGTTTTTCCAACCGACTTTAACACTGCATTAAAAGGGGATGAGGTTGCTGTTAAAATAACAAAAATTAGACAGGGATCTGGTAAGAAAGAAGGAAAGGTTTTAGAAGTATTAAAAAGAAAACAAGTATCCTTTGCAGGTACGATGCAGGTGATGGAAAAGACAGCCTTCTTTATTCCCAATACTATTTATCCAATGCCTGATATTTATGTCCCTTTGAATAAATTAAAAGGGGCAAAGGATAAGGATAAAGTAATCGTTCAACTTACTAAATGGGAAAATGCAAATCGTAAGCCAGAAGGCGAAGTGGTGAGTGTATTTACCCCTGAACAAGAGAATGATTTAGCAATGAAGTCTATTGTTGCTGAAGCGGGCTTTACATTAGAATTTAGCGAAGAGACATTGGCTTTTGCAAGATCGTTGAGTGATAAAATAACGGATCAAGAAATTGCCAAGCGTAAAGATTATAGAAAAGTATTGACCTTCACTATTGACCCAGTGGATGCTAAAGATTTTGATGATGCAATATCCTGGCAAAAATTGGAAAATGGTCATATTGAAATTGGGGTTCATATTGCAGACGTTAGTCATTATGTTCAACCAGATACTGCCATTGATAAAGAAGCTTTTGAAAGAGCAACATCGGTTTATTTACCGGATCGCGTGTATCCAATGCTGCCAGAAAGAATCTCTAATGAATTGTGTTCCTTAAGACCTCATGAAGAAAAATTAACCTTCTCTGCTACTTTTGAAATTAATGAACAAGGCAAAGTGGTTAACACTTGGTTTGGTAAAACAATCATCTATTCTGATCGAAGATTTACCTATGAGCAAGTTCAAGAAATTATTGAAACTAAAGTAGGAGACCATAGTGCTGAAATATTGTGGCTGCTTGATTATACTCAAAAATTAAGAAAATCGAGATTTGATAATGGAGCCATTAATTTCTCTTCACAGGAAGTAAGATTTACTTTAGATGAAAAAGGGAAACCAACAGGTATTACGGTAAAAGAAAGTAAGGAGTCGCATCAATTAATTGAGGAACTCATGTTAAAAGCCAATCAATTAATTGCTGAAAAAATGGGGCAGGTTAAAATAAAAAAGGAACCTATTCCTTTCCCTTATCGTGTCCATGATCAGCCTAATGAAGATAAATTAGCCCCTTTTGTTGCTTTTGCTAAATCGCATGGATATCCTTTTGATTTAAGCAGTCCAGATCAAATTGCGCATAGTTTTAATGCTTTAATGCTATCTGCTCATGGCAAGCCTGAGCAACATGTTTTAGAACAATTAGGAATCCGAACCATGGCTAAGGCGGTATACACCACCAACAATATTGGTCACTATGGTTTAGGATTTGAACATTATTGTCATTTTACTTCACCTATTCGTAGATATCCCGATGTTTTAGTCCATAGAGTCGTCCAATCCGTAATATTGGGTAACCCGATGAATGATACTGCAATGGAGGAAAAATGTGTTCATTGTAGTGAGCGTGAACGTGCTGCAATGGAGGCAGAAAGAGCTTCAAATAAATACAAACAAGTGGAATTCATGAGTCAATTCCTTGGCCATACATTTGAGGGGGTGATTAGTGGAGTTTCTACATTTGGTTTTTGGGTAGAAACAGTGGCGCATAAATGTGAAGGTTTGGTAAGCATTACCACCTTGTCCAAAATGGATGATTTTAGATTGGTAGAATCCAGTTATTCTTTAGTTGGTTTAAGGTCGGGTCGTAAGTTTAGTATGGGTGATAAAATCATGGTAAAAGTGGTTGCGGCCAATTTAGATAAACGTCAGTTGGACTTTGAGTGGGAGCCGAATAAATAAAACGACTAGATATCCTACATATCCTACTTTTTAAAGGGTTCAATTTAATATTTTGAACCCTTTTTTATTGCTCATTTATCAAGGCTAAAAACTGCTTTTGAGGTGCTAAAATTGATACCCACAAATGGCTATAAATTGTGGATAAATGTATACTAAATTTAGAGTCTAAAAACCTGAAAAAAGGGGGGTAAAAGTTATCTTCGTAACTAGTCCGTTTGTGCAATTTTTGCACTCAAATTTTGACGAAAAGAAAGTAACATTTATGGAAGATAATTTGAATGAAAATTTAGGTCCTGAACAAACCCAGGATAATGATCGTGTGATAAGGGTTAACATTGAAGAACAAATGAAAACTTCCTACATTGACTATTCAATGTCGGTAATTGTTGGACGTGCTTTGCCTGATGTAAGAGATGGTTTCAAGCCTGTGCATCGTCGTGTGTTATTCGCGATGCATGAGTTGGGAAATAATAGCAACAAACCTTATAAAAAATCTGCCCGTATTGTTGGAGAGGTAATGGGTAAGTTTCACCCACACGGTGACACTGCGATTTATGATACTTTGGTGCGTATGGCACAGGAATGGACCATGCGTTACAAATTGGTAGACGGTCAAGGTAACTTTGGTAACCAAGATGGTGACCCTCCTGCAGCAATGCGTTATACAGAGGCGCGTTTACAGCGTATTTCTGAAGCAATGTTGGATGATTTAGAAAAAGATACTGTTGACTTTCAATTAAACTTTGACGATAGCTTAGAAGAGCCTAGTGTTTTACCTACGCGTATTCCTCAATTATTAGTAAATGGATCTTCAGGTATTGCGGTAGGTATGGCTACCAATATGCTTCCTCATAACTTGAGTGAAGTTGTTGATGGTTGTATCGCTTATATTGAAAATAGAGATATTACGATTGAAGAATTAATCAATTATGTAAAAGCACCGGATTTCCCAACAGGGGGTGTGATTTACGGAATGGAAGGTGTGAAGCAGGGTTTACTTACAGGTCGTGGTCGTGTAGTATTGCGTGGTAAATGCAATGTAGAGACTAAAGCGAATGGTCGTGAAATGATTGTGATAAACGAAATTCCATACCAAGTAAATCGTGATAATTTAACAGATAGAATTGGTCAATTGGTGGTGGATAAAACCATTGAAGGTATTTCACACGTGAACAATGAAAGTAACAAACGTGAAGGAACACGTATTGTTATTGAATTAAAGAAAGATGCAGTAGCACAGGTAATCATTAATCAGCTGTATAAATTCACTGAATTACAAACTAGCTACGGTATCAATAACGTTGCATTGACAAAAGGCCGTCCAAAAATCATGAACTTAAAGGATTTAATTTCCGAGTTCATTGAGTTTAGAATGGAAGTGGTTATTCGTCGTGCGAAATTTGAATTAAGAAAAGCCGAAGAACGTGCCCATATTTTAGAAGGATACTTAATTGCATTAGATCATTTAGATGAAGTGATTCGTTTAATTAGAAATTCAGCAAATCCTGAAGCTGCGAAAGAGGCTTTAATCACAGCAGGATGGGGTATTTCAGAGATTCAAGCGAAAGCAATTTTGGAATTAAGATTGCAACGTTTAACTGGAATGGAGCGTGAAAAAATTAAAGAAGAATTCGATCATTTAATGAAGTTGATTGCTTCTTTAAAAGAATTATTAGGAAGCGAACATTTACGTTTTGAATTAATCAAGACTGAATTATTAGAAGTAAAAGAAAAATTCGGTGACGAACGTAAAACAGAAATTCAATATTTAGCAGATGAAATGCGTATTGAAGATTTAATTGAGGAAGAAGATGTTGTTATCACTATTTCTCATTTAGGTTATATTAAACGTACTTCTGTTTCTGAATATCGTCAACAAAAACGTGGAGGTCGCGGTGCAATTGGCTCTAAGACAAGAGAAGAAGATTATGTAGAGCATTTATTTATTGCATCTACACATGATACGATGTTGTTCTTTACCGAAAAAGGCCGTTGTTTCTGGATGCGTGTATATGAAATTCCAGAAGGAGAAAAAACTAGTAAGGGTAGAGCAATTCAAAACTTAATTCAATTACCTCCAGATGATAAAGTAAAAGCAATCATCGAAGTACGTAAGTTGGATGATAAAGAATATGTAAACAATCACTACATTATCTTATGTACTAAGAAAGGTATTATTAAGAAAACTTGTTTGGAAGAATTTAGTCGTCCAAGAGTGAGTGGTGTGAATGCGATTACGATTAATGAAGGTGATGAATTATTAGCAGCACGTTTAACGGATGGCAATAATGAAGTCATGATGGCAATTAAGTCGGGTAGAGCGATTCGTTTCCCTGAAGAGAAAGTAAGACCAACTGGCCGAGGTGCCATTGGTGTTGCAGGTATCGAAGTGGACGATGAAACTGACGAAGTAGTTGGATTGGTTTGTGTAAGCCGTGAAGATAAAGACCGTACCATACTAGTAGTAAGTCAACAAGGTTTCGGTAAGCGTACACCAATTGATGAATACCGTATCACCAATCGTGGTGGTAAAGGAGTTAAAACAATCAATGTTACTGAAAAAACAGGAAGCTTGGTTGGTTTAATGGATGTATTAGAATCAGACGATTTAATCATTACATGTAAATCTGGTGTTACAATTCGTACAAGTATTAATGAAATTCGTGAAGCGGGTAGAGCTACACAGGGTGTTAAATTAATTCGTTTGGATGAAGGTGATGAAATAGCTGCAACTTCAAAAATTGGTGATCAAGGAGAGGACGCTGAAATTACAGAAGGTGAAGTAGCTTCTGAATCAAATGTTGAAGCAACCGATTCAACTGAAACTCCAAATGATGCTTCATCTGATTCTATTGATGATACTATCGATAATGCTGGAGATAATACACCTGCTGAATAAATAAAACTAAATAAACATTTTACAACAAAAACGATAAATATGAAAAGGATCTTAACCGTCTTAGCGCTTATGTTGGGTTTCCAAATGGTAAACGCACAAGACTTTAAAAAAGTACAAACCAATATGTTGATTGGACAGTACGAAGCAGCTAAAACAGAATTTGATAAAGTAGTTGCAAAAAAGCCAACTGCGGCAACAACTGCAGAAGGGTATTATTGGAAAGCAAAAATCTACAGCGGTTTTAATAAAGATGCTGCTAAAAATCCAACAGCTTATGATCAAGTGAAAGCTGCAATTGATGAGTATATTAAATTAGACCAAGAAAAAGGTTTCCCAATAGCAAAAGAAAATGGTCAAGATCCATTTTTTGATGTGTATTTAAAAAGCTTTAAAGATGGCGTAAATGCTTTCAATACTAAAAATTGGAAAGTAGCTTCTTCAAGCTTTGAAAATGCAGTTATTTTCAGTGACATCATTTTCACCAATGGTTGGTCTTCTTCAAAACAAAAATTCGATACCACATCATTAGTGTATGCTGGTTATTCAAATCAAAATGCAGGTAATGTAGATGCTACCATCGGATATTATTCAAGATTGATTGGATATAAAGTAGCTGCACCTGAATATGTAGATGTGTACAGATACGTTTTAGTACAATACATCGCAAAAAAGGATAAAGTTAAGTTTGATGCTGCTTTAGAAGCTGCAAAAGCTGCTTATCCAAAAGAACCATGGAGCGAATATGCAACTGATTATATTGATAAAAACTTATCAATTGATGAGAAAGTTGCTTTATATGATCAAAGAGTAAAAGCGGGTGATTTAACTGAATTTGAGTACCAAATGTATGGTGACATGTTCATGAGCGGTAAAACTGATGACAAAGCCGACAAATTCATTGAAAAAGCTGCTGAAGCATATAAAAAGGCTTATGATATGAATAATAAGAACTTTGCCGCAGCATTTAATGTGGGTATCGCATATTACAACCAATTCAATTTATTAGACGACCAAGCTGGTAAAAACGTCAAAGCTTTACAAACTTTGAACGCAAACAAGCCAGTGGCGCCTAAAGATCCTAAGAAGAAATTGGCATTTGATGCAGCTTTCAAAGCACAACAAGATTCAATCAAAAAGTTAAATGTGGTTTTAGACCCAGTGATTAAAGCAAAAGTAGATGCATCAATCGAGTGGATCACTAAGTCATATGATGTACTTAAAGACAAGGAAAAATTAGAAAGAAGTGAAAAAAGTGTTGCTTCAAAATCAGTGGATTTCTTAGCAACTTTATATGCTTACAAGCGTGATAAATTACGTGGTAAAGATCAAAAAGCTTCTGATGAGGCTGATCTTAAATTCAATATCTACGATAAGTTACACGATAAGTACCAATAGTAAATTTGTAACAACACAAACTATATACAATAACCCTCGAGCAATCGGGGGTTATATTGGAATTATCTATTTAACATAATGTTAATTATAGGGTAAATTGATAGATTAAAATAGTGCATTGGGATGCTGTCGATGAAGAGATTGTTCGTATCAGGGCTGCATTAGATTAGTCTTAAGCTAAGCTATTGAGTTGTGCTTGTTCTTTGATAATTAACTAATTATCTTTAAATTGTATCATCATTTATTCTAAAATCAAATTCAATGGCTAAAGATTTAAGTAGAAGAAAATTTGTGCAAGATGCAGGCTTGACAACCATGGCTTTAGGTTTAAATCCAATGTTCATAAAGGCACAATCCAATGCTAAAAAAGACAAAGTTCGTGTTGGAATTATTGGTACTGGTTACCGTGGTCAAAGCCATATTGAAATGCTTTGCCAAAGAACAGATACCGTAATTGTGGCTTTCGCTGATCCTGACAAACAAATGCTTGCTGATGCACAAAAGATACTTAAAGAAGCTGGACGACCAGCAGCTATCGAGTATAACAATGGAAACGAAAATTTCAAACAACTCTTACAACGTACTGATATTGATTCAGTTATTATTGCTACACCGTGGGAATGGCATATCCCTCAAGCCATAGAAGCTATTCATAATGGCATCATTCCAGGCGTGGAAGTTTGTGGTGCAATAAAGATCACCGATTGTTGGGATATTGTAAATGCCAGTGAAAAAACAGGTATTCCTGTAATGTGTTTAGAGAATGTATGCTACAGACGCGATGTTTTGGCTGTATATAATATGGTACGTAAAGGTATGTTTGGGGAATTATTGCACTTACAAGGCGGATATGAGCACGATTTAAGGGGTGTTAAGTTTAATGATGGTAAGACAGCCTATAATTCAGGGGTTGAATTTGGTGAAAAAGGACTTAGCGAGGCAAAATGGAGAACAAATCACTCCTTATATAGAAACGGTGAGCTATATCCAACCCATGGTTTAGGACCAGTAGCCATGATGATTGATGTGAATAGAGGTAACTTATTAACCAGGTTATCCTCGGTTGCTACTAAAGCAAGAGGTTTACATAAATATATAGTTAACCACCCACAAGGCGGTGAAAATCATCCAAATGCGAAATTAAATTTTAAATTAGGTGATATCGTAACAACACAAATACAGACCCAAAATGGAGAGACTATATTATTAACGCACGACACCAATTCTCCACGTCCTTATAATTTAGGGTTCCGTGTTCAGGGTACTCAGGGATTATGGCAGGATTTTAGTTCAGGTGCTTTGAATGCTGGACATATATATATTGAGGGCGTTTCGCCAAAAGAGCATCAATGGGAAAATCCAGAAGCCTATTTAAAGCAACATGATCATCCATTATGGAAGCGTTTTGAAAAAGACGCTGTTGGTGCTGGTCACGGGGGAATGGACTTTTTCGTGGAAAATGCATTTATAGAATGTATCAAAAGAAATGTTCCCTTCCCGATAGATGTATATGATTTAGCAACCTGGTATGCCATTACTCCCCTTTCTGAAAAGTCAATTTCCGAGAATGGTCAGGTGCAAGAAATTCCAGATTTCACCCGAGGAAAATGGAAAAACAGAAAGTCCGATTTTGCAATGAACGATCAGTTTTAAATTAAAGTTCTTTTTAAACAATAACCCAAGATTCATGTTAAAGAAAATATTCATATTTGGTTTGGCCACATTAGCTTGTTCCAATTTTGTAATTGCGCAAAAAGCAAATACCCAGGATGGGAACAATATTAATACCGCGAAAAATGCAGTAAATGCCATTTTAGATAAATCTTATATAGCGGATAAACAAACTACCCTATCCTTATGGAATTGGGCCGAAGTTGGGTTTAAAGAAAATAAAAGTGCACAATTGCATGTCCAACATTTACAGGAAGCTGGGTTTAAAGTAGAAACAGGTGTGGGTGGCATGCCAACTGCTTTTGTAGCTACTTATGGTTCGGGAAAACCAGTGATTGGAATTTTAGCAGAGTATGATGCTTTGCCTGGTTTATCTCAATCAGCTACACCTGAAAAATCCATTATTGAAGGTAAGGCTGCTGGACATGGTTGCGGGCATGATTTGTTTGGGACTGGTTCGGTATCTGCTGGAATAGCAATTAAACAATTAATTGCGGAAGGCAAGATTAAAGGAACGATAAAGGTTTATGGAAGTCCAGCGGAAGAAGGTGGCGGTGGTAAAGTATACCTAGTAAGAGCTGGTTTATTCAATGATGTGGATGCAGTGATTCATTGGCATCCAAGTAACAAAAATGAGGTTACCATGAAAAGTGCATTGGCATATAAATCGGCGAAATTTAGATTTTATGGAATATCAGCACATGCAGCGGCTCAACCTGAACAAGGTCGATCAGCACTTGATGCTGTAGAGGCAATGGACAATATGGTGAACATGATGCGTGAACATATTCCGCAAGAAACAAGAATTCATTATGTAATTACGAATGGTGGTAAAGCGCCCAATGTAGTTCCTGATTATGCTGAAGTTTTTTATTATGTACGTCATCCAAAAAGGGATAAAGTGGTTGAAATTTTTGACAGAGTGGTGAAAGCTGCTGAAGGTGCTGCATTAGGAACTGGAACTTCCATGAAATTTGAAGTGATTGATGGTACACATGATTTGCTTTTGAATAAAACATTGGCAGATGTCATGCAACCCAACTTAGAAAAAGTTGGTGGTGTCATATATACTGAAAAAGAAAAAGCGTTTGCAAAAACAATGCAAACTAGTTTTATTGGAACGATCCCTTCTATAGATGAAGCAGCAAAAGTATTCCCGCTAAAAATTGAAACGACCACTTCGGGCGGAGGTTCAACCGATGTGGGTGATGTTAGTTATATGGTTCCAACGGTAGGTTTGAGCACGGCTACATGGGTGCCCGGAACACCTGCTCATAGTTGGCAAGCAGTGGCATGTGGTGCAACAGAAATTGGAGCTAAAGGGATGTTGAATGCTTCAAAAACAATGGCTATGACGGCAATTGATTTATACTTGCAACCTGCATTAATACAAAAAGCAAAAGAAGAGTTTCAAAAACAAAAAGGAGATTATCAATACAAGGCATTGCTTGGTGATCGTTTGCCAGCATTGACTTATAGAGACTAATTATAGATGTAAATTAGTTTATCAATTTAAAGAGGCTAATTAATAATTGATTCATTGAATCTTTTTAACAGTTCAATTTGATTCACTGCACGTACAAAGTTTTGACCTTCATACTTTGCGCCATAGTAATAGTCATTGTTCAAATGATCGGTTAAAAAACGAAGTGCTTGCATGTAAATCATAAATTGACCAGCATACCTAAAATGATCCATTTCAAAATTGCTTAAGGTATTTTGCATTTGGGATAAGTATCCTGTTTTCAAAAATTCCCAACGCTCCTTTTCAATTTGGATTAAATTTAAATTGGATTCTTCCTCACTTACTTTGCATAAATAAGTGCGACACATATCACCTACATCACTGATAAAATAACCTGGCATTACGGTATCCAAATCAATGACACAAATGGCTTTTTCTATCCCATTCTCTTTTTGAAATAATACGTTGCTAATTTTAGTATCGTGATGTGTGACTCTTTTTAATGCTTCCCGGTTTTGAATAAAATTTTCAAAAGTAGTCACCAACGGTTTTTGAGATGTTAAATATGAAATTGCATCCTTTGATGTATCTATTCTAGATGAATTTCCTGTAGTGATAGCTCCTGAAAATTGATGATATCGTAAACTTAAATTATGAAAATCGGGCAAGGTAATTTTCAGCTTTTTAATATCCAATTGGCTGAGCACTTGTGTAAATTTACCAAATTGACTAGCGGCTTCTTTCGCTTGATTTGGGTTGTCTAAAACGGATAAACTGTAAGCTTCTATTTTTTTAAATGCTCTATAAAATTGCCCCTCCCACTCTATTAAAGTTTCCCCATTTGTGGTAGGTACTAAATGCGTGAAAAGGTATTCAGGTGCTTGTTGATGAAGGAAATTTCCAATGGTATTAATATTATCGTCAATAGCTTTTGGGTCTTTAAAAATATGATGATTCACGGTTTGTAATATAAAATCACCTTGGCTTGTACTAATTGCATAAGTGCTATTAATTAACCCTTGATGCAATTGTTGCACCGATACAACCGACCATCCATATTGATTAAAAATGCTTTCCATATTTGTAGCTTTAAAAGTACATAAATAGCTTCATTTTGCGTAAATTGAAATCCATTAAAGTAAACGATATGGCCATCAATAGAAGAAATTTTATCAATTTAAGTAGTTTAGGTATTGCAGGTTTTACGCTACAAGGCTTTATAAATACAAATCAAGTTAAAGTGCAAAAACCTATAGTAATTGCTACCTGGGATGCTGGATTGAATGCCAATAAAGGCGCTTGGGAAGTTTTAAGTAAAGGTGGCACTGCCTTGGATGCTGTAGAAAAAGGAGTCATGGTTACAGAGGATGAAATAAGTTGTTGTGTGGGCTTAGGAGCGAATCCAGATAGAGACGGTCATGTTACTTTAGATGCTTCAATTATGGATCACGAATTTAATTGTGGTAGTGTTGCATTTTTAGAAAAAATAAAACATCCTATATCAGTAGCTAGAAAAGTAATGGAAAAAACACCACATGTGATGTTGGTGGGTGAAGGAGCTCAGCAATTTGCTTTGTCTCAAGGATTTACTTTAGAATCTGGAAATTTATCTGAAACTGCAGACAAGGCGTATAAAGAGTGGTTGAAAAAATCTACCTATAAGCCAATAATAAATGTAGAAAGACAAAGTCCAACCAGTCAGTTGGAAGATAAATATAAAGCGCCTATTCGATTTGCAAATGGAGATTGGAATCATGACACCATTGGCATGGTTGCCTTGGATGTGCATGGTAATTTAAGTGGTAGCTGCACAACAAGTGGTGCTGGATTTAAATTAAGAGGTCGTGTTGGAGATTCTCCAATTATTGGTGCAGGATTGTATGTTGATAATGAAGTGGGTGCTGTTGTGGCAACAGGTCAAGGGGAAGACGTGATTCGTGTTGCAGGAGCAAGTGCAGTGGTGGAACATATGAGACAAGGAAAAACGCCACAGGAAGCATGTCGTTTGGTGGTTGAAAAAATTAAAAGAATTAAAAAAGAAAAGGCAAATGATATTCAGGTTTGTTTTATAGCCTTGAATAAAAATGGAGAATATGGAAGTTATGCATTACACGATGGTTTTAATTTTGCAGTGCACAACAATGAAGGAAATAAATTGTACAATTCACCATTTAATTATTAAAAAAATCATTAAAAAGTAACATTAAAAAGTAATTTTAAATCCGTAAAATGGTTTTCCAAAACAAATAGTGGTATTTAAATTTGAAAGCATAAGATGAATAAATTAAACATTATTTTAGAAGTTGCTGTTTTTTCAGTGGAAGCTGCCTTGGCTGCAATAGAAGCCGGTGCCAATAGAATAGAATTTTGCGAAAACCCAAGTGAGGGTGGCACTACCCCATCTTATGGAAGTTTAAAAACATTAATTGCTAAAACATCAATTCCGGTTTTCCCAATTATCCGTCCTAGAGGAGGAGACTTTTTATATTCTGATGCAGAATTTGAATGTATTAAAACAGACTTATTATTGGTGAAAGAATTGGGATATCCTGGTGCAGTCATTGGATTGTTAAAAGAAGATGGCAGTATTGATAAGGAAAGAACTGCAGCGTTGGTTCAATTAGCAGCACCTATGGAAATTACTTATCACAGAGCATTTGATAGATGTAAGGATCCGCTTGTTGGATTAGAGGATATCATTGCAACAGGTTGTAAAAGAATTTTAACAAGTGGTCAAGTCCCTAATGTTAGTGATGCGCTCCCATTAATGAAAACACTAGTGGATAAAGCAGCTGGTAGAATTATTATAATACCAGGCAGTGGTGTCCGAGCAAATAATGCAAGAAAAATTATTGACGAAACTGGGTCAATTGAAATTCATAGCTCCGCAAGAAAAGCAATACCCTCTTTAATGAAATTCAATGCACCTTCCATGAAGGAGCAAATGGTTTCAATGGGCGTTGATGAAAACGAAATTAAATTAATGCTCAAGGAAGTGGCTAACTAAAAGAATATAGCATGAGTATGATTTTGTACTAGTACAATAATCTAACTCTTATCGTTTCTTTAACTTCTTTTAATAAAGCAAGTGCTTGTTTAGAAAGTTTAGAATCTACATCTAAAACAACATATCCTATCTCATCGTTGGTTTTTAAATATTGACCAACAATATTGATTTTGTTTTTAGACATTACTGTATTAATTGCACTCAAAACTCCTGGAACATTATTGTGAATATGTAAAATGCGATGTGCTCCATCTACCGGAGGTAAACTAATCGCAGGTATTGAATGAGAACCATTTGAAACACCACGCTCTAAATATTGATACAATTTAATACTTACATCTTCACCGATATTTTCTTGGGCTTCTTCAGTTGAACCACCAATGTGTGGAGTAAGAATTACATTAGATAAACCTTGTAATGGAGTCTCAAATTTATCGCCATTTTTTTCTGGCTCCCATGGATATACGTCAATCGCAGCACCACTTAAATGCTTTGATTTTAACGCTTCTGCAAGCGCATCTAAATCCACTACTTCCCCTCTTGCATAGTTAATTAAAATTGCACCTGGCTTTATTTGCTTGATTACTTCTTTGTTAATTAAATTCTTAGTTTGAGAAGTTTCAGGTACATGTAAAGAAATGATATCCGAACTGCTTACTAATTCTTTAATTGATTTTACGGCAATGGCATTACCTAAAGGAAGCTTTGTCTCAACATCAAAAAACTTAACCTTCATACCCATCGCTTCGGCCATGATACTGGTTTGCATTCCAATATTACCATATCCAATTAAACCAATTGTTTTTCCTCTTAATTCAAAACTGCCTTTTGCATCTTTATTCCAAATGCCTTCATGGGCAGCTTTGTTCTTATCTACAATTTTACGAATCAACATAATTGAAGATCCAATCACTAACTCAGCTACACTTCTTGTATTACTGTATGGGGCATTAAATACAGCCACCCCTTTTTGTTTACAAGCTTTCATATCTACCTGATTGGTGCCGATACAAAAACATCCAATTGCTTGTAATTTTTTTGCATTATCCAATACCTTTTTAGAAATAAAGGTTTTAGAACGAATGCCTAATATATGTACGTCTTTTATAACCTTGATTAATTCCTCCTCACTTAAGGCGCCAGCTACTTTTTTTACATCAGCATAGCCTTGCAGTTTAAAATATTGAACTGCTTTTTCACTAATATTTTCTAAGAATAAAACTTTGATTTTGTCTTTAGGATAGCTAGTGGTATCTAAATTACTCATGTTGCAAAGTTAAAAAATATAGTTGGTTTGCAGAATATTAACAATAAAAACTACAAAACAGCGTTAATTTTGTAGTGTAATAAGTAATACCCTATAAATACTAACAGATGATTGTGAGGATCCCTTTATTGTTATTTGCCTTTTTTTTAAGTTGTGCTGGTGGCCCAAATCAAGGTCCTAAAGCAAATGCCGAAGTTGCTCCTAATAATTTTACGTATAAAACTTTAAGTAACGGTGAAAAAGAACGTTTAGCCGCTGAAATTCGTGCTAAATATGAAAAGCTTTTAGGAAGAAGTTTTAGTGGTGAAATCGTGGTTGCTAAAAATGGTGAAATTGTATTTGAAGACTAT
>Ga0007825_1000173_pt1 | contig 20390 bp, 21 predicted proteins | sample CryBogCBE13Jul09_FD_71229 | JGI IMG/M metagenome (GOLD analysis project Ga0007825, IMG submission 71229) | Freshwater microbial communities from Crystal Bog, Wisconsin, USA - CBE13Jul09 | ecosystem: Environmental > Aquatic > Freshwater > Lake | place: Crystal Bog, Wisconsin, USA | collected... | reverse complement strand
CGATTGATCGGCTGGTAGCACCCGATCTGGCCGATGGCGTCATCGACCAGCTTCTGCTGCGCGGCGTCTCCACTGAGCTATTAGCAGCAGCAAAGACGCTCGCACATTGGCTCAGCTTCGGCCCCCTCCTCATGATGGCGACGCTGCCCGCCGCCGCATTGTTGCGGATCGAGGGCGACGTCTTGCTCCGGCTTGAAATTGGTTTGCTGCTCGGCACACCCGCGCTCGCCGCAACCGGTGTGCTGGTCGCGAGCCTGACGGCTGGTCTGGCGCGGAGCAGTGCTTTGGCGGGGCTGTTGCTCTTGCCGCTCGCCGTACCCGTGCTCATCTTCGGAGCGGGTGCGCTGGGCGGCGATCCCGCTGCTTTCAAGTTGCTCGCTGCAGTCTCGCTGTTCATTTGTGCGGTTAGCCCCTACGCCGCTGGTGCCGCAATGAAAGTCGCCGTCGAAACGTAATCCATGCTTTGCATCGGGTTAATGTCGCAGTAACACATGAAGATCATGGATCTGTACCTCCCGATCGCCAACATTTCGGTCAATGCCTTTGCCATCATTTTGCTGGGTGGCGCTGTCGGGATATTGTCGGGCATGTTCGGGCTCGGTGGCGGCTTTCTCACCACGCCGATTTTGATTTTCTTCGGTATCCCGCCCGCAGTGGCCGCCGCTTCCGCATCGTCGCAGTTAACGGGTGCCAGCGTATCCGGCGTCATCGCCCATTTGCGGCGCAACGGTGTGGATCTGAAGATGGGGTATATCCTCGTCTTCGGTGGCATTCTCGGGTCATTTTTCGGCGCTTATCTGTTCAAGCTGCTGCAAAACAGTGGCCAAATCGATACCGTGATCAACGTCCTCTACGTTGTCCTGCTCTGCACCGTCGGCGGATTGATGGCACGCAGCGCTTGGCGCGCCATTGTGGCACAGCGTTCAGGCGACCCGACACCTGTGAGAACGCGTCATCATCACCGCTGGATTGTCGCGCTGCCCTTCCATTGGCGGTTCAAGGCGTCGGGCATCTACCTGTCGCCCCTCGCGCCGCTGATCCTCGGGTTTTTCACGGGAATCATGACCGAGTTACTCGGTGTGGGCGGCGGCTTCATCCTTATTCCCGCGAAGGTTTATCTGTTCGGTATGCGGTCAAAGGTGGTCGCGGGTACATCGCTCTTCCAAATTCTGTTCGTCACGGCCACCGCAACGATGGTCAACGCACTGACAAACCACTCGGTGGATATTGTGCTGGCTGGCCTCCTGCTGGTCGGGAGCGTCGTTGGCGCGCAAGTCGGCACGCGGTTTGCGGAGCGGATTCCGCCCGATTACATGCGCTTGGGCCTCGCCGTTCTGATCTTGCTCGTTGCATTTCGCCTGATCATCGGGCTCGGGATTCACCCTGACGAAATCTATACGATCGAGGTGACGCGGTGATCCGTTTCCTCAGCATATTGTTGGGCTGGTTGCTCTTGTCCGCAGCAACCGAGCCCACATTGGTGCCCGACGTTTCGGACCGCAAAATTGAAATTCGGTACAGCTTCCATGGCACGCAAATTCTCGTCTTCGGGGCCATCCTCTATCCAAATGGTGTCGTGCCTGATGGGCAGACCGACATCGCCATCGTGCTCCGTGGCCCATCGCAATCGATCAGAGTCCGGGAGAAGCAGAAGCTCGGTGGCCTTATTTGGGTGAATGCCGATGAAACGCGCTTTCGCTCGGCCCCTGCCTTTTACGCGATTGCGTCGTCGCGCCCTATTAAAAAGATCGTCGATGCCAACACCGCCGATATATTCGAGCTCGGGCTCAACAGTCTGCAGCTTTCACCTTCGAGTGGGATGGCCGTAGATGCCGAACATCGGTTTGAGCAGGGCCTGATAGATCTGCGCAGTCGCAATGCGCTTTATGCAAATCAGGCGGGCAATGTCGAGATCACCAACGGTGTGCTGTACCGCGCACAGATTGACATTCCCGCGCGCGTCCCCGTCGGGCGCTACACAGCCGAGCATTTCCTCATCCGGCACGGGCACGTGCTTGCGGTGGCAACGAGCAACATCGAAATTCATAAGATCGGGTTCGAGCGCTTTGTTGCGGTGAGTGCCGTCGCGTTTCCACTCGAATACGGGCTTGTGGTCGTGGCCCTCTCGGTCCTTTTCGGTTGGAGTGCGGGGGTATTGTTTAAGCGAATCTAAAACCTCACAGTTCGCATTACCGCTTTGTTAACCATTCTTCACTAACCCGCACTGTTGGGTCATGTGGAGCAAGGACGTGGACATCAACGGTTTCAGTTCAATCAAGTCGAGCTTGGAAAACGAAGCATCGGCGGTTCCGTTAAATGAATCCTCTTATCAAACCCTACCGATTGGTCGGGTCATCGATATTTCGGGGTCCGCGTCGCAGGTGGTGCTCGATCAACACGCGCTCGCCGAACTCGGAAAACTCTCGGATCCCTGCCTTGCAATGTCAGGGCAGGTCGGAAGCCAGATTAAGGTGCGCGTTGGATCGACCTGGCTCACGGCCAATGTGCGTAATTTGCGCGAAGGCGCGAAAGCGGGCGAAGCCGTTGCGTTCGTCGACTTTCTTGGCGAAGGCGATGAAGAGCGGCTCACAGGCAAATTGTATAATTTCCGGCGCGGTGTCACGCGCTATCCCACGCCTGGCGATTCGGTCTACCCGGTGTCGACCGATGACATGAAGCAAATGTATGCAGCCGACGACCGGCCCCATATCGAAGTGGGCAACGTCTATCCCACCAAGAATGTGCGTGGCGCGCTCTTCATAGATGCGATGCTCGGTAAGCATTTTGCCTTGCTCGGTTCAACCGGTACGGGAAAGTCCACGAGTGCTGCGCTGATCCTGCACAAAATCTGCGAGCGCGCGCCGCAGGGCCACATCGTGATGATCGATCCGCACGGCGAATATTCGGCGGCGTTCAAAACCAATGGCGCGCTGTTCGACGTGACCAATTTGCAGATGCCTTATTGGCTGATGAACTTTGAGGAGCACTGCGAGGTTTTCCTCACAACCTCCGGCAACGAGCGGCAGCGCGACGCCGACATCTTTGCGAAATGTCTGCTGGCCGCACGCGCACGGCATCGGGCCGCCGAAGGCATCGCGAAATTGACGGTTGATGCACCGATCCCCTACCTCCTTTCGGACCTTCTCGCCAATATCAATGCCGAGATGGGCAAGCTCGATAAAGCCAACGATAATGCGCCGTATATGCGGCTCAAGACCAAGGTCGAGGAAATCCGCAACGATCCGCGCTACACCTTTATGTTTTCTGGCATGATGGTCGCGGACTCGATGGCCGAGTTCCTCAGTCGGATTTTCCGCTTGCCCGGCGATGGTAAGCCGATTTCGATCATCGATGTGTCTGGCGTGCCGTCAGACATCACGTCAGTCGTTGTTGCGGTGTTGGCACGCATGGTGTTCGATTATGCGATTTGGTCGCGCCATGAGCCGCAACGGCCCATCCTGCTCGTTTGCGAGGAGGCGCACCGCTATGTGCCATCCGAGCGCACTGCGCATAACTCGTCGGTCGGCAAGATTTTGGGGCGGATCGCGAAAGAAGGCCGTAAATATGGCGTCTCGCTCGGGCTGATTACGCAGCGCCCTTCCGACCTTGCCGAAGGCGTGCTCTCACAGTGCGGCACAATCATCGCGATGCGGCTGAACAACGAGCGCGACCAAGCCTTCGTCAAAGCGGCAATGCCCGAAGGTGCGCGCGGCTTTCTCGACACCATTCCAGCGCTGCGCAACCGCGAGTGCATCATGTGCGGCGAAGGCGTCGCGATTCCCATCCGCGTGGCTTTCGACAATCTTGCGCCTGACAAGCGCCCGGCATCCGCCGACCCGAGCTTCGCGCAACTCTGGACGCAGACCGGTGGCGAGGAAGAGATTATCGAACGTGTCATCCGGCGCTGGCGGTCGCAAGGTAAATAGTTTTTGCTGCCGATGTCCTCTAGCTAATCGCGTTCACCCACCGTATCAGAAGGCGTCATGGAATGGCGCAGCGATCCCCCGAACCGAGAGATGATGCGCCCAACGCGGCGACAATTGCTCATCGGCGGCGCTATCGGCGGCGGACTGGTGGTCGGTTTTCTGGCTTGGCCACGCCGCTACGTCCCCAATCTCAGCAAAGCGCCCGGCGAGACGATCTTCAACGCCTATCTCAAAATCGGCAGCGACGGGCAAATTGTCGTGGTCGTTCCGCAAGTTGAGCTTGGACAGGCGGCAACCACGTTGCTCCCGCAAATCGTCGCTGATGAACTTGGCGCAGATTGGCACAGCATTGGCGTTGAGGCCGCTCCACTCAATCCGCTGTATGGCAATGTTGCTTTTGCCGCTGCCCATGACTGGCAGAGCGCCTTTCCGCTGCTTGACGCGCGACCGCTGCAGATAACCGACGAGGGGCTCACCTTACAAGCGTATGCGGAGCCGATGCGCCTCGCGGCAGCCACCGCACGTGAATTGCTCTGCCTTGCCGCCGCCAACCAATGGGGCGTGGCGTCCGCCGCATGCGAGGCCGCCAACGGATTCGTCACCAATGGGAAGCATCGTGCTCGTTTTGGCGAACTCGCCCATTCCGCCGCCCGCCTGACTCCGCCCGACCCAATAATCATGCGCTCAGGTGATGCCAATCGGCTGATCGGCACTTCGGTCCCGAGGCTTGATGCGCCGGTAAAATGTGATGGGTCGGCTAATTATGCGGCCGATATCCGGTTGCCTGATATGGTGTTTGCGACGTTGCATCACGGGCCAATCGGCACGACCGAGGTCAAACATTTCAATGAGGCGGCGGCACGCAAGGTGGCTGGGGCCATCGACATTGTCGCGCTGCCGTCGGGCCTCGCCTGTGTTGGCGAAACGTCTTGGATTGCCGGCAAGATGCTGGCCGCCGCAGCGCCGCAATTCTCCACCAAGACACCGCTCGTTGACGATCAGAGTATCGCGCGCGCCACCGGCCTTGCGCTGAAAGCAACTGGCAACCGCGCGCTCTCGCTCGGCGATGCCGATGCCGCGCTTGCCGCTGGGCATAGCGAGAGTGCAAGCTACACGGTGGGCCTGCTCCCTCATGCGGCGCTTGAGCCGATGGCGGCGACCGCGCGCTACGCGCACGGACAGCTTGAGGTTTGGACATCCGCACATTCGCCAGAGCTTGCCTGCACGCGTGCGGCCCGAGCCGCCGGTCTCAGCGAGAGCAACGTCATTATTCACAGCGTGATGGGTGGTGGCTCGTTTGGGCGGCGGTTCGAACTTGAAATCGTCGAGCAAGTCGCCGCACTCGCCATGAAGCTCAAACGCCCCGTGCAGCTCTTCTGGTCGCGTGCCGAGGATATGATGCAGGAACGCTTCGGTGGCGGGGCTGCTGCGACACTGACGGCGCAAGTTCTTCCCGATGGACGCATCAATGCGTGGCGCACTGCGCTGGCGGCACCGCCTGCCGACGGCGAGTTGCGCGCGCGGCTCACAGGAGGCCTCGCGGCCGATGAGGCGCGGCGGCAAGCGCGTGGCGGCGATATGGGCGCTGTGCTCGACAACGCGCAACCGCCCTATATCATTCCGAACTTCGCGCTTGATACACACCCGCTTGACCTTGGTGTCCCTGTCGGCCCGATGCGCGGACGCGCGGACATCTCCATCTGCTTTTTCAATGAGAGCTTTATCAACGAATTGTCCGCGAAGACCGGCGTCGAGCCATTCTCGTTTCGCATGGCGCTGATTGGTAACAACACGCGGCTCGCGCAATGCCTTGCCAAGGTTGCAGCGCTTGGCGGCTGGAGCGGGGGCGCGCAGGGTTCAAATCAGGGCATCGCCTGCTACAGCAACGGTGCGGCATTTATTGCCGTTATTGCCGAGGCGGCCGTCGACCAAGCCGACAAAGTCCGTGTAACGAAACTGTCAGCGGTGGCCGATCTTGGGCAGTTGGTGAACCCGGATATAGCCCGCCAGCAGATCGAGGGCGGCTTGCTGTTCGGATTGGGGCTTGCGGTTGCCAATCCCGTGCACATCGCGCGCGGCGTTCCCGGGCCTATTCAGTTTGGGGGCCTGGGGCTGCCGCGCTTCGCCGACGCGCCCGAACTCAATGTCGAGCTGCTCCCGAGCAGTGCACCTTCCGCCGATGCCTGGGATGTTGCTGTGCCGCCTGTCGCGCCGGCCATTGCGGGCGCCTTGTTCGCGGGGTCCGGCAAACGCTATCGCACCCTCCCCTTTTCGCTTGGAAACAGATGATGACATTGCCGCTAAATCACCCCGTTGTTCAGCCTCCGAAAATTGGGGTGCTGCTCGTCAATCTCGGTACGCCCGACGCACCGACAACGGCTGCGGTGAAGCGCTATCTCTCCGAATTCCTGTCTGATCGTCGCGTGGTCGAAATTCCGCAGATTATCTGGCAGCCCATTTTGCAGGGTATTATCCTCAACACCCGCCCGAAGAAATCGGCCCATGCCTATGCGCAAGTCTGGACTCCCGAGGGTTCACCGCTCGCGGCGATTACGGCGGAGCAAGCGGCCGCGCTCAAAAATGCATTTGGGCCGGATGTGATCGTCGATTGGGCGATGCGCTATGGCAACCCGTCGGTCGCATCAAAGCTCGACGCGATGAAGGCGGCGGGTTGCCAGCGTATCCTCATCGCGCCACTCTACCCGCAATATTGCGCGGCGACGACGGCAAGCGTGATGGATGCGGTATCGTCCGCGATGGGGAAGATGCGCGGGCAGCCCGCGATCCGTACGCTGCCGCCATATTATGATGACCCGATTCACATCGCCGCCTTGGCCGCTTCGGTTTCAGAAGGGTTGGCCGCGCTCGACTTTGCCCCCGACCTCATCCTCGCCAGCTTCCACGGGATGCCCGACGCCACACTGCACAAGGGCGATCCCTATCACTGCCAGTGCCAAAAAACCGCGCGGCTGCTCGGCGAAGCGCTGGGGCGCGAGGTGCGGATTTCGTTTCAATCACGCTTTGGTCGCGCCAAATGGCTCGAACCCGCCACCGACGTAACCCTGAAGGCGCTCCCGGGAGCGGGTATAAAGAAATTGGTCGTGATCACACCCGGCTTCTCGGCGGATTGTTTGGAGACGCTGGAAGAGATCGCGTTACGCGGGAAAGAGGAGTTCATCTCGGCTGGCGGCGCGCATTTTGCTACGCTCCCCTGCCTCAATGCCAGCCCGATCGGCATCGAAATGATGCACAAATTGCTTGCCCGCGAACTTGCCGGTTGGATTTCTACCGCTTAGACTAGGGCTACCTTAATAAAGGAGGATGCCATGACCAGAATTGCAATCGTTACCGGAGGAACGCGCGGCATCGGCGCCGCGATCTGTCACGAACTCAAAGCTGCGGGCATGACCGTCGTCGCGAGCTATGCCGGCAACGAAGAAAAGGCCAAGGCATTCACCGCCGAGACCGGCATCGCCGCCTATAAATGGGACGTGGGCGATTTCGACGCCTGCCAGGCAGGTTGCGCCAAGGTCGCTGCAGAAGTCGGCCCCATTGATGTGCTCGTCAACAATGCGGGCATCACGCGTGATGGTACGCTCCTCAGAATGACCTACGAGATGTGGGACGAAGTGATGCGCACCAATCTCGGCGGTTGCTTCAACATGGCCAAGGCAACCTTCCCGCATATGCGGAACCAAGGCTGGGGCCGCATCGTCAATGTTGGCTCAATCAATGGGCAAGGTGGCCAATATGGTCAGGTCAATTATGCCGCAGCCAAATCAGGCATCCACGGCTTCACTAAGGCATTGGCGCAAGAAGGCGCGAAGTTCGGCGTGACCGTCAATGCGCTCGCGCCCGGCTATACCGATACAGATATGGTCGCCGCGGTTCCCGAAGAGGTGCTCGCCAAAATCGTCGCTAAAATTCCGGTCGGGCGGTTGGGACATGCCAGCGAAATCGCCAAAGGCGTGGCGTATCTCTGCTCGGAAGATGCGGGATTCATCACCGGATCGACACTGTCGATCAATGGCGGGCAGCATATGTATTGAGCGCGATTTTCGCGGGCCCCGTTAAGCGCTCGATTGCGATAGCGGGGCACGAGACATCGGTCTCGCTTGAGCCGATTTTCTGGGATGCGCTAAAATCGACCGCGGACGAGCTCGGCCTGCCGGTGAACGCGCTGGTGGCGCAGATTGATGTCGAGCGAATCGGTGCCGACGACCCGCCCAACCTCGCCAGCGCCATCCGCATCTGGTTGTATGCGCGCGCGGCTAATCGGTCGCAAAGCTGAAGGGTGACCGTCCGCGTTCGCGCTCATTGAACAGCAGCAGCCTGCCGCTCGGCGCATATGCCCGCTGCGGGCAATCGGCGCGCGGGCAGGCGCGACAGCCAAGCCCGATCGGCGTCGCCATCCCCGCTTTAAGATCGACGCCACGTGCGAGCGCCAGGGGCCCCGCCAGATCAGCATGAACGCCCAGGCCAACTGCGAATTGCGCTTGCACCTGCCCCGCGCGGCCACCTTGCGGCGCCACTGTCCGCGCGAAGGTGAACCAGCGACTTTCGGGCGCTGTGAGCGTCGTATCGGCGAGCGTCACAAGCTGCGCGACAATCTCCCCGGGCCGATCAAACGCGCGGTGCAGCGCCCAGAGCGGGCAGCGGGCATCACCCGCAACGAGCGGCGCATTGCTCGCCCCGATGAAGCGCTTTGACGCCTGCCCCGCGCGATCGATACGGATCATGAAGAAGGGGAGCCCGCGCGCGCCAACGCGCTGCAGCGTCGTCAGCCGATGCGCGACCTGCTCGAACCCCGCACCGAAGCGCCGCTGGAGGAGTTCGACGTCATACCCCGTCGATTCGCACGCGCGCAGAAAGCGGGCATAAGGCATCATGACCGCGGCGGCGAAATAACCGACCAGATGGCGGCGATAGATGCGCTCCGCCGCACGCTCGGCAAAGGCCGCCCCGCGCACCAGTGCATCGATCTCGGCTTTTGCTTCCAGAGTCGCGAGCTGCGACGCGACGGCAAAGCTGCGTGACGCCGCATCGAGCAATTCGGAGAGCTGCAACTGACGCGCATGCAGATCGAGCTTTTGCAGCTGCTCGGGCATGACATCAACCGGGAGAATCCGCAGCGAGAGCTGATGTTTGACCCGCAGCCGGTCGATCATCGCCGCATAAAGGTCTCCACTGCCGAGTCGCAGTTCGTCCGCAAGCGCCTCAGCCATCGTATCAAGATCGGCGTAATGATTGCGCCAGCGCTCAATCTCGTGGCGTGCCGTCTCGACCGGATCGTCAAACCGAGAAGTCCCCCCCGCTCCCCCGCGATCATAGGCACGCGCGAATGCCTCGGCTCCGTCCGGCGCCGCAGCGATCCATTCTTCCAACTGGCTCCGATCGATGTTCAGATCGGCGAACACCGGATCGGCCAGCCGTCGGCGCAGCGCCTCCACCCCGCCGCCAGGGGCAGCGCCAGTGAGCGTGCGCGGATCAAAGTCGAACCGTTCGGCGAGCCGCAGCAGCACAGCGGCGGTGATAGGGCGTTGATTACGCTCAATAAAATTAAGGTAGGACGGCGAGACACTGATCGCCTCCGCCATCGCGGCTTGGGTAAGGCCAGAGGCGCGCCGGATGCGGCGCACGGCATGGCCCGCGAAAAGCTTTTGCTCGGTCATGCCGCATTATGTCAATTAATTTACAATAGCACAAGATATAAGTGCAAATCCTGCACCGCCTCACACAAATATCCACACGTCTAAGTTGCTATCTCGTGTCACCATTGTCACTTTAGCGTTACAAACTTCACAAAGGCCAATGCGATGACTTACCTGGACCATATCAAGACAACCGACGCGCTCATCAAGAGCTACAATGGCACATGGGATGGGATCAGCGCCGAGTCCGTCGCGCGGATGCGCCTCCAGAACCGCTTCCAGACGGGGCTCGACATTGCGCGTTACACCGCCACGATCATGCGCAACGACATGGCGGCCTATGATGCCGATCCGGCCAATTACACACAATCGCTTGGCTGCTGGCACGGGTTCATTGGTCAGCAGAAGATGATCTCGATCAAGAAGCATTTCGGCACCACCAAGGGGCGCTACCTCTACCTTTCGGGCTGGATGATTGCGGCGCTGCGGAGCGAGTTCGGGCCTTTGCCCGACCAGTCGATGCACGAGAAGACGAGCGTTCCCGCTCTCATCGAGGAACTCTACACCTTCCTGCGTCAGGCTGACGCGCGTGAGCTCGGCGGTCTGTTCCGCGACCTTGATGCCGCGCGCGCCGCTGGCGATGCGGCCAAGGAAAAGACCATCACCGGCGCAATCGAGAACTTCCAGACCCATGTCGTTCCGATCATCGCCGACATCGATGCCGGCTTCGGCAATGCAGAAGCGACCTATCTGCTCGCCAAGAAGATGATCGAGGCGGGCGCTTGCGCACTGCAGATCGAAAACCAGGTCTCGGATGAAAAGCAATGCGGCCACCAAGACGGCAAGGTCACCGTGCCGCATGAGGACTTCCTCGCGAAGGTGCGCGCCTGCCGCTACGCCTTCCTTGAGCTGGGGGTTGAGGAAGGCATCATCGTGACCCGCACCGACTCACTCGGCGCGGGCCTCACCAAACAGATTGCCGTCAGCAATGAACCGGGCGATCTGGGCGACCAGTATAACAGCTTCCTCGATTGCGAGGAGATTGATCCTGCCACCGCGCGCAACGGTGACGTGATCCTCAATCGCGATGGCAAGCTGCTGCGGCCCAAGCGCCTGCCCTCGAACCTCTTCCAGTTCCGCGCGGGAACAGGCGAAGACCGCTGCGTGCTCGATTGCATCACTTCGCTTCGGCACGGTGCGGACCTCCTCTGGATCGAGACCGAGAAGCCGCACATCGATCAGATTGCGGGAATGGTTGACCGGATTCGTGCGGTCGTTCCAAACGCGAAGCTGGTATATAACAACTCACCCAGCTTCAACTGGACACTCAACTTCCGCCAGCAGGTGTTCGATGCGTGGAAGATCGAGGGTCGCGATGTCACCGCCTATGAACGTGATGCACTGATGAGCGTCATCTACGACCATACCGAGCTGGCCGCCGAAGCCGACGAGCGCATCCGCACCTTCCAGCGCGATGCTGCAAAGCGGGCGGGCATCTTCCACCACCTCATCACGCTGCCGACCTATCACACTGCGGCGCTGAGCACCGATAATCTCGCCAAGGAGTATTTCGGCGATGCGGGGATGCTCGGCTATGTCAAGAATGTGCAGCGCGAGGAAATCCGCCAGGGCATCGCCTGCGTCCGCCATCAGAACATGTCGGGTTCGGACATTGGCGATGACCATAAAGAGTATTTCGCCGGTGAAGCCGCGCTCAAGGCCGGCGGCGTTCATAACACGATGAACCAGTTCAGCTAGCCATTCCTCCGGTGACCCGCGCACAGACGCGGGCACCTCAGGCTTCCTGGGGAGGAAGGATGCCCGTCGGATCACCCCCTCCGGCGGGCATTTCAAACACACTTGTCTGCGTCGAGCTTGAAACGCATGGTCAGGTTTCACCTTTGCCGGCTCGACGAAGCGAACGACAAGAGCTAAAACAACGTCAGAATTTTAGGAGATGCGATATGGAATCGTTGGTGACGACAGAATGGCTCGCGGGCGAACTCGGTGCAAGCGACCTCCGTATCGTAGATGCCACATGGCTCATGCCAACAGATGGTCGTGATGCCGCCGCAGAATATGAAGCAGAGCACATCCCCGGCGCGGTGTTCATGGATTTGGCTGGCCTCGCGGATGCCGCGAGCCCTTATCCAATGATGCTCCCCTCTGCGGAGAAATTCGCGTCGCGGATGCAGTCTTTGGGATTGGGTGACGGCAGCCGCATCGTGCTGTACGACAACAGCCCCTATAAATCAGCCGCGCGCGCGTGGTGGATGCTCAGTGTGTTCGGCGCGCACGATGTCGCATTGCTCGATGGTGGCTTTGCGAAATGGAAAGCCGAAGGTCGACCCTTCGTCGGTGGCAAAGAAACGCTGCGGCATAGGCATTTCACCGTGTGGAAAGATGCAAAGCCGGTGCGCACGATCGAGCAGATGAAGACCAATCTCTCAAGCAAGGCGGAGCAAGTTGTTGATGCGCGGAGTGCCGCGCGCTTCTCCGGCGCTGAAGCTGATCCCCGCCCTGAGGTCGCTGCCGGGCATATTCCGGGCAGCTTCAACCTGGCCTACGGCCAGATGTTCAATGCGGACGGGACGTGGAAGACCGCTGACGCACTCAAAGCCGCCTTCACGGGAGCGGGTATCGATTTGGCCCAGCCGCTCATCACCACCTGCGGTTCAGGCATGACGGCGGCGACGCTCGCTTTCGGGGCGCATCTCCTCGGGAAGAGCGACGTTGCGCTTTACGACGGTTCGTGGAGCGAATGGGGCGCGCAGACGGATACACCTAAGGCGGTTGGTACCGCATAACGCGCGTGGCTGAGTGCTGAGCGACCGTCCTAAAACAGGGTCGTCGGTCGCAACGTCGACGGCGCGCCGGGTGGCATCGGCTTGGCCTTTGGCGGCATAGGGTCGCCAAGGCGAACCAACGAGATTTGGTTGGCGTATAGTTCACTGCCGTCAGATGCGTCGCCGCCAGACACGATTAATGTCAATTGCTGGGCAGGACAAGTGGCTGTCACATCAAACTCGACCGCTGACAAATGCTGTGCGCGGCCAACGTCAGTCAGGTCGAGATCAGCACCTGATGACGGGCATTTAACGCCCCAAGCAAGTGCACTACCAGTACCGCGATGGACAAAATTTACGGCGGTCGAAATGCGGTAATGCCCGGGCGGCAAGAGCATCAATTTGGATCCCGCGACACCGTTCTGCCCTGAACCCGCAATGACGTGAAATGCCAACATGCTGGGTGCAGAGTCATCCTCAAATGCAGATGAAATGGTAGCAGCCTCGCTACCCTTCCAAGTGAGCGGTGCAAAGCGCGGATCGGTTGTTGCTGCTGTAAAGCCAGCACTTGTCAGTACGTCCGCGCGCGCGCCACCGAGATGCAGGTAAAACGCGCGCAATGTATCAAAATGTCGCGTATCCGCAAGTTGCGCCAGCAATTGACTCTCGAGACCACGGTATAGATCAGGCTGCGCTGGCAGGCCGCCGGCATCCATAATCGCGTTCGCCACGTTCGACGGATCTGCACTCGAGATGATCTGGAAGGCGATGAAGTTTGGCAGCCAAGGTGCGTTCCCGCGAATATAAGGCGCGAACGCGGTGCGGATGCCCTGATCCGCGAGGGCTCGCTGGAGGATGGGGAACAATAGCGGCTGGATATCGTTCGAAGCACGCAGAACAGTGTCGTAATGCCGCAAACTCTCATTAGCATTATTGAGCACCGCGTTATGGTTTACCAACCAGACCTGCGTTCCCAGATCGCGCCGTGACAGCCGATCCGACAACGTCATGAGCGCCAAAGCCTGCGCTCCGTTGCCATGTTTATCCGCTGCAATACCCAAAACACGCAGCGCCTGCGCATTCAACCCCTGCGCCGCAAGTGAGATGCGCGCCAACCGCGCAGCCTCTAAAAGTCCGGCCGCATCGGGCTGCTCAGCGAGCACCTGATCCGCCAGCCGCCCTGCAGGGAAGCCGCCCCAACCCAATCGACCATATGCGAGCTCCGGATTCGCCGTAAGCTCGACACTGCCGCGCACATTCGAAAAAGCAGCGATGGCCACTCCGGCCAGAAACACGCTGGCCAGAATCCTAAGCGCTCGGTCGTGGGTCTGTTCTATAAGCTGTCGGAACACCGTCGTTGACCTAGTCCTGATTTTCGCTGCCATAGCCGTAGCCATAGCCGTACCCGTAGCCATAGCCTGATTGGCGGTAACGCAGTTTGGTCAAAACCGCACCAAAGATATGCGCATGAACCGACTGCAATCGACCAAGAGCAGCCTTAATACCGCGCACCGCAACTCCCTCGGCTTCGACAACAAAAATGCAGCCTTCAACGGCGCGGGATATCAATGGCGCATCAGCTATGCCCAGAATTGGTGGCGAGTCGATCAGGACGTGATCAAAGTTTTCGGCGAGATTGCGCACCAGAATGCTTAGCCGATCACTGCTCAATAACTCGGCGGCGCTTGGTGGCGTCGGCCCAGAGCCCATGAAGTGCACACCGCGCACATTCGTAGCCGAAATCAACGTCTGCCATTCGTTATCGCCCGCAAGGTAGTTGCTTAACCCCGTCGTGTTACCAACGCCGAGAAAACCGTGCAGCGATGGCGACCGCATATCAGCGTCAATCAAGATAACGCGCTTGCCCGTGCGCCCCAATACAGTCGCCATGGCGAAACTCGTTGTCGACTTACCCTCCGCAGGGCGCGTACTGGTAATCATGAGCGTCTTCGGCAAGCCGTGATCGGTCGAGAATGCAAGGTTTGACCGGACGCTCAGATAGGCCTCGGAAATCTGCGACTTGGGATCAGCGAGCTTGAGCCGCGCATCCTCATCTTCAACGTCAGGAATACTACCAAGCAAAGGTATTTGAAGCATTCGATTGACCTGTCCGGGCTCACGAAGCCCCTCGTCAATCTGCTCGAGCGCGAACACTGTAATCATCGCAATGCCGAGCTTCGAGAAATTTGCGGGCGTCTGCTGTCGACGCAAAGCGTCGATCCATACTTTCTTGTATGAACTGCTGCGTCCAGGTATTTGCTATCGTCGCCGCGAGCTGCGGATCGGTGCTGGTGTATTTAATATCGATCAAGCTCGAGCCGCGAATTGGGGCGATCGTCACTTGGGAGAGCAGTGTATCGACGATCAATGCCTCACGCTTATCGATCGCATTCGTGGTTAGCAAATGTCCCGATTTTTGAAACAACGGGTTCTTGTCCGCATCACGCGGTTTGCCCTTAAAAAATGAACTGTTGGTGCTCAGGTGCAACTCGTGCGCGACGCGCTCCGCAACGCTGCGCGCTTTCACAAGCTCGTACTGAGTCGAATAAAATTCAAGGTCGCGCCCGGCGTTTACCGAATCTACGCCATCGACTTTCGTGATGTTCTTTTGCTCGCGGCTGATCTCGATACGTGCCGTGGCAGTGTAGCGCGGCGTGGTGAGCAAGGTCATGATCAACGCAGCAACCAGCGTCGACAAAACCACAAACAAAATGATCCACTTGCGGCGGAGTACAACCTGCCAATATTGTAGCAATAGCGGCGGCGTTATTTGTTGATCACGCGACATTTGGTCGTAATCAACAGAATATTCCTGCGTTTGTGGTGCTATATCAAAAGTTGCGGTTGAAGTCATTATTCAATTTCCGTTCAAAATGATTAGTCAGCCGATTGTCAGCGCGCTCAAATGCGCTGGAATAGAATAATAATCGGTGTCAACACAGCCGGAAGCGCAGTCAGCACGTCTTTAAATACGTGGCGTGCGCGCGAGTCACCGACAGTAACCAAGTCATTCGCATAAATATCTGGGTCGGCATACGCCCCCGCACGTATGGCCTTGAGATTGTATAGGGCCGCGTATTTTTGCCCTTTCACAGTTCTGAAGACTACGACATTCTCGAGTTTGGCGAACTCGTTTGTCCCCTTCGCTGTCGCGACAGCACGCAACAGCGTCATCTGGCCGACGAATCGCGTAAATAATGGTGTAGATAGCTATCGCACGGACGACAGCCATCTGTGCTGCCCAACCAGCATAGCGAAAAATTGCCCGATAAAGGCCAAAGCGGACAAACAGTGGAACAGCAAAAACAACCGCGACGAGTGCCGCGACGGGCAAATTCCAGCGCCGGTCAAAAAAGGAAAGCCACATGCCCAGCCGCAGATAGTAGGCGATCCACACAGAGAGAACGCACAGCGCCACATCGAGGCTGACCGCAAGCGAGCGCTTATAGCGGCGCGGCAAATTAAGAATGAACTGCGTAGCGCGCCGATTCATCAGACCTCAATCCTCTCACCGCGTGACCAGGCGCTTAAAACACACCTACAGACTCACTCGCACCAACCTTGCGCGCTGCGGCCCATAGCGAAGGGAATCTAAAAACTCAAATCCCTGAGTGGCTTAAGAACGCTTAAAGGGCGCCAAAGTTCCAAGAAACTCGATCTGGTCCGATACCGCCTCGCGCTCGCGCTCGATAAAATCGGCCACTGCCCGCCGAAAATTGGCGTCGGCGATGTAGTGGGCGGACCATGTCGGGACAGCAACATACCCCCGCGCCAGCTTATGTTCGCCCTGTGCGCCGGCCTCGACACGCTTGAGCCCGCGCGCGATCGCAACATCGATCGCCTGATAATAACAAAGTTCAAAATGAAGGCACGGCACATCTTCGATACAGCCCCAATATCGGCCATAAAGCGTGTCATGACTGACGAAATTCAGCGCCCCCGCAATGGGACGACCATCGCGCAAAGCAAGGAACAAAATAATCTGGTCGGCCATTGTCTGGCCCACCTCGCTGAAAAAGGGACGCGTGAGATAGGGCGTGCCCCATTTGCGAGCACCTGTGTCCTGATAAAAGATCCAGAATGCGTCCCAATGGGCCTCGGTAATCTCAGTGCCGGTTAATTGGACGATTTCAAGCCCAGCTTGTGCGGTCGCCCGCTCTTTGCGGATGTTTTTGCGTTTGCGCGACGAGAGCGCCGCGAGGAAATCGTCGAACGTCGTATAGTCCTGATTCGCCCAGTGAAATTGCACGCCCTCCCGAATCAACCAGCCTGCGTCTCGAAACCAGTCGAGTTGGTCATCGGCTACAAAGTTCGCGTGCGCGGACGACAACCTCTGTTGGTCAACAACGGCTTCGGCTGCGGCAATCAGCGCGCGTGCCGTGGTCGCAGTGTGCGTGAGTACACGCGGGCCGGGCGCAGGCGTGAAAGGCGCAGCGATCAACAGCTTTGGGTAATAGCGCCCCCCTGCCCGTTCCCAGGCATCGGCCCAACTATGGTCAAACACATATTCGCCGCGACTATGCCCTTTGAAATAAGCGGGGAGCGCGCCCTGCAAGCCCCCCTGAGCATCCTCAATCAGGATTGGGGCCGCTTGCCAGCCTGTGCCCCGCCCGACGCTCCCAGAGCTCTCACAGGCGCTCAGAAAGGCATGGCTGACGAATGGGTTGTCACGACCGCCACACGCGTCCCAAGCAGCGGCATCGACCTCATTAACGCTCGATGCGAGCCGCGCGACGATGGGCGAACCGTTATCCTCCGTGTCGCTCATATATTATTTCATCAGCGGCTTTAAACGCCGCGCGCTCTTGTTCCGAATCACGAACAGTCCAAGCGAGCACCGGAATTTTCTTCATGCGCAGCGCTTGCGAGATCGGCGACGGGAGATCGCGCAAGTCAAAAGCGACAAAATCCGGCTTGGACCGATAAAGTGCCAAGCGCTGCTTGAGCCGAGCACGCATCTTGTCGGTTGCCTTGATCGTCTCGCCCTCGCTGAGAACCAAACCGCGCGGGAGGCGGCGCGCATGTTCCCCGAACCACGCCGGAATTGCCGCATCAAATGACATGATTGCTGCGTCCCCACGATACCCCTCAAGCGCGCGCCGCACCGCGAGGCAGATATGATTAATGTTTCCGTGGTTTGATTTGAGTTCAATCAAAACCGGAACACGTCCCGCGACAAGGGCGAGAACTTCGCTCAACCTCGGGATCTTATCGTCCGTCCCGAACAGCCTGATTTTAGAGATCTCAAGCCCGTTGCGATCGGCCAGCAACCCCGTTTCGGGTGTCAGCCGATCGAGACGCTCATCATGAAACACCATCAGGTCGCTGTTTGCAGCGAGTTGAACATCGAGTTCAATCCCGTGACCGGCAGCAACAGCAGCATCAAATGCCGAGAGGGTATTCTCTACAGCACCACGCCCATGCAGGCCGCGATGCGCAAAAGGCTGCGCGCGCAAAAAAGCGATACGGTTCGGATCAGGTGCGCTGGGGAGCGCGAGGTTAAAGAGGGCGGAGAGCGACAATCGCATCGACCTCTACGGCTGCGCCGAGCGGCAAGATTGTGACCCCAACGGCCGCCCGCGCATGTTTGCCGGCTTCGCCGAAGACCTCGACCATGAGTTCCGACGCGCCATTGGCCACTTTTGGCTGATCGGTGAATCGTGGATCCGAGTTGATGAATACACCCAATTTGACAATCCGCTCAACACGCTCAAGCGATCCGACAGCGGCCTTGATTTGCGCAAGCAGCATCAATCCGCAGGCGCGCGCCGCCGCCTGGCCGTATGCCACGTCACGATCTTCGCCAATCCGACCGACCATGACCATGCCCTTATCGAAGGGCAACTGTCCCGAAATGTGCAGCAAGCCGCCCGCTTCCACGGTGGGCACATAAGCGGCGACCGGTGCGGCGGCAGTTGGCAGCACAATACCTAGCTTTTCCAGCCGGTCATCCATCGTCTCAGGCATTGGTTCTGGGTTCATCTTGAGTGGCTTCGATTTTGGCATCGGTGTGAGAGTCATAAGTCTACTCCTTTGAAACGATCCATAATCCAGTTGCGCGCCTGCGACCAGTCATCAATCCGTGCATGTGCATGTTCTGCTGGCGCAACGTGCGGCGCAAGATTGGCTTCGCCGATCATATGAATGCGGAACACTTCGGGCGCATGTTCGGCAACGGATTTGTGGTGATGCGCCAGATCATCAACAAAAATTGCCGTGCTGGGCCTATACTCATCCAACAGCGTCTTTACGGGGCGCCCCTTGCCACCCTGGTTCGTAATCACGCGATGATGAATATCAAGCGCTTTCAACTGCTCGACGCGCGCGGCATTAAAATTATCGGTGAGATTGGTAAGGACGACGATGTCGGCATGTTCCGAGAGTTCCGCGAGTGCTTCGCGCGCGTGCGGAATCAGCGTCTGACGGTGCATCTCGGTTTCAAAAAAGCCGTCGAGCAATGGCCACATTTTCTCCTGCGGGACGATCTCTCCCGTCGCCTTGTAGCGCATCGACTCATCAAACTGGGCACCATTCGGCTTGAAATGGATCTGATGATCCTCATCAAGCCAGACGCCAAACGGCCCAACCATGTGCAACAGCACTTCATCACAATCGGTAATCAACAACGGGCGGCTCATATCATTCAAATCCATTCAGTTCGTGTCGCGCTGCAATCAACCGTTGCGGCTTTACGCCGATCGCGTGTGCGCAGGCGATGAGATCGGGCTCATGCGCCTCCAGAAAACCCAATACGGCGTCAAGCACCGCCGGGTCATTCAGCCGGGCGCGGAGATCGGCAACGGCGAGCCCAGTCAACGCGAGCAATCGCTCGGCGCGTCTATCATCGCTGAGCGTCCACGCAAGGGCCTGCAGGCCTAGCGCTAAATTATCTTCATTTGTCTCTGGCACACGCAATGCTTAAAGCCCAAACATGACAAAACTATGTTGATCGATCATAAGGAACGTCCGTTGGCGAAAAGGGTGCTCGTTGTCGAGGACAATGAACTGAATCTGCGGCTGTTTTGCGATTTGCTCCGCGTGCATCATTTCGAGACTGAAGGTGTGCGCGATGCGCGCGAAGCGCTTGAGCGGGCGCAGCTCTACATGCCTGACATTATCGTAATGGACATTCAGATGCCACATATCTCTGGACTAGAGCTTATTGAGGCGATCCGGCGTGACGTCACGCTGCGCCGCATTCCGATTATGGCCGTGACCGCTTATGCTGCAAAAGGTGATGAAGAAAAAATCCGAGCCGGCGGAGCAGATGCCTATGTTGCCAAACCAATATCACTGATGCGCTTCATGGACAGCATTCACAGCCTGGCCGAATTATCTGACAAACGCGCCTGATGCGCGCCGCTTGCGCGCTTACATTCCCTTATAAACCATGGTGTAAGTTAGCCGTCCAAACCCGGGAAGCCTGAGGGGGTGGGTCGCTGAAAGGTCTTGGGCGGGTGCAAGCGTTCCACGTCAACGTGCCGTCCTATCCGCTTTTTCAAGACGGCCATCTTGGGGACTAAAACCATGAAACCGATCAAAACAACATTGTTGCTCGCTGTCCTATCACTCGGAATGGCGACAACGCCTGCTCTCGCTCAAAAAAGCGCCGCCGAGCCAGGCATTTACTGGAATGTTCAGGATATATTTATCGAGCCCGGCCATGCCGAGCAGTATCTTGATTTCCTGAAAGCCAAGTTCCAGTCCGAATGCAACTGGAGCGTCTCAAAAGGTTATCTGGTCGGCTGCAAAGTCTTAGGCAATGTGAATAAGCGCATGCACGAGCCAGACCTCGTCCTGATTCGCATGTTCAAAGACGTACCGACCGTCGCCGAGCAAACACGTCGGGACGCTGAATACAGCGCATTTGTGAAGATGGATGACCACCAGCTCGACGCAGATTCCGCAAGCCGGACCCCGATCCGGAAGCTGGGCGATAACACGCTTTGGCAAGAGCTCAATTTCACCAAGTAATTCCCTGGTTTCAACCATTCGGCGCAGGTCGTGGCATATGTCTGCCGCGGCCT
>Ga0007825_1000170_pt1 | contig 20588 bp, 18 predicted proteins | sample CryBogCBE13Jul09_FD_71229 | JGI IMG/M metagenome (GOLD analysis project Ga0007825, IMG submission 71229) | Freshwater microbial communities from Crystal Bog, Wisconsin, USA - CBE13Jul09 | ecosystem: Environmental > Aquatic > Freshwater > Lake | place: Crystal Bog, Wisconsin, USA | collected... | reverse complement strand
CAGCAACGATGAGCCGACCTTGACGACCAGCCGCGTTACAGCGGCGACCATGGCTTCGCTTCCTCATCGGGTGCCTCACCCGCATCGATGGCGGCTTCGCGCGACTGCAACCCTATAGCATCGGCAAGCGCATCGAGCACCTCGGGTACGCCCTGCCCGCCGACACCCGAGAGCAGCATCACGTTCGCCTTGCTGACGCGCTTGAGCTTGGTCGCGAGCTTCTTCAGTACGGCTGGATCAACGGCGTCAATCTTGTTGAGCCCGATCACCTCGGGCTTATCCTCAAGCCCCGCACCATAGGCCTCAAGCTCGGCGCGCACGACCCGCCAATTGTCGACCGGATCATCCGCCGTCGCATCAACAAGATGCAACAACACCCGACAGCGCTCAATATGCCCAAGGAACCGGTCGCCAATACCCGCGCCGTCCGCTGCGCCCTCGATCAGGCCGGGAATATCGGCCAGCACAAATTCGCCCCCGCGATGCTGAACGACGCCAAGCTGCGGCCGCACCGTCGTAAACGGATACGCGCCCACCTTCGCGTTCGCATTGGTCACCGCGTTGATGAAGGTCGATTTTCCGGCATTGGGCATCCCGAGCAGTCCGGCATCCGCCAGCAGTTTCAGCCGCAGCCAAACATACATCTCTTGCGATGGCCATCCGGTGCCGTGTTGGCGCGGGGCGCGGTTGGTCGAGGTTTTATAGCTCGCATTGCCGCGACCACCATCACCACCGCGCAACAGGACGACGCGCTCGCCGACCTTGGTCAAATCGAGCAGTACCTCGTCGGTTTCATCCGAAATCACCTGCGTACCGACCGGCACTTTAATCACAAGGTCATCGCCGCCCGCACCAGTCCGGTTGCTGCCCGAACCGCCCTTCCCGCGTGGCGCGCGGAAATGCTGGGTGTAGCGAAAGTCGATCAGCGTGTTGAGGCCGGCAACGGCTTCGAAAATGATGTCGCCGCCCTTGCCGCCGTGGCCGCCGTCGGGGCCACCATATTCGATAAATTTCTCGCGCCGAAACGACACCGCGCCCGGGCCGCCCATACCTGAACGAATAAAGATTTTTGCTTGATCTAGAAAATGCATGGCAACCGCTTACGCGATTGTGGATGTTTTCGCTAGGACACCCTCGCGAGTCAAATGCTCGAGCGCCAAATCTCGCGCGGCGTGTCCCGGAAGATCGAGCGCTTGCGCCATTTCAGCCCCCATCAGCGCATTGCTGAGCGCCATGAACACGAGATTGAGCGTGTTGCGCGCGACAAGGTCATGGTCTTCGGCTTCCGAAAGCTTATCGACAAGGTTATGAATCGCTTCGAGAATGGGTTTGATCGCATCGCGATTGCCCGAGAGAATCATCCACGTCACCAGCGCGCCAGCACCTTGATCCTTGAATGCATCAAAGCAGAGATCAACAATTTCTGCCGGATGCGCGGCACCCTTGCGCGCGCGCTCGACCAGTTCTTCCATCGAGGCACAAACTTGCCGCGCCATCAGCTCCGCGAGCAATTTCTGCAGTTCGGCGGCTGATCCAAAATGATGGAGCACATTGGCATGCGTCCGCCCGATCTCGGTCGCCACAGCCTTCAGCGTGACCGCTTGTGGCCCTTTTTCGATCAACAATGTCCGCGCGGCGTTTAAAGCGGCGGCTCGACTTTCGTCCGGACTGAGCCTTTTTTTAATTGTTGACATTTATGTTAATAAATCTAAAATTTACGCCTCTGGAGGCACGCAATATGCAACCCGACCACGTCACTTTGTTTCGTCCAGCAATCAATCCGCGCTACCAACGATTTGGGCGTGGGCTAAAACAAGAACGCTGGTGGCTCAATAACGACCCAATTGCAACAGCTTTTTACAATGCAATGTCAGTCACCTTTCCGCGTGGAGAAGCCTTTTTCGTCGAATCTGTGCGTGCTTTTCGTGAGAGTGTACCGCCCACGCTGCAAGCCGAGATCAACGCTTTCGTAAAGCAGGAAGTTAATCACAGCCGCGAGCACATCGCCTTCAACAATCGCGCGATCGATTCAGGCTATGACATAACGTCGCTCGAGGCCGCGGTTATTGAGCTGCTCGACCGGACAAAGGGGAAGCCTCCCATCGTCCATCTCGCCGCCACAATGGCGCTCGAGCACTTCACCGCGATGCTCGCGCACGAGTTGCTGGCCAATCCCAAACACCTCGACGGCGGCGAATCGGAAACGCGCCACCTGTGGCGCTGGCACGCGCTTGAAGAGATTGAGCACAAGGGCGTTGCTTATGACACGTGGCTGCACGCCACACGCGACTGGCCTCGCTTCAAGCGCTGGCGCATCAAATCGCTGATGATGGTCTTGGTGACAAAGCACTTCATAGAAGGGCGCACAGCCGGTATCCTTGAGCTGCTAAGGCAAGACGGGATTACGGGGCCACGGGCATGGCTCGGGTTGTTTTGGTACGCCTTTGGGACACCGGGGATGATCCGACGGCTCATTCCGGGCTGGATCAGTTACTTCCTGCCGGGCTTTCATCCTTGGAAACATGATGACCGCGCGTTGATCGCCCTGAATTCAAGCGATTATGCCGCAGCGATTATGCCGCAGTTGAACGAGGCAGCCTAACCCACCTTCACCAAACAAAAAAAAGGCCGGATCGCTCCGGCCCTTTTTCGTATCGGTTTGACCTATCGCGCTTATTCAGCAGCAATCGCCTGTGGCTCGACCGAAACATATTTCCGGCTGAGCTTACCCTGATGGAACACCACGCGGCCACCCTCAAGCGCGAACAAGGTGTGATCCTTGCCCATGCCGACGTTACGACCGGCATAAACGCGGGTGCCGCGCTGACGGATGATGATGTTGCCGGGAACGACTTCCTCGCCACCGAACTTCTTGACGCCCAGACGACGTCCTGCGGAATCGCGACCGTTGCGTGACGAACCGCCTGCCTTTTTATGTGCCATGTTTCAAACTCCTTCGTTACGCAGCCGCTGCTTCAGCAGCTGGCGCTTCGGTTTCAACCTTCTTGGCCTTCTTCGCGGGCTTGGCGGCACCAACGCTCAGGATCTTGAGGATCGTGTGCTGCTGGCGATGGCCGTTCTTGCGGCGATAATTCTGGCGACGCTTCTTCTTGAAGATGATGACCTTGTCCGCCTTCGCCTGCGCGATGATCTCTGCCGAAACAGTCAGACCCGCGACCGACTGCGCTTCGCCCGCGTCACCCGCGAACAACACATCGGTCAGCGCGACGGTTTCGCCGGCTTCACCCGCGATCTTCTCGATCACGATCTTATCTCCAGCGGCAACGCGGTATTGCTTGCCGCCCGTGCGCACAATTGCGAACATGGCATGTCTCTTGTGTAAAATGGTTAGCCCACGGCGAGCAAGCCCGTCGCGGAAAGCGGCGCTCTACGTAAGGAATGCGCCATTGTCAACCGATTCTGGAGTGACGATAACGAGGCCAAGTCCACGGACAATAGCGGAATGTTGCTCGCCACGAAGGTTTGAGCTATCACGTCCGCATGACGTCACTAGTCCAAACTAGCGCAAAAATCGCAATATCCTGTGCCCTAGTGTTTGGGACGCTAAGTGTCGGATCAGCGGCGAATAGCCAGCGGGTCGTAAATATCACCAGCGACTCTCAGCAAGGCTGGATTCCGAGTGAAGAATTAGAGCGACAGGCGCAGGAGACGTTGGCCGAATATTTTTCGTTCGTCGACAGCGGCTCTCATCGACGCGCCTATGAGATGCTAAGCGACGGGCATAAAGCTCTCATGTCGTTCAACAAGTTTCAAGAAATGGCCGTGAAGTTCAGGAAAGATGCAGGGAGCCTTACCCAACGTCGTATCGTCAAGATAAATTGGACTAAGGGCTCTTCGATCGCGCCTGACCTGGGTACCTATGTCGCAGTCGATTTCGCAGCCAAATACACGTTGATCAATCGAGACTGTGGGTATGTCATTCTACGTCAGTCGCCGCTCGGTGGCCCCTTCCAAGTGGCCAGAGTGGAAGATAACTACATCACAAATAAGTCAGCAGAGACAATCGAAAGAGAAAACTCACGAGCTTACCTCGATCAAACATGGGCGGCATTATCCACTAATTGCCCAAACTTTGCGCCAGAAATGCCCCGTTGACGGTCAAGGATAGACGCCCCTCGCCCTTCACATTCCCCCGCACCCCCGCTAATGCGCTTGGCATGACCGAAATCACCCCCCAGATCGTTGCCGACCACGGCCTCTCCGAAGACGAATATAAGCGCGTGTTGAAGGCGCTGGGCCGCACGCCCAACCTCACCGAACTCGGCATTTTCTCGGTGATGTGGTCCGAGCATTGCTCGTATAAATCGTCGCGCATCCACCTGAGCAAGCTCCCCACCACCGGCCCGCAGGTGATCTGCGGCCCCGGCGAGAATGCTGGCGTCGTTGATATTGGCGATGGGCAGGCGGCGATCTTCAAGATGGAGTCGCACAACCACCCGAGCTACATCGAGCCCTATCAGGGCGCCGCGACCGGTGTCGGCGGCATCTTGCGCGACGTGTTCACGATGGGCGCGCGGCCGATTGCGAATATGAACGCGCTGCGCTTTGGCTCGCCCGATCACCCCAAAATGCGGCATCTGATCGACGGCGTGGTGCGCGGCATCGGCGGCTATGGCAATTGCGTCGGCGTGCCGACGGTGGGCGGCGAGGTCAATTTCCATAAGGCGTATGACGGCAACATCCTTGTCAACGCGATGACGGTGGGCGTGGCCGATGTGGACAAGATTTTCTATTCAGCAGCGAGCGGTGTGGGCAACAGCATCGTTTATGTCGGCAGCAAGACGGGCCGCGACGGCATTCATGGTGCGACGATGGCTTCGGCGGATTTCGGCGATGATGCCGATGCCAAGCGCCCCACGGTGCAGGTCGGCGATCCCTTCACCGAGAAATTGCTGATCGAAGCGTGCCTTGAACTGATGGCCTCGGATGCCATTGTCGCGATTCAGGACATGGGCGCGGCGGGGCTGACCTCCTCCTCGGTCGAAATGGCATCCAAGGGTGGCGTCGGCATCGAGCTGGATATGAACGCCGTGCCGCAGCGTGAAGAGGGTATGACACCGTATGAGATGATGCTGTCGGAGAGCCAAGAGCGGATGCTCATGGTGCTCAAGCCGGGGCGCGAGGATTTCGCTGAAGCGATCTTCAAGAAATGGGAACTCGATTTTGCGGTGATCGGCACCGTGACGGATACGGGGCGCATGGTGCTCAAGCATCATGGTGAAACGGTGTGCGACATTCCGCTCGGCCCGCTCGCCGATGATGCACCGAAATATGATCGCCCGGCGATGTCGAAGGCGGATTATAAGGTCTGGGCGCAGGTGAAGCCGCTCGGCGACATTCCCGAATCCACAGACATTGCCGCCGATCTGCTCAAGCTGATGGCCTCGCCCGACATCGCCTCGCGGCGGTGGATTTGGGAGCAATATGATCACATGGTCGGCGCCGATACGGTGCAGCGCCCCGGAGGCGATGCGGCGGTGGTGCGCGTGCATGGCACGGACAAAGGCATTGCGATCAGCACCGATTGCACGCCGCGCTATTGCTATGCCGATCCGTATGAGGGCGGCAAACAGGCGATTGCGGAATGCTACCGCAACCTGAGCGCAGTGGGCGCGACGCCGCTCGCCGTGACCAATTGCCTCAATTTCGGCAACCCGCAGCGGCCCGAGATTATGGCGCAATTTGTGGGGTGTATCGAAGGCATGGCCGATGCCTGCCGCGCTCTGGACTTCCCCATCGTGTCGGGCAATGTTAGCCTGTATAATGAGAGCAAGGCGACGGGGGGTGGCTCGGCCATTCTCCCCACGCCCGCGATTGGCGGGATCGGGCTGTTGGCCGATTGGCGGAAGAGTATGACGATTGGGTTTAAGGCTGCCAATCAGGATATACTGCTCATTGGGGGGGACACGGGACATCTAGGTCAGTCGCTCTGGCTTCGCGAAATACTGGGGCGCGAGGATGGACCACCGCCCTCGGTTGACTTGTTGGCAGAGCGTGAAGCCGGAGAGTTTGTGCGCAGACTCATTGCTGAAGGCATCGTCACCGCTGTGCATGACGTTGCAGACGGCGGTGTGCTGGTGGCACTCGTTGAAATGGCACTCGCGGGAAATATTGGCGCATATTACGATCAAATGAATATCGATGATGCTTTCGGTGAGGATCAGGGACGATATATCGTTACGGTTCCCGCGGGCGTTACAATTCAGGGCGCAATCGGAATTGGGCGGACGAACGATCAAAGCACTATCGCGGGATTTGACCTCGCCACCCTCCGCGCCGCGCATGAGGGCTTCTTCCCCAAGCTGATGGGCGACGCCTAGCCGCGATTCCACGCTTCCGCCCGCGTGGCACGCTCGGGCGCAACGCCCATCTCTCGAAACCGGAACACGCGGGTATGAATAAGCGCCTGCACGCCACGCAGCCGGTTGCCAAGGCCGCGCAATCGCGGCGAAGTGAACAGTCGCACACTGTCTGGCAGCCATGACAGCAGTATCACCCAGCGCCGCGCCTCCCATTTAAGCGCCGCGACTGCGCCCTGCCCCCGCACCGCCTGATCATGCGCGATATGTCTGCGCCATTTTGATTCAATCTCGATGTAATCGCGGCGCGCACCCGATGATCACGCCCGCCGCGACGATCATTCATCTCGGCGGGGCGTCCGAAACATCGCAGATCGAGAAGGTGATAAAAATTCATCGTGGGCGGATCACCTTGATCCGCAAACATTGGCCGCCTGTGAAATTGTCCATCGGCCTTGCGCTGTATTGGCTATGGGCGCTGCTGCGCATGATCGCGGCCTATGCGCTGAGCGGGCCGCGTGATGGCGTTGGTCAATCGATCAAAAAGTGGCGAACAATCTGGCATCAGCGACATGTCTGGCTGGCGGGCTATTAGCCCATAAAAGAAAACCGGCGACGATCAGTTAGATCGCCGCCGGTCAGAAGAATAATCGAATTTTTGAAATTAGAAGTCGAAACGAACACCAAGGCGGATCGCATACAGTGAGAACTTCGGCAATGCGGTCGCCTTCGAGTTAATGTTTGCCGTCGAGTAAGTGTAGCCACCGCAAGCCGTCGAGTTCGTCGCAGCTGCCGAGATAGCCGTCGGCGTTGCGCCACCCGTGTTACACGTCACACGAACCACCGACTGATCACCAAACGACTGGAACGTACCCCATTGGCTGTTGAGCAGGTTGAGGAAGTTCTCAATGTCAAACAGCGCCGTGAAGTGGCTGTGGTGGAAGAATGGAACCTGCTGCGAGAAGTGCAGATCGACCTTCTGGTAGGACGGGCCGGTTTCCGAGTTTTTCGGGATAATCGTACCGGCATATTTTGCCAGATTGCGTGCGTTCACCAAGTTCTGGATCGCCGTGAGCGTGCCCTGATCAGCGAATGTGACGATACCATAGGTCAACCCGTTGTTGGTCGGCGTCAGGTTGAAATTTGGCACGTAGAACAGGAACTCACCGTTATTTTGCGCCGTTCCAAAGATTGGCACGCGGTTGGATGAGCTGGTCGAGTTATTCGCGAAGTCGGTGAACGTCAGCGAATAAGGGTTACCCGACCGCAACTCGGCGTTGATCCCCAAGCGGGTTTCATTGTCACCAAAGAACTTATGGTGGAAATCGAACCCGAAGCGCGCCTGGTTGGTAACTTCGAAGAACGAACGGCCATAAGCACCGCCCGAGTTTGGATCATTCGTTGCGATGCCGCCATAGGCGCTACCGACGGTCGAGCTCGCGAGAATACCCGCAACGTCCTTCACATTCTGGTGCGTGTAGCTTGCGCTCAATGTCACACCAAAATCAAAGTCCTTCTGAACGCCAATCGCATAAACGCGCGACTGACCTTTGGTCGTGTTGGTCAGCTGGATGTCGTAGTTGTTGCCGACCGCGTTGCTGTAACGTGGGCGACCGTCTGGTGCATACTGCGTCACACCACCGATGACCAACGGTGCAGCGCGCAGATCGACCCAGCGAGGTGCTTCCTGCGTATCCGAGAAGAGCACGTCCGCACGGAACGTCCATCCTGCACCAAGACCATAGCGGCTCAGATCAGGATTTGCGGTCACCGAAAGGTTATATTTCCACTGCGCCGGAAGCTTGAAGCGCGGATCAAGCGAGTTCGTCAGAGCACTCGAGAGTGATGACAGGTTGGTGGCGATGTAGTTCTGGAGCGCCGCGTTCTGCGTCACACCATTCACATTCTTCAACGCGGCGCAGACCGCAGCGCCCGGATCGAAGTTCTTGATCGAGTTCGCCGCATCGATACAACCATCGGCATTCAGCGTCGACCGCTGAAGATCGGCGTTGTTCAGGATCGCACCCGTCGTGTTGATCGGCGCACCCGAGTTCGAATAGTTGTTCGACACGAACACGTCCGAGAAACCACCCGAGAACAGGCCAATACCGCCGAGCAATTTCACATGGTTGACCGGCTGCCAATTGAACCCAAAGCGCGGCTGGAACTTGTCACGGCCATCGAGCGTGGCGTTGTTCGAATAGCCGTAACGGGCCACGAAGTAGGGGTTGGTCGCAATCGAGTTATCCGCAGTGTAACGGTCATAGCGCCAACCAAGGTCGATCGTCAGGTTCGGCTGCGCTTTCCACGTGTCTTGCATACCAATCGTGTTGATCGAATAGGCCCAATCAACATAACCGTCGGTCTTTGTGCCCGTTGTCGAGTTTCCGTATTTCAACTCGGATGCGGTCTGGTTCTGATAATCCGCAATCGAGTCAAAATAATACAGGCCTTGCGGGCCGGCACCGCCTGGATACACGAACAGGTTGTAGAGCTTCGAGTTAAAGTGATCGACCTCTGCCTTGAAGTTGTGGTTGCTCACCGTGTAATTGGCATTGGCCTGCAACGTCAGCGCGTGGCTGTTGAACAGGTTTGCCTGACGCGGTGCATCCGGACCAAAGTCGACCGTCGGTGACCCCGTCGAGCACGATGTTACCGAGTTGACCGAAGTCGGGTCGGTACAAATCTGGAAGGCCGCGAAGTTCGTGCCATCATATGAGTCCTGACCGCGGCGATAGTAGCGATAGCTTGCACGCAATTCGGTCGAGAAGCGGCTGCTCCATTTCGAGTTCAACTGCACCGATTCAGCATCCGTGTGCTCGGTCAACTGATAGTCATATGACTGGAAGTTGAGGTTTGGCGACTGAACCGAGGCACTACCCCCCACATATTGCGGCAATGTGTTGACGTGGTGGATGTAGGTGGCCGACAGGCGCTGGCCGGTCATAATGTTCCAGTCGACCTTGGCCGAGTATTTCTCGTCGTTTTCCGCGATCGAGACCGGGATCGTGCCGATGTTGAAGTTGTTGCTCGTTGGCGCATATTGGCTGGTGTAAATCGACGAGATCGTGTTGATGCCGGCGAGCGTGAAGGCGCCATTGCTGTACCCATAAGGTGTCGTGGTGCCCGGTAGCGTCGAGCCAGCCGCGATCGGGGTGTCTGCATTGTTCAGGTTGGGGACAATGTTCGGTGCGCCCGTCCCGGAGATGCCGTAGGGGTTCGGCGTACCTTCGCTCAGCTTTTCATACGCCAACGCGAAGAACAGTTTGCCAGGGACGATTGGGCCCGAGATGCTGCCGCCATAGTTCTTGAAGTTCTGGATCAGCGTGTTGGAAACAGCATATTTATTGCCAATAATGTCCAACACCTGTGCGGTTGTTTTGCCAGTCAGGCTTGGGCCACCCCAATCACCAAAGGCGCTGAAGTGTAGGTGGTTCGTACCCGATTTGAGCACCACGTTCACCGCGCCGCCCTGGAAGTTACCTTCAGAGATATCAAACGGCGCCGCTTTCACGGTCAACTGGTCGATGGCCTCAATCGAGACGATACCGCGCGTTGAAGGCAGACCGCCATAGTTCAGGCCGAAGCTATCCTGCAGCTGCACACCGTCGATCGAAAAGCGCTGCGTACGGACAACACCGCCCGCGATGCTGACGCCGCCGGTCGAAGGGTTGAAGCTCGAGAGCAGGTCGCGGCGCACAATGTCGCGCACGTCGCGGCGTGCTGAGACCACGCCTGCGATGTCCGAGCGCTTGAAGCTCGATTCAGACCCTGCGCTCAACTCGGCACCGCCCTTCACCTTCGATGCGGTGACGACAATGTCTTTTTGCTGGAATTGGATGGGGAGATTGAACGAATCACCGATTGTTAGCGAGATACCGTCGACGCGCTCGGTCGGAAGACCCGATGATTCTGCCGATACCGTGTACGGGCCACCAACGCGCAGACCGCGCAGCGTGTAGAAACCTGAACTGTCGGTCGTCGTCACGGCGCGTGTGCCTGATGGCGTGTGAACCACTGTGATGCGGGCGTTCGCAACCGGCTTGCCGTTATTGTCAGTTACCTGACCAGCAATGGTCGACGTCGTTTCCTGCGCATAAGCGGCTACCGGAACGATGAGTGCGGAAAGCGCCGCACCAAGAAGAAATTGATTACGCATTTGAGTCTTCCCCTTTTACGAGCACCTTAGCTCGGATGCCCAACGCACTAGGGAGAATATGTTGCACCGCAATGACGCCATAATGACAAATAAATGTCATTTATATTACATTATTATGACATTCTGAAAATTAAATTGCTGCAACACAAAATGGAGCCGCCCGCAAACGCCCCTGCCGCGTTGCCTAACTATATGGTGCTGAGCGGTGGATGCCCCACGAGGACTCGAACCTCGATAAACGGAATCAGAATCCGGTATCTTACCATTAGATGATGGGGCAATCGTGCGAGCGATTACGCTTGTGGCGGTGGCAAGTCAATTGTGGTGTGTGCCGAAAACTCCACCAAGGAGGCGCGCGAAGAAGGGCTTTCGGCGCAGAGGCGTCCAAGGTTCATAAATAGTGTATGGGTTTTGAGCATCCTGCCAATCCAAAAATGCTTGAGATATTTTCCACACCACGCTTCCCTTCGCCTCCACGGTTAGGTGCTCGCCATCCGACGACATCGCGGTGTCGAATCGCGCTCGCCGCGTGACAATTCGACAAGCCGCCTCATCAAGCGTCTTCGTTGCGCCAGAAGCGGCACAATTCGTGACTCGCCCATCAGCTCCGACAGTAAACACCAGATTTGAAGTGCCCTGCTCTAAATTACGCATCGCAGGAGCTGGATAATCATCTGAGACAAGCAATTCGCGCCCCGGGCTCAGCAATTTTGGCTGGAAGACCACTTTGAGTTTCTTTGGCAGTGCATCAGCGGTGGTTCCAAGGTCAACAAGTTCACTCGGTAGCATAACCACCGGCGAAATATCGGGCATCGGATCGCCCTTTTTGAACTGAACCGCGTCGGCCGCAACCATCAACAATATGCCAATCATCACCCGCACCCTCCGATTTACAGCACAATATCACAAGCAAACCCGTCCCGATAGACTGCGCTCCGGCTCGGTTCTGGTGTCGCTGCTCGCTATGCCCCCAGCATAGCTGCGCTGCTCCATCCCCCGGATAGACTGCGCCCCTCGCCCCTGCTATGCCCCGTGCGATTATGACAACACCGCTCGACCGCATTCGCAATTTCAGCATCATCGCCCATATCGATCACGGCAAATCGACGCTCGCTGACCGGCTCATCCAAACGACGGGCGGGCTGACCGCGCGCGAGATGACCGCGCAGGTGCTCGACAATATGGACATCGAGAAAGAGCGCGGCATCACCATCAAGGCGCAAACGGTGCGGCTCGATTATCCCGCAAAGGATGGCATCACCTACACGCTCAACCTGATGGACACGCCGGGGCATGTCGATTTCGCCTATGAGGTCTCGCGCTCGCTCGCGGCGTGCGAGGGGGCTTTGCTCGTGGTGGATGCCGCGCAGGGCGTGGAGGCGCAGACGCTCGCCAATGTCTACCAGAGCATCGAGCATGATCATGAGATCATCAGCGTCATCAATAAGATCGACCTGCCCGCCGCCGAACCCGAGAAGGTGCGGCGCGAGATTGAGGACATCATTGGGCTCGATGCGTCCGACGCGGTGCTCGCCTCGGCCAAGTCGGGCATCGGCATCGGCGATATCCTCGAAGCCATTGTCATCAAAATCCCGCCGCCCAAGGGCGATCCCGACGCGCCGCTCAAGGCGATGCTGGTGGATAGCTGGTATGATCCGTATCTGGGCGTCGTTATTCTCATCCGCGTGATCGATGGCAGCATCAAAAAGGGCCAGCAGATCAAGTTCATGCAGGCCGGCACCGTGCATCTTGTCGACCGCGTCGGCTGCATGCGCCCCAAGCTGGAGCAGCTCACCGAGCTCGGCACCGGCGAAATCGGCATCATCACCGCGCAGATCAAAGAGGTGGCGCAAACGCGCGTGGGTGACACGATCACCGATGCCAAGTGCCCCACCGCGGAGCCGCTCCCCGGCTTCAAAGAAGTGCAGCCGGTGGTGTTCTGCGGCCTCTTCCCCGTCGATGCCAATGACTTTGAGAAATTGCGCGAGAGCATCAGCAAGCTGCGGCTCAACGATGCCAGCTTCAGCTTCGAGACCGAGAGCAGCGCGGCCTTGGGCTTCGGTTTCCGCTGCGGCTTTCTCGGCCTGCTGCATCTGGAGATTATCCAAGAGCGGCTGACGCGCGAATATGACCTTGATCTCATCACCACCGCGCCCTCGGTCGTCTACCAGATCAACCTCGCGCACAACCAAGGCATGATCGAGCTGCACAACCCCGCCGATATGCCCGAGGCGAACAAGATCGACAGCATCGCCGAGCCGTGGATCGAGGCGACGATCTATGTGCCCGACGAATATCTCGGCAGCATATTGAAACTGTGTCAGGATCGGCGCGGCATTCAGCAGAACCTGACTTACGTGGGCGGGCGCGCGCAAATCACCTATGAACTGCCGCTCAACGAGGTGGTGTTCGACTTTTATGACCGGCTCAAGAGCATCTCGCGCGGCTATGCCAGCTTCGATTACCACCAGATCGGTCATCGCGAGGGCGACCTCGTCAAAATGAACATCATGGTCAATGCCGAGCCGGTCGATGCGCTCAGCATGATCGTCCATCGCGGCACGGCGGAGGCGCGCGGGCGCGGCATGTGCGAACGGCTGAAAGACCTGATCCCGCGCCACCTCTTCAAAATCCCGATCCAAGCGGCCATCGGCGGCAAGGTGATCGCGCGCGAGACGATCGCCGCGATGCGCAAGGATGTGACCGCGAAATGCTATGGCGGCGACATCAGCCGCAAGAAAAAGCTGCTCGACAAGCAGAAAGAGGGCAAGAAGCGGATGCGCGAATATGGCAGCGTGAGCATCCCGCAAGAGGCGTTTATTGCCGCGCTGCGGATGGGGGAGGAGTGAGATATGGCAACGGTCGAAGAATGGATGGTTCTATCGCAAAAAGCGATAATCGGAATCAATCCGAACCTAGTCGAGCAATTCGAGACGCTAATAGCTTTTCTTATCGCCAACCCCGAGGCTGGCACTTTCTTACGCGGGATCAAGGGAACCTAAATACCCGAAACGGCCAGCAACAGTGCCGGACACGCTCGTTTCATTCATTCTCAACGTCTATTTTAACGTGCCAGAGGATCAATTAGATCGCGCAAAGGAGCAACATCTCTTATCAATGGCCGCCGAAAATATAGTGGGAGACCTTCTTGAGCGGTATCTGGCCAAAATACTTGAACCTAAAGGATGGGTGTGGTGTGCTGGCTCGATTGTAATAGCGGTGGACTTCATCATGCGTGGCGATGCTACTAAATGGAACCTGCTCCAAATCAAAAATCGTGATAATTCGGAAAATAGTTCCTCAAAAAAAGTTCGAGACGGCACCGAAATCCAACACTGGTTTCGAACTTTTGCGAAGACAGGAGAAACGAATTGGAGCCATTTAGATGATCAATGATAGCGCGCCCAACAGCCTCACCCAGCCCAACTGGCACAGCATTGCCAATTTGACGATATTGATCTGTTAGCGACCCGCACACGTGCCAATCATCGGGGAATTGCTGGATGCGTTTGTATTCCTGCACCGATAAAGGACGGTCGGCTTCGGGATGGCAAATGTCTGTTGCAGGCATAGTAGGTGACGTCACGAGCGTACAGCTCGGCTTATCCCAAGCCAATCTCCTCAAAAATCCGGTTTTGCCGCCTCCCGAATAATATGAATTCCCTAATGCTTCTTTTTGCAGCTCCAGTGGAAGATGCTTCCAATACTGACCTTCTTTCAACATCCGATAATAACGCAAGCGAGACTCCGGAAATACAGCGTGAGTGCAATCCTTCACGCCAGCCAACGCCTCACGCAAGGTGCGCCATTTTGGCAAACCAAAGCGTCCATCTTGGGCGTGTGTCGGTTTCAGGTGTGGTACCTTATCACCCTCTCGATGACAAATCAGCACGACCCGCTCACGCACCTGTGGCACGCCATAATTCGCAGAGTTATAGAGATTGAAGCTTACGCCATAACCGTTCCGGCGTAACGTATCGATAACAAACAGTAACGCGCCGCCGGGCCTCTCGTCCAAAGAGGGCGACCATTCGCTGTCACGTTGCGCATGCGGGCGGTGAGACAAAGGGGCGGAGAGTAAGCCGCGAACATTTTCAATTACTGCGTAACGCGGACGAAGTTGGGTGATCAAATCAATATATTTGAGAAACACATTCCCGCGCGCATCTTGGAAACCGCGTCGCGGCCCCGCTGTCGAAAATGCCTGGCAAGGCGGCCCTCCAACGACGACATCAATATCTTGACTGTCTGATAATTTTGCAATGCGCCGTATGTCGCTAGCCGAATATAAATTCACATCGTCTAAGAGTGGGGTATTAGGTCTGTTATGTGCAATTGTTTTTTGACATGCCTTATCGTTTTCGCAAGCTAGCAGAACGTTGAACCCAGCCTTTTCAAGGCCCAAGTCCAGTCCCATCGCGCCCGAAAAAAATGACAGAACGTTGAGTGGCGAATGCTTTTTCATTGATTTCGCCGGTTCAGTTCGGGGCAAATTTCCAAGCCGTTGCTCCACAAGCAACGCCCGCATAACGCCGATCGGTAGTTTCCCAGAGTTCAAAAGTTTCAGCTTATCTTCCGCGCTGACGGCGTCATAATCAACTATTTCATCTGCACTAAAATCGCACAACTCAGACAAAGTGTAACCTCCCGTGTGCATTCATCATCCAGAACACATCATAAACATCGCACGATTCAACTCTTACCGCAACCCCAAAACCATCCCAAAGCATCTTGACAAATATAACCATTTAGGTTATATTCACCCGCTCCCACCCCCATTTGGAGCGCTTTATGTTCGACCCCTCATCCCCCGACCTGCCCGATCCCCTGCCGCAGCAATCGCGCGGGTTTGACAGTCCGCAAGCGCCGCAACTGCCTGCGGGCTACATTACCCCGCTGCATGCAGCTGCACCCGACAGCTATGAAACGCGGCGCAATGTCGCACGGCTGCGCGCGGCACTCGCGCGTGCCGATGAGGATGGCAATCCGCAACTGCATTGGGAGGCGTTGCTTGATGCCAACCTACTTGATAACCGCCTGCTCCAGACGCGCCCTGCCCCCGCCGCTCACGGAAGCGACAAGGCATGAGCGCGCGCCGCACCTTCTCGTGCGATAATCGCGTATCGGAACTCGACACGCGCTCACGCGCGCCTGATCCCAACAGCCTGTATGCGCTGCTGCGCAAATTTCCGCCGGTGCGGCGGCGTCCGCGGGGGGATGGCTGGACCATCGCCAAGCAGCGCAGCTTCATCCATGCGCTGATGGCCAGCGGCAATGTGACGGCGGCGTGCAAATCGGTCGGCATGTCACGCGAGAGCGCCTATTTGTTGCGCTATGCCGAGGGTGGCGAGGGCTTTGCCGAGGCATGGGAGGCGGCGCTGGCATTGGCGGCGCAGCGGCTTGCTGATGCCGCCTATGAGCGCGCCATCGAGGGCGAGGTGATCCCGCATTTTTACAAGGGCGAGCAGGTGGGCGAGCGCATCAAGCATGACAATCGGCTGCTCACCTTTCTGCTGCGCACGCAATATAAACGCCGCTTTGGCCGCTTTGCTGATGTTCAGGGGGTGCATTGTGGCGATGCGCAACTGCAGGCGCGGGTGGAGATTGCCGCGAACCTTGAGACATTGCGCGAGGCAGAGGGGGGTTCGGGCGCGAATGCTGAGGACGGGGCGGAAGGTCGTGATGCGGCGGGGGAAGCCGGACACAAGATCTAGGAATTTTCCCCCCGTTTGGGTGTCAACTTTGTCAACTTAGGCCTAGGTGTTGTGGACGGAGGGCTCCGTGTGATGGCTCAGTGCTCGATGATGCCCCGCATCATCTGCGCGCTTCGCTGTCAACTTAGGCCTAGGGATGGTGGCTGAGATTTAGCGGATCGCGGGGGCAGCCCCTTGCGCGACAATGCCGCCACGGCTGGTCTTGCCCCAACTTTGCCGTCCGGTGAGGAAGGTCCACCAGCCCCAGGCCGCGCCCGCATGGCGCATAAGTTGGAAGCTGAAGGGCTCGATGAGCGCGGCGAGCATGGCCTTGGCGTAGTTGATGTGGCGCGCCTCGCCGGTCCAGCGGCGGTACATGCCGAGTGACCAGAGGTGGAAGGTCAGGTCGATGCAGACCTTGCCAAGCATGATCAGGATGATCGGCAGCGCGACGCGCAACCGCCCGAGCGCGATGGCGCCGATGAGGATGGCGAACGCGGCAAGGCCGTAGATCGGCTGGAGCGTATCGAGCGCCTTGACGGGCATCATCGCGGAGCCAAGCCAGCCGAAGCGGCGGTTGCCGGTCATGTCGCGGTTCCAGCGCTGCGTCTGGAGGAAGCCGGCGAACCAGCGGCGGCGTTGGCGCAGAAAGGCGGGGAGCGTCTCGGGCGCATCGGTGCGCGCTTGCGCCCCGCCGATCACGCGCACCGTCCAGCCGAGGTCATGATCGGTCGAGTGGCGATGGAGGCGGTGGATGAGTTCATAATCCTCGACGAGACATTCGGGATCAAAGCCACCGACCATGAGCAGCGCATCGCGGCGGAAGGCGGCAAAGGCGCCCGAGATGAGGAGCAGGCTGTTGAGCTGCATCCAGGCATAACGCGAGACGAAGTTGCGGATATACTCGTAGCGCTGGAACCACTCGAAGAAGCGCCCCGATGCCGATGTGCCGCAGACGGGCGTGAGAACACCGGTCGCGGCAACGAGCGCGGGCTCTGCGGCGAAGGCGCTCCGCATCGCGCCGATGGCATGTTCCTCGATCAGCGTGTCAGCATCCACCGTAAGCACGATCTCGGTATCGACATGCGTGATCGCATAGTTGAGCGCGCGCGCCTTGCCGCCATGCTGCACCGGCAGCCAGAGTAGATCGGGCGCGCTCGGGGTGACCTTGCGGACTGCAGCTTGCAGACCATAGCGGCGCGCGAGCATTCCCGCCGTACCATCGGCCGAGCCGTCGTCAGCAATCACGATGAGGTCCGGCGGATCGCTCTGGTTGAAGAGACCATCGATGGTGATAGGTAGCGCGCGCTCTTCATTATGCGCCGCGATGATCACGCCGAGCGTCGGCCGATCTTTGGTCGTCGCATTCGGTGTCGGGCGAAACATCCGCCGCATCTGCCATGCGGTGAAGAGCAAAAGGCAGGTGTCATAAAAGATGTACACGAGCCCGACCGACCAGCCCGCAATCCCCTGCCGAAAAAACGCCTGTGCGAGGAGCGCGAGGAACACGATGACAGCGCTGGTCTTAATCACGCCACTGATCAGCGGCGCGACGCGCGGATTAAGCCGCGGCGATTCATAGGCCAAGGTTGCATCAAGAGGTGTCGTGGTGAGCATCATTTGTCCTGCGCGGCATTAGGGGTAGGCAAAGCCTTTGGCCAGCGCTAACCTGCGCGACATTAAGCTGCGCTGAAGAAGGATCGAACCTTGACCTCGGAAAAATACACCAAGCCCGCCGTCATCCTCCACTGGCTCATCGCGATCGGGATGCTCTACAATCTGATATCAATGCTCGTGCTTGATGATGACGCGCGCCCGCGTCCCTTTATTGATCTTCATAAATCGATTGGGATCACTGTTCTCGGACTCGTGCTGTTGCGCGTGTTGTGGCGCGCGGCGAACACACCGCCTGCTCTCCCCGCGACTTATAAGCCTTGGGAGCGTACGCTCTCGCACGCGGTGCATGGCCTGCTTTACCTGATGATCTTCGCGATGCCGCTCAGCGGCTGGATCATGAACTCAGCGTCACTCAACAAAAACACCGGTCAGCCTTATGGAATCGACCTGTATCATATCGTTCCGTGGTTCAACCTGCCCTTGTTCAACGGTATGGATGTCGCGGCGCGCAAGGGCTGGCACGAATTCCTGGGCGGCGTACACGCGCTGGGCGGCTGGGCATTGTTGGCGCTGGTGCTTCTGCATGTTGGCGGCGCACTCAAGCATCAGTTTCTCGACAAGGAAAAAGAACTTCAACGCATGTGGTTCTGACACGTAACAGCGATGTTCGAGGATCTGATTGGAACGTTTTGCTTCGCAAGGCAGAATTGAAACCTCGGTACAAGACCTGCCGATCGACCGTTAGCATAGCGGCCGGTTAAGCGGCCCATCGACTAGGGAGAGAATTATGTCCGCTGCACCTCAATTCGACTTTGCTCTCGGCGAAAATGCCGACATGATCCGCGAGACGGTGCGGCGGTTTGCCGACGACAAAATCGCGCCACTCGCCAAACGCATCGATGCTGAAGACTGGTTCCCGCGCGAACTCTGGCCAGAAATGGGCGCGCTTGGACTTCACGGCATTACGGTCGAAGACGACGACGGCGGACTTGGGCTAGGCTATCTGGAACATGTGATCGCCTGTGAGGAGGTTTCGCGCGCGTCGGCCTCGATCGGGCTGAGTTACGGCGCGCACTCGAACCTGTGCGTCAACCAGATCCGCCGCTGGGGGAACCCCGAGCAAAAGGCCAAATACCTCCCCAAGCTCATTTCGGGCGAACATGTCGGCTCACTCGCGATGTCTGAGGCGGGCGCGGGCTCTGACGTGGTTTCAATGAAACTCAAAGCTGAGGCAGTCAGCGGCGGTTTCCGGCTCAACGGCACCAAATTCTGGATCACCAATGCAGCCTACGCTGATACGCTCGTCGTGTATGCCAAGACGGGAGAAGGCTCGCGCGGCATCACAGCCTTTATCATCGAGAAGGATATGCCGGGGTTCAGCATCGGCCAGCATAGCGACAAAATGGGGATGCGCGGCAGCCCGACCGCCGAACTCGTGTTCAACGATTGCTTTGTACCCGAGGCGAATGTCATGGGGCCGCTCAATGGTGGCGTGGGCGTGCTGATGTCGGGGCTTGATTATGAGCGCGCGGTGCTCGCCGGCATCCCCCTCGGCATCATGCAAGCCTGTCTGGATGTGGTTTTGCCTTACGTGCGTGAGCGCAAACAGTTTGGCGTCGCGATCGGCTCGTTTCAGCTCATGCAGGCGAAGGTGGCGGACATGTATGTCGCGCTGAACAGCGCCCGCGCTTATGTTTATGCCGTGGCGCAGGCGTGTGATCGCGGGCAGACGACGCGCTTCGATGCGGCGGGCGCGATCCTGCTGGCGAGCGAGAATGCTGTGAAAGTGGCGAATGAGACGGTGCAGGCCTTGGGTGGCGCGGGCTATACCAAGGACTGGCCAGTCGAGCGCTATTACCGCGACGCCAAACTGCTCGACATCGGCGCGGGGACGAACGAGATCCGGCGCATGCTTATCGGTCGGGAGCTGATTGGGGCATGAGCGAGGACCAAGATTTGGAACGGGCTACCGACGAGAAAAAGGCATCGAAGCCATCGGTGCGCGCGCGCGCTGACGCCATCAAGCCGTTCATCTGCAAAAACCTCATCGCAGTGATCGAGGCGCCTTCAGACATCAAGAACATCGGCACCGTGATCCGCAACGTGAACGCGTTGGGTGTGGAAAAAGTCTACGTGATCGATCCTCGCAAGGCCCTGCCAGATGACTGGCAAGACATGCGCGAGCGTCCCTCGCTCTCGAAGACATCTGTATCTGCCGTAAAGTGGAGTTTTGTGAGACGATTCGATAGCACTGACGATTGTTTCGATCATCTTGAGCGCAAGAACTTCCACTCAATTGTGACCTCCCCCCACATCAAAGGGCGAAACAACGCCTACCTGCACGAAGTTGATTTCACGGAACATGCTAAGCTCGCTGTGTGGTTTGGAAATGAGAAACGTGGCATTAGCGAGCGCGCTGTGGAGCGCAGCGAAATGTGTCTAGCTATACCGATGTTCGGTATGATCGAAAGTTTGAACTTGGGCACGTCGTCGGGAATAGTACTCTACGAAATCACCAAACAACGGAGAGAGTATCAAAGCAAGTATCGAAAACGAGATAAGCGTGGTGCGCGAGCAGATCCGCTTCCAGTGGTGTTCACAGCCGCAGAGAACCCCAAATGAGCGCACCCGTCCTCACCACCGCGATCAACCCAGACAGCGACACCTTTCGCGCCAATGCCGCGCATAACATCGCGCTCAAGGATGAGCTGTGGGCGCGCGTCGCGAAGGCGGCGCGCGGCGGCGATGAGAAGTCGCGCACCCGGCACACCGCGCGCGGCAAATTGCTCCCGCGTGAGC
>Ga0007825_1000163_pt1 | contig 21024 bp, 26 predicted proteins | sample CryBogCBE13Jul09_FD_71229 | JGI IMG/M metagenome (GOLD analysis project Ga0007825, IMG submission 71229) | Freshwater microbial communities from Crystal Bog, Wisconsin, USA - CBE13Jul09 | ecosystem: Environmental > Aquatic > Freshwater > Lake | place: Crystal Bog, Wisconsin, USA | collected... | reverse complement strand
ACATCATGGGGTGTTTGAATGTCAGAGGCACTCACCACACCCTCGCCCTCTTTTCTGAGGCTCAGTGTGACTTCATCGCGGTTGTGCAACTTGAACACAACACCTTTGAGGTTCAACAAAATGTTGACCACGTCTTCTTGCACGCCGTCAATGGAAGAGTACTCATGGAGCACACCAGCAATGGTCACTTCAGTGACTGCGTATCCCACCATGGAGGAGAGCAACACGCGTCTGAGCGCATTGCCAAGGGTATGTCCGTAGCCACGCTCAAAAGGCTCGAGTGTGACTTTGGCACGGTTGTGACCCACGTGCTCGACATTGATGGCTTTTGGTTTTAACAGTTGGGTTTGCATTCGAATTTCCTCTCAATACCCTCGGCTCGTTACACCGGTAAGGCTGAATGTTCAACCCCGACTTGCGCTCACAGTCGGGGACTTAAACGGTTAAAAAGATCTAACCAGAATTAACGCGAATACAGCTCGACAATCAACGATTCGTTAACGTCAGCAGCAAATTCGTCACGGTCAGGCACCTTCTTGAAAGTACCTTCAGCTTTTTCAACATTCACTTCAACCCAAGCAGGCAATCCGACTTGAGTGGCGAGTTGAAGAGCTTCTACGACACGGCCTTGTTTCTTGGACTTCTCGCGCACAGCGATCACGTCCCCGGTTTTCACCAAGAAAGAAGGAATGTTGACTTGCTCACCGTTGACTGTGATGGCTTTGTGGGAAACCAATTGACGTGCTTCGGCTCTTGTTGAACCAAAACCCATGCGATAAACCACATTGTCAAGACGAGACTCTAGGATGAACAACAGGTTTGAGCCTGTGTTACCACGACGACGATCAGCCTCAGCAAAGTAGCGTCTGAATTGACGCTCTAAAACGCCATACATGCGTTTGACTTTTTGCTTTTCACGCAGTTGCAAACCGAAGTCAGACGTTCTCTGACCTGAGGTGCGACCGTGCTGTCCAGGCTTGGAGTCGAATTTTGCTTTGTCGCTGATCGAACGGCGAGCACTCTTTAAAAAGAGATCTGTGCCTTCACGGCGTGATAATTTGGCCTTAGGCCCTAGATAACGTGCCACTTGCTGCTTCCTTTTTTGCTGATTGGCTGCCCCTTTGGAGGGCAGTAAGCCACAGGTCTTTCACCCGTGGCGGTGGGCTTCATTGAAGAAAAAATTGAGTCTTAGATGCGACGGCGTTTTTGAGGACGGCATCCATTGTGAGGAACGGGTGTCACATCAGAGATCGAATTGATTCGAATACCGAGTGCAGCCAACGCTCTCACGGAAGACTCACGACCAGGTCCGGGTCCCTTGATCTCGACATCCAAATTCTTGATGCCTTGATCAATGGCAGCGCGTCCTGCAACCTCAGATGCAACCTGCGCTGCAAAAGGTGTGGATTTGCGTGAACCTTTGAAACCTTGACCACCAGACGATGCCCATGAAAGCGCATTGCCTTGACGGTCCGTGATGGTGATGATGGTGTTGTTGAATGACGCGTGAACGTGTGCAATACCGTCCGCAACGTTTTTACGAACTTTTTTGCGCACACGTTGTGCAGCATTATTGGCGGGTGCTTTAGCCATGGTGTTCCCTTAAACTTACTTTTTCAAAGCCGCTGCTGCTTTACGCGGTCCCTTGCGGGTGCGAGCATTGGTACGTGTTCTTTGACCGCGCATTGGCAAGCCTCTGCGATGGCGAAATCCGCGGTAGCAACCAATGTCCATCAAACGCTTGATGTTCATGGTGGTCTCGCGACGCAAATCACCTTCGATGGTGAATTGTGCAATTTGATCGCGAATTTTCTCTAAATCTCCGTCGGTCAAGTCTTTGACCTTTTTGGAGTAAGCGATGCCACAGGCTTCGCAAATTTTGCGAGCGCGTGTACGGCCAATGCCAAAAATAGCGGTCAAACCAACCTCAGAGTGTTGATGTGGGGGAATGTTAATACCAGCGATACGTGCCATGTTCGTCCTCTTTAATCCTGTTCAATCAGCCTTGGCGCTGTTTATGGCGGGGGTCCGTGCAAATCACACGAACCACTCCCTTGCGGCGAATGACCTTGCAATTGCGGCAAATTTTCTTAACTGAAGCCGAAACTCTCATTGCTTTTCTCCTAGAACCCTTGAGACACCAAGTCTCAAAACATTAAACCGTTTGTTCAAGCCCAAATCACTTGGCCCTGAACACAATCCTCGCTCTTGTCAGGTCATACGGCGTCATCTCCACCGTCACCTTGTCACCTGGCAAAATGCGGATGTAATGCATCCTCATCTTGCCTGAGATGTGGCCCAAGACCACATGCCCGTTTTCCAACTTCACTCTGAATGTGGCATTGGGTAAATTTTCTACAATCTCCCCGGCCATTTGAATGACATCATCTTTAGACATGCAGTTCAAGCACCCATCGTAGTTTTAAAATTCGCCTTCTTCAGCAATGAATCGTATTGCTGGCTCATCATGAAGTTTTGCACTTGGGCCATGAAATCCATGGTCACCACCACAATGATCATCAATGAGGTGCCGCCGAAGTAAAACGGCACGTTGTATTTCAAAATCAAAAACTCAGGCAACAAGCACACAAACGAGATGTAGACGGCACCCACCAAGGTGAGTCTCACCAAAATCTTGTCAATGTATTTGGCCGTGTGGTCCCCTGGACGAATACCGGGCACAAAAGCACCTGACTTTTTCAAGTTATCCGCTGTCTCACGGCTGTTGAACACCAAGGCCGTGTAGAAAAAACAAAAGAACACAATGGCACCAACGTAAAGCAACACGTACACGGGCTGTCCGGGTGACAACGCGCTTGAGATGTCCTTTAACCAATGCAAACTCTGACTAGAACTGAACCAACTTGCAATCGTGGCTGGCAACAAAATGATCGATGACGCAAAGATCGGGGGAATCACACCCGCCATGTTGATCTTCAAGGGCAAGTGTGAGGACTGACCACCATACACTTTGTTGCCCATTTGACGACGTGCGTAATTGACCAAAATCTTTCTCTGACCTCTCTCCATGAACACCACGAAGTAAGTCACCAAACCGACCAGCACCACCACAAAGAGTGCCACCAAGATGCTCATCGCACCCGTTCTCACCAATTCCAAAAGCCCGCCCAAGGCATTGGGCAAACCAGCTGCAATACCTGCAAAAATCAAAATCGAGATGCCGTTGCCCAAACCACGCTCAGTGATTTGCTCACCCAACCACATCAAAAACATCGTACCCGCGGTCAAACTGACCATCGCGGTGATCCTGAAACCAAATCCAGGCACCAACACCAAACCTGCAGAAGACTCCAGCGCCAAGGCAATGCCCATGGACTGAAAGAGAGCCAACCCAAGCGTTCCATAACGCGTGTACTGCGTGATCTTTCTGCGTCCAGACTCACCCTCTTTTTTCAACTGCTCCATGCTGGGCAAGACATACGTCAAGAGCTGCATGATGATCGACGCTGAAATGTAGGGCATGATTCCCAACGCAAACACAGTGAACCTGGAGAGCGCTCCACCCGAGAACATGTTGAACAAACTCAAAATGCCGCCTTGCTGGCCATTGAAGAGTTGTTGCAAAGCATTGGGATCAATGCCAGGAACCGGAATGTGCGCACCAATCCTGTAAACCACCAAACCCATCAATAAAAAGATCAAGCGATGGCGCAACTCGCCATACTTGTCTTGTTTTGCTAATGTGGGTGAAGTGGCCAAGATCTCGTCCTAATTAAGCAACAGAGCCGCCAGCAGCTTCAATCGCCGCTTTAGCACCTGCAGTCGCACCAATACCAGTCACTTTGACCGCTTTGGTGATTTCGCCTGTTTTGATGACTTTCACCACTTTGATCTTCTCAGAGACCACGCCCATTTGCTTCAATGTCAACAAATCAACTTCAGTGACATGCAAAGCATCCAACTGAGCCAATGTGATTTCATCGTTGTACTGGAGCAAGTGTGACTTAAAGCCACGCTTGGGCAAGCGACGTTGCAAAGGCATTTGACCGCCTTCAAAACCCACTTTGTGATAGCCGCCGGCACGGGACTTTTGTCCCTTGTGACCACGACCTGCTGTTTTACCCAGACCTGAGCCGATACCACGGCCCACGCGACGCTTGGCGTGCTTGGCGCCATCGGCTGGCTTGATGCTATTGAGTTCCATGTTCTTGTCCCTTTTAGAGCACTTTGACCAGATAACTGATCTTGTTGATCATGCCGCGAACAGCGGGCGTGTCTTCTAGTTCTTTAACGCTATTGACGCCACGAAGTCCCAATCCACGCACTGTGGCACGGTGACTCTCTTTGGTTCCAATGGGGCTGCGAACGAGTTGTACTTTGACTTTTTGTGTGCTTGAAGCAGTTGTCATGCGGTGCTCCTGGTCTTAAACAAAAAGGTCTTCAACGGTCTTGCCACGCTTGGCTGCAACCTCTGAAGGTGTGGTTGATTTGGTGAGCGCATCAAGTGTTGCGCGAACCATGTTGTATGGGTTTGATGAACCATGGCTCTTGGCCACGATGTCAGTAATGCCCATCACTTCGAAGACTGCGCGCATTGGGCCGCCTGCAATGATGCCGGTACCCTTGGGTGCTGGCGCCATCATGACGACCGCTGCACCGTGGTGTCCAGTGACGTTGTGGTGAATGGAGCCATTGCGCAAAGACACTTTCATCATGTTTCTGCGGGCCTCTTCCATGGCCTTTTGAACAGCTGCAGGCACCTCTTTGGATTTGCCCTTGCCCATACCCACGCGGCCGTCTCCGTCTCCAACCACGGTCAACGCGGCGAAGGCCAAAATACGACCACCCTTGACCACCTTGGTGACGCGGTTGACCGCAATCATCTTCTCGCGCATGCCATCGTCGCGGGCGTCGTCTTGCACTTTAGCTTGAACTTTTGCCATGATTTATTCCGATTCTCTTAAAACTGCAAGCCAGCTTCGCGGGCCGCCTCGGCCAACGCTTTCACGCGACCATGATAGGCAAATCCTGCACGATCGAAGGCCACCTTTTCGACACCCGCTGCTTTTGCTTTTTCAGCAATGCGCGTACCAATCAATTGGGCTGCATGAGCGTTGCCGCCCTTGCCAGTTGCACCCAAACTCTTGCGAATTTCGGGCTCGACTGTGGAAGCGGTCGCGATCACTTTGTGGCCATCGCCAGAGATCACGGTCGCATAAATGTGTAAGTTGGTGCGATTCACCGTCAAACGAGCCACGCCTTGTGTGGCAATGCGAATGCGTGTCTGACGTGAACGACGAATACGCTGCTCTTTTTTGGACATCATGGTGCAGCTCCTTATTTCTTCTTGGTCTCTTTGATCGTGATCTTCTCATCCGCATAACGGATGCCCTTGCCCTTGTAAGGCTCGGGAGGACGCACAGCACGGATCTCGGCAGACACTTGGCCCACGCGTTGACGGTCTGCACCCTTGATCAAAATCTCTGTGGGAGTGGGTGTTTCCACCTTGATCCCAGCGGGCATGTCGAAATTGACGGGGTGTGAATAACCCACAGCCAAATTCAATTTGTTGCCTTGCGCAGCAGCTTTGTAGCCCACACCCACCAATGTGAGCTTTTTCTCAAAGCCCTTGGTCACACCAATCACCATGTTGTTGACCAACTGGCGAAGTGTGCCGCTCATGGCATTGGCTTCTCTGGACTCGTCTGCTGGCACAAAAGTCATGTGGCCATTTTCATTGACCACTTTGACCACCAAGCTGCTGGCCACACTCAACGTGCCACCAGCGCCTTTGACGCTAATTTTGTCAGCCGCAATCGTTACATCCACTCCTTGGGGAATGGCGACAGGCATTTTTCCTACTCGGGACATGGTTTTCTCCTGGCCTTATGCAACGTAACAAAGGACTTCGCCACCGACACCGGTTGCGCGCGCTTTGCGATCTGTCATCACGCCTTTGGGGGTTGTCACAATCGCAACACCCAAACCATTCATCACGTGAGGAATGGCGTCATGACCTTTGTACACGCGCAAGCCAGGACGGCTCACACGCTCGATGCGCTCAATCACAGGACGACCTGCGTAGTACTTGAGCTCAATTTGGAGTTCAGATTTACCTGACTCGGTTTTCACGTGAAAGCCATCGATGTAGCCTTCATCTTTCAAAACCTGAACAATGGCCACCTTCACTTTGGATGAAGGAACAGACACTGTGGGCTTTGCCACCATTTGTGCGTTGCGAATTCGGGTTAGCAAATCGGCAATTGGGTCACTCATGCTCATGTTGAATTACTCCTGCCTAAATTACCAACTGGCCTTGGTGATACCGGGAATGTTGCCACTGAAGGCCATTTCCCGCACCTTGGCGCGACCTAAACCAAACTGGCGGAATGTTCCGCGAGGACGACCCGTGATTTCGCAACGGTTACGCTGACGAGTTGGGTATGCGTTGCGAGGAAACTTTTGCAGTTCCAAGCGGGCAGCCATGCGCTCGTCGTCAGATAATTTTGCGTTGTTAGAAATAGCTTTCAATTCAGCATATTTCTTGGCGTATTTCGCCACCAACTTCTCACGCTTGAGCTCTCGCTCGATCAAAGCTACTTTAGCCACGTGACACCTCAGTTCTTAAACGGGAAACGGAAACCAGTCAAAAGAGCTTTGCACTCTTCGTCTGTCTTGGCCGTTGTGGTGATGCTGATATTGAGACCGCGCAAGGCATCAACCTTGTCGTACTCGATCTCAGGGAAAATGATCTGCTCTTTGACGCCGATGTTGTAGTTGCCACGGCCATCAAACGCGCGACCAGAAATACCACGGAAGTCACGCACCCTGGGGAGCGCAACCGTGACAAAACGGTCTAAGAACTCATACATGTGAATGCCACGCAAAGTCACCATGCAACCAATGGCTTGGCCTTCGCGGATCTTGAAACCAGCGATCGCCTTTTTGGCAACCGTGACCACGGGCTTTTGACCTGCAATCTTGGTCAAATCACCGACTGCGTTGTCCATGACCTTCTTGTCAGCCACGGCCTCGCTCACACCCATGTTGAGGGTGATCTTGGTCAATCTGGGAACTTGCATGGGCGACTGATAGCCAAACTTGGCGATCAACTCGGGCACCAGCTTCTCACGATAAAATTGTTGTAGACGTGCCATGATCATGCCACCTTGATTTCTTCGCCGCTGGACTTAAAGACACGAACTTTTTTGCCGTCTGCGAGCAACTTGATGCCCACGCGATCGGCTTTGCCAGTTTGTGCATTAAAAATAGCAACATTGGATTGATGAATGGGCATTGTCTTTTCAACAATTCCACCCTCGGTACCGGCCATGGGGTTGGGCTTGGTGTGTTTTTTCACCAAATTAACACCCTCAACCACCAAGTGATCTTCGTCTTTGCGCAAAACCACTTTGCCGCGCTTACCCTTGTCTCGTCCTGCGAGAACGACCACTTCGTCGCCTTTGCGAATCTTGTTCATGGCTCTTGGCTCCTTACAGAACTTCAGGTGCCAATGACACGATCTTCATGAAGCGCTCAGTGCGCAACTCGCGCGTCACTGGGCCAAAGATACGGGTGCCAATGGGCTCCAACTTGTTATTGAGCAACACTGCAGCGTTGCCGTCGAATTTGACCAAAGAGCCGTCTCCACGACGAATGCCCTTGGCGGTGCGAACCACCACGGCACTGTAGACTTCGCCTTTTTTGACGCGTCCACGAGGAGCAGCTTCTTTGATGCTTACTTTGATGACGTCACCAACACTTGCATAACGGCGCTTGGAACCACCCAGCACTTTAATGCAAAGAACGGACTTGGCGCCCGTGTTGTCGGCAACCTCTAATCGAGATTCAGTTTGGATCATGTCTTTAAATTCCCAACTTGTATCAAACGCCATCCAAACACATTGCCTGGACATACCGCTGATCAGTCTTGGACCCGCCATCCTCTTCACAAACCATTTGTGAAGATTCTGTTAGGGAAGAAACTTCCTGCTCAAAAAATTAAGCAGAGCCCGCAATTATGGCACTCCTTTTGTGGTGCGTCAACCCCTTTGCATAAAAAGTTGATGGGTAAAGCGGTGGATAATGCGCATAAATGACACACTTTTGGGCCTAATCAGGGCCCAAGCCCTCTGATTTTCACCATAAAACCTGAAAATTTCTCCCTTTGTCATCAAACCCATCTGTTTTCGGTTGATTTTTCCATTCATTTGATTTGCTCAAAACTTTATATATATGTCCTCCTCCAACACCTCCTCAGCATCCACTCCCTCAGGTCTGGCCTTCATTGGTGGGGGCAACATGGCCAGCGCTTTGATCCAAGGCGTGCTCCAAAGCGGCACACCCAGCAAAACCATCCACGTCCAAGAGCCCAACGAGAGCGCTGCCTCTTTGCTCAAAAGCCGCTTTGGAGTTCACGTTTGGAGCGAATCGGGGGACTTTTTAAGGGAATGCGACACACTGGTGTGGGCCGTCAAACCGCAAATCTTCAAGCTTGCTGCCCAGCAAGTGGCCCCTTTTTGTCAAAACGCCCTTCATTTGAGCGTCGCCGCGGGCATTCCATCGTCCAGCATCTCCCAATGGCTCAATAGCGAACGAGTGGTGCGCGCCATGCCCAATACACCCGCTCTCATTGGCAAGGGACAAACCGGCCTCTTTGCCGCTGCTGGCGTGAGTCCTGATGACCGTTCACGCGTTCAGACCATCATCGCCTCAACGGGCGCCTACCTTTGGGTTCACGATGAAACGCTCTTGAATGCAGTGACCGCTCTATCTGGCTCAGGTCCAGCCTATGTGTTTTATTTCATCGAAGCCCTTTGCCGTGCTGGCGAACAAATGGGGCTTTCAGCGCAAGAGGCCAAGCAACTGGCCATTGGCACCTTTGAAGGTGCGAGCGCCCTTTGTCAACAAAGCTCAGAGCCCGTGGCTCTTTTGAGAGAGCGCGTGACCTCCAAAGGAGGCACCACACAAGCCGCACTCGAGACCATGAACCAACTGCAAGTGGGCACCCACATCGAGCAAGCCGTACAAGCCGCCTGCCTCAGAGCCAAGACGCTGGGTGAAGAATTTGGGGCCTAAGGGTCATGAATTTACAGTCTTTGTGTAAAGCCGGTCTGAACCCGAGCCATAAAAATGCGAAAATACAGGTGTACTAACTTTTGGTGACTTCATGAACAAACTTCTTGCTTCTCTCTTGACCTCAGTGAGCCTTTTGGCCAGCGTTGCTTCATTTGCTCAAACTGCAGCCCCACAAAGCCCTGCAGCTCCTGCTGCCGCTCCAGCCGCTGCGCCCATGGCCGCGCCTGCTGCACAACCTGCCAAAGCAGATGCCGCCACAGAGCCTAAAAAAGCCAAAAAGCACAAGAAAAAACACGGCAAAAAGCACAAAGCTGCTGAGTAAGCCCAAAGGCTCAAGCGAGCTCACGCAAAGTGGCTCTTCCTCTTTGAAGTGACCTCGCCTTTGCCCTCACCCCATAGACCTCTACACTTGGGTCCTATGGGGTTTTTCATTTGAGGGCCAGGCCCAGCACCACGCCTAAGAAAACGGTCGCCCCCAACCAATGGTTGAGCCTGAAGGCCAAAAAGCAGCCCTCTCGGGTGCGCCCTTTGATCAAATAAAAGTGCCCCACCGCTTGCAAAGCAGCCACACCTAGACACACCTCCCAAGGCCAAGAGAGATCCAGTGGGCGCAAAATCCAATACCAAGACAACAGGTAAACGACATAACAAAGCATCACAAAAGCCACATCAAAGGAGCCCAAGGTTCTGGCTGAGGTTTTCATGCCTATTTTTTCGTCATCATCTCGGTCCACCATGGCGTATTCGGTGTCATACGCCAACACCCAGGCCAAATTGCCCAACAAGAGCAGCCACGCTTGGACTGGCACCACTTGTGTCCAATCCCACTCCGGGTGTGCGTTGCCCATCACCGCAGCAAAGGCCATCGGTATGCCAAAGCTAAAGGCAATGCCAAGCACCGCTTGGGGCATGGACACGTACCGCTTGGCAAAGGGGTAGACCAAGGTCACCATCAACGCCAAGACCGACCAAATCACGGTCGCCAGATTGATCAAGCAAACCAATGAAAAAGCCAAAAGGGCCAACACCGCCCCAACCGCCAAAGCCTCTTTGACGCCCAAAGCGCCCCTGGTGACCGGACGGTTAGCCGTGCGCTTGACGTGCTTGTCAAAGTCGCGATCGGCCACGTCATTCAAGCAACACCCGGCACTTCTCATCAAGATGGTGCCCACCACAAAGGTCGCCACCAACTGGACATCTGGCCACCCTTGGCTTGCCACCCACAAAGCAGAGAGCGAAGGCCACAAAAGAAGCAACCAACCCGCAGGCCGATTCCAGCGGATCAAGTCCAAATAAAGCTCCAAACGCGAGATGGGCTTTGGGTCTTTGGGCAAGTGTGCGTCATTCATGGTGAAAAGATCCTACGCTCTAACTCAGCGCAACCTCTCCACACCCGCCAACTCACAGGCGTCAATGGATTTGCGCAAGCTGGCAATGGCCTCATACCTTGTGAAACTCTTTCTCCAAACGAGCACCACCCGGCGAGTGGGTGGTTTGTCCTTCCCATCGACAATGGGCAAGTAACTCACAAAAACTTGGCTGTCTTTTTTCTTTTTCGCGCTCATGCCCAAAGCTCCTTGGGGCACCGAGAGCCTGGGCACCAAGGTGACGCCCATGCCAGCTGCCACCATGTGCTTGATGGTCTCCAAAGAGGAGCCTTCAAAACTCTTTTGAATGCCCTCGGTGCTGCTGGAAAACCGTGCAAATTCAGGACAAACCTCAAGCACGTGGTCACGAAAGCAGTGCCCATTGCCAAGCAACAGCATGGTCTCTGATTTGAGCTGCTGCGCGCCAATGCTTTTGTTGTTGGCCAAGGGATGCGTGACGGGCAAAGCCGCCACAAAGGGCTCGTCGTACAAAGGCGCGCAAGCCAGGCCCGCGTCTTGAAAGGGTTCGGCCATGATGGCGCAGTCGATCTCCCCCGTTCTGAGCATCTCCAAGAGCTTGACGGTGAAGTTCTCATGCAGCATGAGCGGCATTTCAGGGGCCATGTGAATCGCGTTTTTGACCAACTCTGGCAACAAGTAGGGGCCAATGGTGTAGATGATCCCAAGCTTCAAGGGGCCCGCCAGCGGGTTCTTGCCGCGCTTGGCGATTTCTTTGATGTTGGCGGCTTGCTCCAACACGCTTTGCGCTTGGCGCACGATCTCCTCTCCCAAAGCCGTCAAGCTCACCTCGTTGACGCTTCTCTCAAAGAGCTTGACGTCAAGCTCATCTTCAAGCTTCTTGATCGCAACCGAGAGGGTTGGCTGAGAGACAAAGCACGCATCTGCAGCGCGACCGAAATGCCTCTCGCGCGCCACCGCCACAATGTATTTGAGCTCCGTTAAGGTCATGAACCGCTTTCTTGGGATTTGACCTTGAGTTTAACCAAAATTGAATTTGACGCGGAACTCACGCCTTCAAGTACTCGGCTCGAATGCCTTGCCAGCGTGCCAGGTGCCTGTTGGCTGCATCGGGATGGTCTCTCCACATTTTTGGGGCAACCTCGCGTGCCCACTCCATCATCTCCACGTCCACCAAGGGGTCGGCAAATCGCAAGAGTTGCGCCCCCGACTGCCTGGCCCCTAAAAACTCCCCCGGCCCACGAATGGCCAAGTCTCGCCTTGCAATCTCAAACCCGTCTTGTGTCTCCACCATCGCTTTGAGCCGCTCTTTGGCCGTGTCACTCAAGCGTTGATGCTCCCCCGTTGAATAAAGCAGCACACAAGCACTCACCGCCTGCCCCCGCCCCACGCGCCCCCGCAATTGGTGCAACTGACTCAAACCAAAACGCTCTGCGTGTTCGATCACCATCAAAGACGCATTGGGCACATCCACCCCAACTTCAATCACCGTGGTGCTCACCAGCACTTGGGTCTCTCCTGCTTTGAAGGCGCGCATGACTTCTCGTTTGTCGGGCTCGGTCATTTTGGAGTGCAAGAGGGCCACCTTTGGGGCCTCTTTGGGACTCAACCCTTGGGCCAAGCACTGCGAGAGTTCTGCATGGGTTTGTGTGGCATTGACCAAATCGATTTTCTCGCTCTCCTCAATCAAGGGACACACCCAATAAACTTGTTGTCCCAAAGCCAATTGGTGTTTGATGCGCTCAATCACCTCAAGCCTTCGGTGTTCGCTCAGCACCTTGGTCATCACAGGCGTGCGCCCTGGGGGCAACTCATCCAAAGTGGACACGTCCAAATCCGCGTAGTAACTCATCGCCAGGGTCCTCGGAATGGGCGTGGCGGTCATCATGAGCATGTGTGGCTCCAAGCCCTCATTGGCAGGAGAACTCCTTGCATCGTCTGAATTGGATTGGTTCTTTTGTCGAAGGGCCAACCTTTGCGCGACCCCGAAGCGGTGCTGCTCATCGATGATGGCAAGCCCCAGGGCTTTGAAGCGCACGCTCTCTTGTATCACCGCATGGGTGCCAATGACCAAAGCGGCCTCACCACTCTCGATGAGGGCGAGAGAGGCTTGCTTGTCCTTTTTTTTCTGGCTCCCCGTGAGCCACACCACCTTGAGTGCGTGAGAGGAGAGCAAAGGCTCCAGCCAAAACAGCAATTTTTCAAAATGTTGGCTTGCCAAAATTTCAGTGGGCGCCATGAGCGCGCATTGCCATCCAGCTTGAATGCAATGCGCAGCGGCCAAGGCCGCAACCACCGTTTTGCCCGAGCCCACATCGCCTTGCAACAAGCGGTGCATGGGCTGTGAGCGTTTGAGATCGGCCTCAATTTCTTCGCTCACGCGTCTTTGTGCGTTTGTAAGCTCAAAGGGGAGAGCCGCTCGCAACTTCTCAGCCAACCCCATGCCAGTGCCTGAGTGCCCATCCAACAAGGGCGCTTTGAGCTCCAACCTAGCTTGCCTAGCTTTGTGCTGCGAGAGTTGCTGGGCCAACAACTCTTCTGCCTTGAGCCTTTGCCAAGCAGGGTGCTCATGTGACTCAAGTGTCTCGATGGGTGTTTTGGCGCTTGGGCAATGCAATGCCCAAAGCGCCTCCTTCAAGCTCATCGACAAATTGGGCTCCCACGCCTTGGGGATGGTGGGATCAAAGTGTGTGGACTTCATGGCTTGGTTCAAGCCAGAGAGCACCGCTTTGCGAAGGTAACTCTGCGGCAAACCTTGCGTGCTCGCGTAAACCGGGGTCAAACTCTCAGGGAGTGGTCCGCCTGCTTTTTGAACACTGGGATGCATGACCGTGTATCCCATCAAACCACCTCTGACCTCACCCTTGAAGCGAAGCGTCTCGCCCACCACAAATTGTTTCAGCTGAGAGGGGTAAAAGTTGAAAAAGCGCAAGGTGCAGTCGCTCTCCTCACTCCTGACCTCCACTTTGAGCTGGCGCCTTGGGCGATGAACGACTTCAACACCTTTCACGACCGCCTCAAATTGAATGACCTCACCCTCTCTTGCTTCTCGCAAGCGAGCAAGCTTCGTGTCATCCTCATATCGAAAGGGCAAATGCAGTGCAAGCTCTGTGGGGCTGGTGAGCCCCATGCGCAAGAGGGCTTTTTGAGGGGCAGATAAGGCTTTGCTGTTTTCCATGGGTGGCTCAATTGTGCACGCTCCCATGTCCTGGTCAAGGTGAACCCCAAGTGACCCTTGTTCCAGTCCCCATGCGCCCACGCCCATTACAATGGGATCCTGCATCAAGATGCATCGACAACTCTATTGTTGCCCTCATCGTTGATGTCTTTTTCACCGAACCAACTTGGAATGGGCCAGTCAAGCCCTCAAGCACCATGACCCACGCGTTAAGCGCCTCCTCTCACCCCAACGCCCCCTTGTCACTCAATACCTTTGTGAGCCCAGCTCGCCCTTGGCAAGTGGAGGACTTTGACTTCGAACTCCCCCAAGAGTTGATTGCCCAACACCCCACCCACCCCAGGAGTGCCTCAAAACTCTTGGACGGCGTCCATGAGGAATTTGTCGATCGACATTTCTATGACTTGCCCAATCTCTTGCAAAAAGGCGACTTGTTGATCTTCAACGACACGAAGGTGTTGAAAGCTCGCCTCTTTGGAGAAAAGTCCACGGGCGGTCAGGTTGAATTGTTGATCGAACGCGTGCTCCCACCCCACTCCAACCCCAATGAGCCACCTCACCAAGTTGCCGTTCACATGCGGGTCAGCAAAAAACCACCCATTGGTGGCGTGATCCATTTGCGTGGCGGCCACCAAGCCCGACTGCTCTCGAGGTGGCCTCTTGAAGAGGGCCCCCTCTTTCGCATGGCGCTCTCTGCAGACCCCTACCTCATCATGGAACAAAATGGGCACCTCCCCTTGCCCCCTTACATCGAGCATGAGGACACGCCAGAGGACGCGCAAAACTACCAAACCATTTTTGCCAAACATTTGGGTGCCGTTGCAGCACCTACTGCAGCGCTTCATTTTGAGGAGTCGACACTCGCCTCACTAGAGGCCATGGGTGTGGAGCGAGCAGCCGTGACCTTGCACGTGGGCGCCGGGACCTTTCAGCCCGTCAAAGCCCAAAACATCCATGAGCACCACATGCACAGCGAACGCTACAGCATCTCGCAAGAGACACAAAACGCCTTGCTCGCTTGCAAAGCCAGAGGATCTCGCGTGATTGCGGTTGGCACCACTTGCGTTCGCACCTTGGAGTCTTGGGCAGCCACGGGTTTGGCTGATGGTGACACGAACATCTTCATCACCCCTGGATTTGAGTTCAAGTGGGTGGACTTCATGCTCACCAATTTTCACTTGCCCAAAAGCACCCTCATGATGCTGGTGAGCGCCTTTTGTGGCTACGAACACACCCGTCGCTTGTATGCGCACGCCATCGCCAAACGATACCGATTTTTCAGCTACGGAGATGCCATGCTCCTCAAGCGCAAACCTTTGGAGTCCTCTCATGCTTGAATTTGAAGTTCTGAAAACCCACGGCCACGCTCGCAGGGGCACGTTGCGCTTGAACCATGGCGTCGTGCAGACCCCCATCTTCATGCCAGTCGGCACCTACGGCACGGTCAAAGGCGTGATGCCCCAAAGCTTGGAGTCCATGGGCGCTCAAATCATTTTGGGCAACACCTTCCATTTGTGGCTCAGACCCGGTGTGGAGATCATGAAAAGCTTTGGCGGCTTGCACGAGTTCGAGAGATGGAACAAGCCCATCTTGACCGATAGCGGTGGCTTTCAAGTGTGGTCCTTGGGCGAGATGAGGAAGATCTCGGAAGAAGGGGTGCGCTTTGCCTCTCCTGTGAACGGCGACAAATTGATGTTGACCCCAGAGGTGAGCATGCAAATTCAAACCGTGCTCAACAGCGACATCGTCATGCAATTCGATGAGTGCACGCCATACGAAACCCATGGCATCACGACCTCAGAGCAAGACGCCAGGTCCTCCATGGAGTTGAGCCTTCGCTGGGCCAAGCGCTGTCAGATCGAATTTGAAAAACTCTCCAACCCCAATGCGCTCTTTGGCATTGTGCAAGGCGGCATGTTTGAAAACCTCAGAGAGGAGTCCTTGAATGCATTGGTGGAGATGAATTTTCCAGGCTACGCCGTTGGCGGCGTGAGTGTGGGTGAGCCCAAAGCAGAGATGCTCAAAATCATGGCCCACACCCCTCACCGCCTGCCCCAGAACAAACCGCGTTACCTCATGGGTGTCGGCACGCCCGAAGACTTGGTGCAAGGTGTCCTAGATGGTGTGGACATGTTCGATTGCGTGATGCCCACCCGAAACGCGAGAAACGGACACTTGTTCACGCGCTTTGGAGACTTGAAGATCAGAAATGCAAGACACAAAACCGATCACGCGCCTTTGGATGAAACTTGTACGTGCTACACCTGTCACGGATTCAAACGAGACGACGGCACGACAAGCGGGGGCTTCAGTCGCGCTTACTTGCACCACTTGGATCGGTGCGGTGAAATGCTGGGCTCCATGCTCAACTCCATTCACAATTTGCATTACTTTTTGAACCTCATGCGCGAGTTTCGTGAGGCTTTGGACGAAGACCGAGTTGAGCAATTTGTGAGCGCTTTTCACGCCAACCGCGCCCGAGGCGTTTGATCAACAAAAGCCAATAGAGCCGCAGTTGAACATCCGTTGAACAGGGTTTGAGGGAGTGGATTGGCTCTGCTCAACCCGTGAAAACGGTGAGCACGCCCGTGTAACCATAGAGGTTTTGGTGGGCGATCTCGCCTCCAGCAAAAAACCCCACCAGTGGCACGTCACCAAGCGCACGCCTGAGCACTTGTAGCTCGGCACTTGGAGCACCAAAATGCGGTCCGCCCCTTCCCGCGCAACTGACGTAAATGGCCCCCAAGACTCGTCGATCGGGATGGGGCTCAGAGAAGTCTCCTGAGGAGAGCTCTCGGGCCATCTCCTCGCTCAACTCATCGGGCTCCAAGCTTGCCCTGATCTCGGTGCCGATGCGCGTGAGATCGGCCTTGGCCGCTTGCGCATTTCGCTCGCAAAAGGACATTTGCATTCCACTTCGAAGGAGCTCGGCCACGGCCACACCCGACCTTGCTGGGTCCACGCCAATGATGTGTCGCACCGTCACCGCATCCTTGTAGTGCCCCGTTTTCTCAAGTGCACTTTGTGTGTTTTCGCTCAAGCCCACCAAAGTCTGGCGAAGCCGAGACACGAGCAGTTCGGGCTCCTCCATGGACACGCTCAACTCTCGCTCCAAGACGCTCAGTGCGGGCTCGTGGTCCAACTCTAAAATCAAGTTTTGATCAAAGGCCGTGATCTCGTGAGAAGCACCTAAAGGCATGCACCCTTGCGTGACGCGAGAGACCAACGCCACGCCCTCTCCAAATGCAACGCCAGATAACCCGCCTGAGAACACACCCCGCACCATGCCTTGCCCTTGCACATTGCCTTGACCACTGAGTGCGAATTGAACTTGTTGGTTTCGACTCGATGAGAGCCCGCCAAACACATATCCGGTTTGGGTGCGAGCGGCCAACTCTTGGATCAGCTCTCCCAAATCAGGCATGCGGGCATCTGCATGGATGAGCGCAGTGTGCGCCTCAAAGCCCGACATCTCCAATTGAGCCAAAGGGCTCACGCCACTGAAAACCCGGTACTGATCGCTTGGGACTTCGCACAACATCACGGCCAGGGCTGGCTCATCAAAGTACTCCACATTGTTCGCTGCAATGCCCACTCCAACACTTCCCACCCAATCGGTGACCCAAGGCAGCTCTGCACTCAATTGGTCAAGCACCTCTTGAGCCTGCAAAGCGAAATGGTCCGTGATGTAGAGAACTCCCAAGGTTGGCGCATTGGCGTAATGGACCTGGGACATTTGTGACTTGAGTTGCGCCAAAACCAATTCACACGCCACCCCAAAGTTGGGGTGCGTTGCATGTGCAAAGGGAAACAAAGCCTGGTTCATCTCAGCATGCCCCAATGAGGTGGCACCCCAACCCTTTGGCCTCGAAACTAGCGAGCATGTTTGCGGGCGTTGTTTTGAATGGGATTGGCATCTGAGTCGGCAATGGTTTTGGCCAAAACACTGGACAACGCGCTCTTGGCCACCTTGGCCTTCGAGGGTGTGGGCCCCTTGGCTGCAAGCTGACGAGCGCTTGATTTGGCAGGGGGTTTGGCCCTTGACTTGGGCGCAGCTTTTTTCGCTGGTGCTTTCGCTTTGGATGGCGCGCTCACGGCAGAGGGCGCCCTTTCAGTGTCTTTGCCCTTTGGTTTTCCACTTGCTTTTCCATTTGCTTTGGCATTTACTTTTCCACTTGCTTTGACTTTGGCCTTTGCTTGGGGCTTGACGGCTGGTTTGGCTTTTTCAGCACTTTGAGGTGAAAGAGGGGCATCGGCTTTCTTGGGCAAGGACGCACTGTGCTTTTGAATTTCCGCCAGGGTCTTGGTGGCAATTTCTGAGAACTGCTCGGTGAGCGCGCCCCACCACTGCATGGGGTCGGGTGCAAGACCTGAAGCGGAGCCTCTTGGGCTCTCGTCGACACCCTCTGGCTTGGCCTCCTGGTGGCCTTGATCGGTTGATGCTTGATGAGCTGCGCTCTCTTTGCTTGTGGGGTGCTCTGCCCCTTTTGCATCGTGGGTGGAGCTTTGGTTTGAAGCCCTGTGCTCCTGGTTGGAGGCCTCTTGCCACATGGCAACCGCTTTTTCTTGCATGCTCATCCAAGATTGCTGTGCATCTTTCAAAAACTGCGCGCCTTGTGCAGTTTTTGAAGCGGCTTGATCACTCTGAGCCTCATTGGGACTTGACTTTTCTTGGGGCCCCTCCCGCGAAGGGGTGTGTGCAAAGGAGGCGGCAAAGGGGTTGGTTTTTTTCTCGGAAGAGCCACTCTCCTTGGCTTTTTCGCCCTCATCTGCAGCGGGCGTTTTGATCTCCATGCTTTTGAAGAGATCTCCCATGCTCATGTTCATGCCCTTCAAGGTCTTCAAAGTCATCAACTGAACTTCCAAAGCCTGAACCGTGGCCCCCACCGCTTTTGTGTTTTGCTCCAACCAAAATTGCACGGTTTTGAGCTCTTGGATGCGTTTTTCGATTTCCTCAGGCTCCAAAGTTGGCGCCACCCACTGGTTCGCCGTTGGGGCGTTTTGCCCAGGCTGGGCCATTTGCTTTAGGAAATCAAAGCCTGGCACGAACTTCAAATAATCGAACGATTCATTCATTGGAGATGGCCTTTTGTGGGTGGATCAAATGCTTCAATGCGACATGTGCATGTGCTCTGGCGCAGCACTTGGAGCCTGGGGTGCACTCATGGAGATGGGCACATCAATTTCTTTTTGGACTTCCTCGCCCTTCATGTCTTTGAAGGTCAGGGTCAGTGGCACAGTCGTGGCTTTGGCAAATTCAGGCTTCAAATCCATGAGCATCAAGTGGTATCCACCTGGCGCCAATTGAAGGGGCACCTGAGGTTCGAGCTTCATCTCTGCAACTGGGGCCATTTTCATGGTGTTGCCCTCCATGCTCATGCTGTGCAGTTGAGCCACGCCCACCAAAGGGGAGCTCACCTTCACCAAGCTCAAAGGCTTGATTGAAGTGATGGTCATGAAGGCACCCGTTGCCTTTTGGCCCGCCACGATGGGTCTCGCCCAAGCGCCACTGACGCTCACTTGAGCCCAAGCAGAGCTCACAGCAATGCACCCCATCATGCAAACGGAAAAAAAGCATTTGAAAAAAGTTTGAAGCACTGGACTGGCCTTTGAGCTGAATGGTTTCATGTTGATCGGTCTTAAAAAAATCTTATCCCAAGCGTTGGAGGCACTCGGTTGTCGTTCACAAGAGTTGATCTGATGGCATTCAGACCCACCCCTTGCCCTCGCAATTCATGCGCTTATTATGGGCCCATTGTGTTGAATTTCTCTCACGAGGTCTTTCGACTTGCGCGCATCTCACCCGCACCTCAGGTGACAAGCAAGCCAACAGTCTGATAGCATAACGTCATGAAACCCATTTTTCACTTGGCCTTTAACGTTCGCGATTTGGATGTGGCGCGCACCTTCTACGTGGGCTCCTTGGGTTGTGTGGAGGGCCGGTCCACTGACACTTGGGTGGACTTTGACTTCTTCGGCCATCAAATCTCACTGCACTTGGGCGAACCCTTTCAAAGCGCACCCACTGGCTTGGTGGGTGAGCACAAAGTTCCGATGCCTCATTTCGGGATCATCTTGCCCACACCCCAGTGGCAAGCCTTGGCTCAAAAGCTCAAGGACTTGGGCCAAGGCTTTGTGATCGAGCCCCACTGCAGGTTCCCTGGTGAACCAGGTGAGCAGTGGACCATGTTTTTGCTGGACCCCTTTGGCAACCCCATCGAGATCAAAGGGTTTGCCAGTGAAGAAGCGGTGTTTGCCCACTGAAAGTGGGTTGAGGGTTCGAGGGTTTTAGCGCTTGAGCTCAGCCTTGGGGTTGCCTTTGAGCCACCCTTTGCTCAATGGCTCCAAACACCGATTGTCCGGACTTCGATTTGAATTCGGCTTTGAACACATCTCCTGCCTTCAAGAACTCTGTGATGGGCCCAGATTGATCTTGGGCCTCCATGTGCCTTTTCTGGGCCAGACTTGAAAAACCGTTGTGCCAATCGGTCTTGCCTTGGGCGTCCAACATCGGGTTCATGATCGCACCACTTCCAATCACGGTGCCCGCAGACAAGGCACGTGTCTTTGCAGCTCTTGCAATCAACTCCCCAAAACCATGGCGCATGAAAGATCCCGTGTCCAGCAAGCCCACTTTTTTACCGTTGAGCATCAGGTGCAGCACCCCTTCCAAACGACCTGCGCTCCACGCTGCACCCAACTCGTCTGGGGTCACTGCAACCGGTGCAAAGTAGGCGCCTAGGCTTTGCGCATGATTCAAAGTTCCTGGGTCTGCATCATGAAGGCTTCGCAACTGAACGGCATTGGTGAGCATGACCAAGCGCACACACTGCACCGCTTCCTCGGCTTCAGTTCCAAGGGCCACATCGGAGGTGACGACCGAGAGCTGGGCCTCAAAATCCAACCCTAAGCTTGAGTCCTCAGCCACCAACTCCTGTGTGGGGCCCAAGAGCGAATCGCTTTGCAATTGGTGCAACCCCAAGGATTCACCTGAATCTGAATAGGCATCAAAACCCAAGCGCTGGAAGGTTCTGGGCAAAGGCGCCATGCACATCTGCGGGTTGAAGGGAAAAGCATGGCGAGCCTTGCCTTGGTTCAAGGTTTGGGAGATGTCTTGGAGCTGAGGAAAAATGAAATTCCAGTCTTCAAGCAGCTGCCTCAAAGTGTGTGCGCACTCGCTCACAAAATGCGCCATCTCCAAGTCCTCAGAGACCACCACGAGTTGTCCGTCTCTTGATCCGTCTTGATAGGTAGCCAGTTTCATTGTTGTATCTCTCTCATTGAACCCGTTGATGCATCTCTTGCCTGATGTGGAACTGCAATGCAATTGACCCCATCAGCTCACTTCGCTTGGTGCCCATTCTAATGAAGAGATTGGACACCCCATAAGCCTTCCTCACCCGCACTTTTGGAGAGGTGTTATGCTTTGCTGCAAAACCTTCCCTCAAATCCCTTGGCAAC
>Ga0007825_1000157_pt1 | contig 21661 bp, 24 predicted proteins | sample CryBogCBE13Jul09_FD_71229 | JGI IMG/M metagenome (GOLD analysis project Ga0007825, IMG submission 71229) | Freshwater microbial communities from Crystal Bog, Wisconsin, USA - CBE13Jul09 | ecosystem: Environmental > Aquatic > Freshwater > Lake | place: Crystal Bog, Wisconsin, USA | collected... | reverse complement strand
CTTTACTCAAAAGGGTTCGAGAACACTTTGATCGACCGTATATCGAACGTCATATTGTCCGACACAACATTCGGTCTTGGGTCGCTTCTATTCGATACCTTGGTGACAAATGGCTCCTCGCAAACCCAATTAACAAAGGCAAATGATGAACTCCCATTTTGAAACATTCTTAGATTACGCATTGGCTATTGTCATTGCTTGTTTGTTGGCTTGGTTTTTAGCGGTAGCACTTGTATGAAAACAATCGGATTTAAAAATGCGGATATTGAGGTTGAATATGAACCCTCATGGGATGATGTTGAAGTTGTCAATGTCTTTTACAAAGGTGTCAACGTCAATGAATTGTTGAATGATTCCGACATGGAAACCATTTATGAAGAACTGGTATCTGTGATTTGTGAAGAAGCGCATGAAGCAATCATTGACAGGATGTATGACTAATGTGGCCTTTCCCTCTTACACCGCTGCCCGACAAGCCTGGCGAGCCTAAATTTAACCCCGATAACTTTGAAGAAGCACCTTGGTAACTTAATGCGTCCACACCACCACAACATCAGAGACTTAATGAAAACCCAACAAGATGGGCTGTCAGCAGAATCAATAGCTATTTATATCAAGGCTTTACCAGAGGTTATTCGCAAATCGCTTAAATCCATGCCAGACGCCTACATAGACCGATGGGAAGGCCCAACAAATGGTCAATACACGGCTATCTGGTGCGTTGCTGATGTTCCAGATGATTGCCCACACCCAAAAAGGACTAACGATGTACCGCAACAATGACCCAATTACCAGCAAATTAGCTGCTAACAAAGTTGATTTCAAAGCAAAGCACTACGACCAAATCCTAGCGGTGCTGGTGCTTAGTGGGCCACAAGGCAAAGATGGTATAGCAGACCGATCAATGCTTGACCCCAATCAAGTCGCTAGAAGGCTCAAAGAAATGATGCAACTTGGGCTGGTCAGGCTGACAGGCAAAACCGTCAAATCAAAATCAAACCGTGAAGAACGTGAGTGGGAATTAGCCTAAACAATGAACAACAAACTCAACAAGCTGGAACGAGCCTATTTAGCAAGAGTAAAGGAATTGTCGTGCAGCGTGTGTGACCAGCCTGGGCCAAGTGAAGCCCACCACATAGAGCAAGGGCTTCAATACACCTGCATCGCTCTATGCCCAGACTGCCACCGTGGGTCAATGATGGGCTGGCATGGGCAGAAAAGGGCTTGGCTCATCCGCAAAATGAATGAGCTAGATGCCCTAAACGTAACGATTCAGCGGTTAAACGCTTAGTATTTTCTCATATTAGGCAAAGGCGCTTGGCTCTGGTCGTTACCAGGGTGATGCGCTTTTTCCATTGGCAAGTGCATATGCTTGTCCAGCTTTTGCTCCAGACGGGCTACTTTTTGTTCCAATGGGTGCTGATGGCTTTTCTCCACAACATAGTGACCCTTGGGAGATTCTTTGCCTTTTCCAGTAATTGTGTAAGCCATGATTAGTCCTTTAAAAGTTTAATTTTCCCATTAAGCAGTAAAAACAACAAGTGCGTGTTCAGCGTGTTTTCTGCGTTCTTCTAACCCAATAGTCCCGCCATTGATAATCTTGGTGCATTTAACAAAGTCCCAAGCCTCGGCAGGTGCGTTTAACTTATGCGTGTCCCAGAACCAGCCAGCAGTCAAAGCGGCGTATTCTGGGGTTGCGACTAGCTCTGGGTGCATGACGAAATCGAATCCGAGGGCTTGTCCGGCGTGATAATAATTTGCGTGTCCGGTAAGCTGAACACACCCTCTGCCCCTAAATCGATACCCATCTCCAGAAGTTTCCTCACGGTTCCCCATTCGGTTCGCATATACCATGTTGGCAATTTTTTTGGGGTTTCCTGCATACTGGTTAGCAATCTCTTGAGTCGGGAAGCGTTTGGGCCACAACCGCATCAGCGTTGCCGCTTTGTAGTTTAGGTTCTCTTCTAGGATTTTGAAGTTGGCACATTCATGGCCACATTGACCAATAAACATGGCTTGCTGGCGAGGTGTATCAATCTTAAAACGCTCAAAGGTTTTGTTCAGCCCATCAACCCAAGCGGCGCTAATTCCTAGCTTTTCGAGTTGACTACTGTTTAACATTGACCTTTTCCTTTACTGCTTGGTATTGGTCGATACAGGCGTTGAGGCGGGTGATGGCGAGGTCGCCGTCTGCGGCAATGGCTGCAATATCTTTAAGAGCCTGTCGCTCAGATTCGGCTCCATCTTTTGGATTTCCTCCGGCAGTTCCGGCATCTGAACTGGTTTGAACACCACAGGCGGAGGGGAAGCGCAACTCGCCAGAATCAATGCGCTGAACGATATTAACTTGCTTTTGCTTAATAGCATTGGATGCCTTTCTAAGTGCTGCTGTCTTATCTTTTAGCGTCTGAGCAAGTTCTTCCTCTTTAGCTCTTGCTTCGGCATTTAACCGCTCAATTTCGGCCTTATCCTCTGCCACACGGCGCTCATAGCCCTTATGGTCAGCAACGTAATACCCACCACCCAAGGCCAAAACAACCCCGCCAATCTGCATTAAAAGGGCGTAGGTAGCAATAACAGGAAGCAACTTAGCAAAGTAGCTCAAACCATACAAACCCACGCCAGCAATCAGCGCCAGCACAGCAAGGATGTAAAACAAGTCGCTAAAGAATGTAAGAAACCACGTCATTCTGCATCCTTTGCAGCAGCACGTTCAGCCGCTATTTCTTCTCGCTCTGGGTGTAAGTGATCTGGCTGTGTAGTAGGGGGAGGAGGCGCTCTCCATTCTTCATCAAACACAGGATTCACAAACATGGGCATAGCACCAAATGCTTGGCTCTGCTGCGGCATACCCATTTGCATCATGGGCTGACCATAGCAAGGTGCTGGCGTATTCGTAGCCTGTTTAACCCCTGCAAGCGTTCCTGCAACCCCACCAGCGACCCGCTTACCAACAATCCCACCGATACCACCCACCAACAGCAAAACGATGTCGTTCAGCATCTTGGTGTAAGCCTGATCGATTGGAGCCATAGCCTTGATAGGCTGGACAACAAACGTGACCGAATAAAGCAAGCAAATAACGATAAAGAACAAAATGCCCGTGATGGCAAGCACCACAATAGCCCAGATACGAACTTCGATTTCTTCAGCGGTTAGTTTGTGTTCTGGGTTGTTGCTGAGTAGATTCAACTTGTTTCTCCAAAACAGGGGCAACTAAGTAGTCAGGGCAGGTCTGTGTAAACAAGCACCTTGGTCGCTGACATTCAGGGTCTTGAAAGTGGTCAAAATCTTGGCAGGTATAACGATACCTATCAGAGCAGCCACTAAGAACGATGATGCACAGAATGGCTATTCTTTTTAGCATAATCAATAGATTCTTGAACAAACAGATAGCCAACGTAGCCAAGAACAACCACTAAGACCGCAATCAAAGCAGCCAGCATAAATTCTTCTTGCTCTTTCTTTTGGGCCTTGGCTCGGTCTTTAGCAGCTTGCTCGGCAAACTTATCGGCTTTGTCCATCTGGGCTGTACGTTCTTTTATCTTGTTCCAAACGTCCACCTTGCCAGCTTGCATGAATAGCATCTGCAACTCAGATTCAAACTGCTTAGACTGCTCCAGCGCCATTTCAATCTGAATGGCTGTACCCATGTTGGAAGCCTTGCCAGAATCCTTGGCTTCCTTGACCGCTTGAATAGCGTTAGACTTGGCATCAAAGTATTTACCCAACACAGGGCCAAGCGAACCAACGTCATCAACCGTCTGGCTCATTTTTTTGACGAGCTTAACTGCTGACTGTATTGCTGCTAGGGCTGTGATTGGGTCAATCATTTCACGCTCATGAAGTTATGAGTTAAATAGCCAACGACTGAGCTAATAGCCGAAACAATGGACATACCAACCCAAAAGCCGCCTTTTGACTTGTTAGCCAGTTCCAGCAATTGCTCCATGCCATCCTCTAGCTTATCCACCTTTTGTGTCAAATCTTCGACTTTTTGCCAAAGCTGACCATACTTAACTAGATCAATATCGCTCATGATTTTTGAATGTAAGCTAGTGCGTAGTAAAGAGGTTTATTAGTTCCTGTGTTGCTGGCAACACTAGAAGTAAACCCGCCATTGTTTGCAACCCCGTATGTATTACCAGCGCCAACAATAAAAGAATCTTGCAAGTTAGGCGTACCGTTTTGACCGTTGCACAGATAGTAGCCAGAAGGAATAGACGCAATAGAACCCGACCAAAGCAAAATACAGCCGCTAGGAACTTGATTGCTGCTGGTCAATGTCGTGGGTATTCCATATAAGTTATCGTATGTTTGAATCACAGAACCTGTGCTGTCAGACAAAACAAACTTGTAGTTAGTGCCAGAGGCCAACCAAATTTCTTGTGGAGGCCGACCATCTGTTCCCAAAACAATAGGGTTTGTGTTAGCTGTGCTGCCAGACGATGTGGTGTAAGTCGCAGCGGCTGTAGTCGTACCAGCTAAATAAGTATTGATATAACCGCCGTTTAGCGGCAATCCATTGACGGTAAAGAACTGAGCTCCGTTACCGATAGGGGCTAATAGATAACTCATTTAGTTTCTTTCTTAGGTTTACCAATGTCAGATAGCCGAGTACCAGCACCAGGCTTCAAAGATTCTTTTGTGGCTTGTTTAGCAGCGTTAGCAGCACGTCTTTCCATAATTGCTGTGCCTAATTGAGCACCAGGAACAACAGCGTTTATGCCTTTTTCGGCAGCAAAACCAACAGATTTTGCAAGGTTCTGCGCTATTGCGCCAACCAAAGTATTAGAGTTATTGACAAATGAGCCTCTAGGTTGCGCTTGCGTATATCGAGCAACATTGCCCAATGTTTTTAACTGTGGCGTAGCTTCACCAACCAAATACTGCAATTTAGGGTCAAGCTGCATCAATGCTTTGTTAAAACCCGATTGCGAAAAATTACCGTTATCGTTAACGATTCCAGCTTTTTCTTTTAAATAATTGATTGTTGCCGCTTTAACGTGTTGTCCCGCTTCTGAATCAGCGCCAAGCTGTTGAAGCATTGCATCCAAATCACGCTTATTAGCATTAATAACGTATTTGTTAACAAATTTATCAGGTGCAACATCGTTAACAGCAGCTTGATATGCAGGGTCTTTTTCAAGCAATTGGAAGCGTTCACGGGCTGCGCTACGGGCAACATCAGCCAAAGGTTTCAAACCAGCAGTTTCGTTAGATAAAGGCAATTTATCCAACTCTTGAACCATCATCTTAGCTGCGGTGCGAACTGAGGCATCAGCATCTTGCGCTGATATTTTGCTCATGTTTCGGCGCATATTAAGATAATTGTCAAAAGACATTGTGCCGTTTTCTGCCAGCTTTTTAAGTTCTTGATATTGCGAAACTTTCTGTGCATCTGTTGACAAAAGTTCGCTTTTCATCTTTTTATCAATGTTATCAAGCAAAGTTTTTGCATCAACAGGCAATTCGCCACCAGCAGCGTCACGCAATGCTTGGAACTTGTTGCTAATATCTGTGTTTCTAGCTGTATCTAAATCTTTGTAAGCATTGATAATGTTTTCTGCATTTTCAATGTGGTGAGTAGCATGAACGTCAGGCGCTACTTGGTCACGAATTGCATTGATGTTATCAATCAATTGACCGTTTTGTTCGTTGTATCGTTGCGCTAACTCAGGGTTCTTCCCCCTTGTGTTCATCTCATTTGATAAAACACTTACATCTTGCGAGGCTTGGCCTTTAGTCAAACGCACAGGAATAGGCAGCGAATCAGCTTCAACGTGACGGTTTAACGCTTCTAGGTTAATGTCATTTGTTGGAACACCACGCAAAGCCGCTTGGGTTTCTGGTGACGCTTGCGCTATTGCCGCTTTAATTTCGGCTTCTGGTGTCAATTGAGCAGCGCCAATGCTTTGTGCGCCAAATCCAGTTTTAGGCTTTGTTACTGTGTCAACAATACGGGCAGCTTCTGGCACAGCCATGCGTTCAATAGCTTGGTAGCCACGACCAACAGCACGACCAGCAGGGCCAACAACTTCAACCGCTGGAGCCGCCAAAGTACCCATCATGTTCTGAACGTCACCAACAGGCCAACCAGTTTGCTGAGAAATCCATTGAGCGCCTTTGCCAATGTTTTGCCCAACAAAATCCATAATCTTGCGGCTGGATTCTTGTTGATAGCCTGGCGTTTGCGTCACACCAAACAATTTACCAAACGGCTGACCAAGTTGCTGCTCAATGCGTTGCTGCGCCGCTGCCGCTTCTTCTGGCGTATGTTGCAAAGCACGTTGACCAGCATAAGTAACAGCGCCAGCCACGCCAGGAATAATTCCGCCAATGGTTGTATCAGCCAAAGATGCAGCGCCTTGACCAAACTGTTTGGCATATCCAAGAGCTTGCTGCTGACCTTTTTGGCGTTCTGCCAGCATATCTTGCATAATCTTAGGCACATTGCTTTTAGATTCAGCGGGCGCTGCTTCTGTTGTAGCGGCTTTGGTAACTGGTGCGCTTAAATAGTCCTCTAATGGGTCGCTAGAACCTTTTACAGACTGAACATATTTAGTAGGGTCAGCGGTCTTAAACCCACCGTAAGCAGCCAATGCTTTGTCCAAGCTACCAGTTTGGTTGTAAAGCTGAGTTAAGTATTGACGAGCAGCTTCACGGGATTGCTTTTCATCCATTGGGTCAAACTTAATACCCTGCTTGCCAAGCATTTCAACTGTTCCAGGCATGAACTGATAAGCGCCCATTGCCCCGCTAGTTTTGTTGACCGCTTTAGGATTGCCGCTGCTTTCTGTCTGCTTTAGCCGATCAAGCAAAGCATCAGAAATGGGGGATTCAGTATTCCCGCTACTTAAATACTGCTCAAGAGCATCCATCAGAGTTCCCCTGTTGAGGTCAACTTTTTAAGGTTACGCCATTTTTCAAGGAAGATTTTACGCTGTGCGGGGTCGCTTGGCATGATCTTATCCAACTCTGCTTTTTGTTTTGCAGGGTCTTGGATGCTGTTGACAATGCTTGCAGCTTCAAACAATCGGCTGTCTGAATTTTTGTTCCAATTCTGTTGGAAAGCAGCCATGTTGTTATCGCCATACTTGCGGTAAAAGTTTTGTGCCGCAGTCGCTTGCATATCAGTACCCGTCAATTGGGCATCATTGCGGCGAACAATGTTACGCAACACACTTGGGGGGTAAGTTTCATCACCAGAAGCCAAAGCCGCCAAATGCTTGCCAGCATCAGTTTTTAACTGGTTGTCATTCATTGCCGACAACTGCTGATTAGCAATGTCTTTAGACAATTGTGTGTATTTCTGACCCAACTCAGTACCAGCGACCTTGCCATATTTACGAGCAATATCAGCAGTCCAACCTGTTGACCAATTGCCCAACTGTTTTTCAATTTCATCAACGGCTTGCAACGTTTCTTGATTGTTGCGCTTGGCAGTAACCAAATTAGATTGCGCCCCTAACAAACCTTGACGATATGTAGTGCCTTTAGCCGTGTCATCAGCTTCTGTTGGATTAGGGATATAAGGCTGCCCAGCAGAGCGAACTGGATGCGGTAATGGTGTAGGTGCGTTATGGTCAAACGCTGCGCCCATTTGAGCGCCTTGCACACCTTGAGGTTGTTGAGGTTGTTGGAAACCTTGAGCAACACCAACGGTAGCCGTAGGTGCTTGACCTGGCATATTCTGCGTAGTAACAGTTTGACCTGAAGGCGTTACTTGAATTTTAGGAGCAGTAATTTCTTGTGCGCCTGTTGGAGTCAACATACCAACACCAATCTTGCCCGCAATTTGAGGCAACATTGCTGGATTCTTAACTAAATCAATTGAATTTTTGTAAGTTTCAGCAAGGCGCTTAACGTGTTTTGAGTCGTATTGCTCTGCAATATCGTCAAGTGACTTTTTGTATTCTTCTGGGTCGGTAACTTTATTGTTAGCTTTTTCTAAAAATGTTGCACCAAAGATGCCACGTTCTTGAGTGGTCAATTGGTTTTTTGCAGAAGCAGCTTCAGTTTGAGACTTAGCCAACTTGGTCAAATCTTCAATGTATTTTGTTCCCGTCATGGGTGCAAGGCCAGGAATAGCTTTGTTAATCTTTTCTTGATCTACTTCGCCGTTAGTCTGAAAATTGTCAGGATTAGCCATAAACGCTTGCATCGCCAAACGCTCTTTGTTGGCTTGTTGCAATTGAGACAGTTCAATACCGCCTTTTTGTGCGCCTTGTTGTGCTGATTGCAATTTTGCTTGAGCCTCTTGTAATTGCAAAGGCTGTAATTGCTGCGCTTGTTGGTAATTTTGAATTCCAGAAGCGGTGTTAACCATGTCAGCCAACGATGTACGTTGCTGAGGCTGTGCGTAATTTGTAAAGAAATCAGCCATCTTTAATCCTTATTTACCCGTTTGACCCAACAAAGTAGCCAGCGTAGCGGTATTAGCAAGGTTGCTAATTGTGTTAGATGTGTTTTGCGCCTGACCCACCGTAGCACCAGCATTAGCAGCAGCAATACCAGTAGCCAAGTTGGTTGCTTGATTGCCGTATTGTGAGCCAGCAGTAACCGCTTGTTGGTTGGCAGAAGTACCTAAACCAGCAATACCTGCCAAGCTGTTATAGATGTTATTGCGCTGTGTCTGGTAATTGTTAAACGCATTTTGGTAAGCGTTTTGTGCATAGTTTTGCGTGTATTGTTGCAAACCTTGCAAAGTATTACCAGACAATGCACCGCCGCCAACATTAGCCGCACGTTGGTTAGCCATTTGGCCTTGCTGCAACATGAAGTCATAGTTAGGCGCTAACTGAGCATTAAGGTCTTGATTGTTAAACTGATTTTGGAAGTAATTTAGATTGTTTTGCAATCCCGTCAAACCAGCTTGACCTGCTTGCTGATAAGGCGCTAACTGACCTTGCAGACCTGTATATATTCCACTCAAAACGCCTTGTGCTTGATTAGCAGCGGCTTGTTGTTGAGCTTGAGCTGAACTAATTGCTTGGTTGTTAATAACGCCAGAAGCAAGGCCAGCAGCCCCGCTACCCAAAGCAGCTACTTGCCCTGCTGTCAAACCCGTTCCAAGGACACCGCCGCCAGTACCACCAAGAGCAGAACTTAGACCAGATAACAAGCCACCACCAGCAGCAGCGCCACCAGCAGCAGCACCAGAAAGTGCGCTTTGAACACCGCCAGCACCCAAACCAGCCCCTGCCGCACCAACAGTACCAGCAGTTCCGGCATTTACTAAACTACCTGTACCGCCCAAAGTAGCTAAACCAGAAGATGCTACACCAGTAGCGCCTACTGTGCCTAAACCAGCAGCGCCCAATCCGGCAGCACCAGCAGCGCCCAATCCGGCAGCAGTTAATCCAGCGTTATTGATAAATGAATTAGCAGCACCTAAATCAGCGCCAGTTGCCGCTGTAATACCTTGAGCGCCGCCCATACCAGCAAGACCTGGAGAAGTTGCTGCCGAACTAAGTCCTTGAGCACCACCCATGTCAGCCAAACTTGTACCAGCTTGGTCAGCATAAGCCGCTGTCCCAAAATTAGAAGGAGCAACAATTCCTTGTGCTGGATTAGCCGCCGCAGCACCAGTAGCTTCAAGACCAGTTAGTCCAGTAGTTGTATCAATTCCAGCATTTGCCAAAGCTGCATTGGTTGCGGCTTGACCAGCAGCATATTGACCTTCTGTTATAGGTGCTGTGGCATTAAGTGAAGCAAGATCAGTTAAAGTTGTAGTGCCAGCACCAGTAGCACCAATAGCACTTGTGTCAATTCCAGCGTTAGCTAAAGCAGCATCTGTTGCCGCTTGTCCAGCAGCGTAATCAGCGGCAGATATTGGTGCTATGGCTGCATTGTTGGCAGCAGAACTAATTTGTGCGCCATTTACATCATATATATTGCCAAGTGAATCAGTAAATGTTCCATCAGGCAATGCAGTTAAACCAGCCGTAGGTGATGCAGTAGAAGCAGTCTGGGCAGTTTGAGCCAAATCACTTAAATTAGTACCTTGGACAATAGATTGATCTGTTACTGGCGTAGCTTGAGCAATACTATTTAATGAAGTCCCTTGTGTTGCCGCTGTTGTATCAGCCGGAGTAGCGGCGGCAATATCAGACAAACTTGTAGGAGCAGATGTGATTAAACTTCCATCAGAAGCATAAACAGCGCCATTGGAAGCGTAAATAGTTCCTGTGCTAGGATCAACAAACGAACCAACACCATAATTTTGAACAACACTTGCTTGACTAGGTATATTGGCAGAAGCAATATCGCCAAAAGATGATGCAGCAGGGGCAGCAGTTGCGGCAGCGGCACTTGTATCAAATCCTGCATTAGCAAGAGCAGCGTCAGTAGCAGCTTGACCAGCCGCATAGTCTCCAGCAGAAACCAACCCTGCGTCAGTAGCTCCAGAAGCTAAAGCATCAGCGGCAGCAGCAGAAGCGGCATCAGAACCTAAAAAACCAGCAGCCGCAGAATCAGCTAACGTTCCACCAGCAACGTCAGCTAAAGCGCCACCAGCCACGTCAGCGACAGCGGATTCACCAATACCGCTAACAACAGCGTCAATAACAGCAGAAATGCCCATAAGTTACCCCAAAACTATTGAATAAGTCTTTTCAAAATAATGACCACCCAATCTCTCAACCAAATGCCCGTAATCAAGAAAAGGCTTCATGTGGAACAAGATTCTTTGTGGTGACCGTTTTTTAATTTCTTCAGTCGTCCACTTTAAAAACCTATATCCAAGCAAACCCTTTCTGTAATCAGGGTGAATATAGAGAATGTCTGAGCTAGCCGTGACGCTTTTTTTATAGTGCAAGTGGTTTACCACCATCCAAACACTATAACCAACCAGTTTTCCATCATCCCTCGCTGTATGAACTTCCAAAATCTTGGCGTTTTCAAGCGTTTTATAACGGTCTAAATCTGGGTCAAGCTCTATAACATCAGTTCGTTCTGCAATTTCATCGTAATGCTCTTTAAAAAGGGCCAATGCTTCGTAAACAAAAGGAAACATCGACTCTTTTTGAAAAGTTATCATGGGTTGTAATATGGTACTTTGTAAGACTGACCGTTTACCGTTACATTCATAAAGCCAGCAGGTGCACTAGGTAAGGTTGCAGAGCCAGCAGTTGCCGATGATGCACTACTGAAGTTTAACAAATTAAGGAAGAATTGTTGCCAACTTCTTGTCGGTCTTTGCGTAGTTCCATCCAAAAAAACCGACTGTGGGTAAGGATTCTGCTGCTGAGAAGAATATAAGCCGTTAGCCATTAGTTTTCCCCTACCGATGCTTTTAAGTTAGCAGATACAACCACGCTGTTAACAGGGTCAGTAAATGCAACTTCAAAGACCCTATCCCGTGACCATCCCAAACGCCGCCAAATAGCACGATTTTTGTAACGACCAATTTTACCAATCGTTACCCAATACTCCCTTGACCATGTAGAGCCGCCATCATTAGACCAACGTAACATCGCTTGAGGGTCGTTACCTTGACCTGTTGGCAAGCCCGTTCCAGGTTGAAACTGAATCTGCAATTCATCAAAGTATTGACGTTGCAAATCAGTTGTCAAATGCGGAGTTCTACGCAATCTGCGTATAGTTTGACCGTCATCTGTGAAATTTGTCGAATCCAGTTCGTAAATCTTACCGTTGGAATAGTCGCCAACAAGCACCATGCCTTGAAAAAGTGCAGAGCAATTTGCACGATGCCGTGTGTATTCGTTGCCATCCCAATATAGCCATTTGTGCCACATTTGAGTTGTTGAATCATAGGCCCATGTCAAACCATAGTCGCCAATGCTAGGGAAAGTCACGACATAAACTTCGTGGCCCTCTAGCTGGTAAGTAAACGCAATCGCATCAGTAATTGTTTGATTGATAAGCGTATTCTCAACAGCATGAGTAGATATGCGAGTTGGGATATACCCATTCATTTGCATGATCTGTGCTTGCCCACGGTTGTTGCGAGACACATAAGCAAACGAATTTCCTAAACGATATAACGACTGAGGCGCTGCAATACCGTGTTGAGTAGAAGTGCCTGGAATACGCTGGAAAGGAAAAGGAATAGCACCTACGTCTGTCCACACTTCCGAGGACACTTCACCCATCAAATAAACTTCGCGATGGTCAGCAATCAAAGCAACTAGCTTATCTGGTGCAGCGTCTTTAAAAGCGTAAGAAGTTGAGCTAGAAATAGGCGACAACAGATCAGATGCGCCCCATTGCTGTGTTCCAGGATTGTTGTAAACAAAATAGTTATCAACAATATCCACAGAAGAACCGCCAGTAAAAGCACCATCTGTGCTAGGCAATATGCTGAAATTTAAAGCATAGTCTGTGATACCAGCCGATGTAGAAGAATACATCTGCTCAGACGATACTGTCATGGAATTATTTAAACCATAACTTGCGGCATTTATTGTTATTCCAGCAGTTGAATAAGTCGTATTGTTTATTCGCCAAGTGCTGCCGCTGCCACTTCCGCTAATGTTAGCGGTAATAATCATACCAGAAGGAAAATTTGGGTCACTACTGTTAAACAAAGCCTGTCCAACAGAAATTGAACCAAAATTCAAAGTGCCAACAGTTAAAACACCTGCGCTAATACTGCAACTTGCCATCAAAGCTGTGTTAGCTGAAGTAATTTGTGTTCCAGGAGTTACACCAGCGCCATAAACGTATTGGTTTACTGCAAGAGTGCCGCTGTTAATTACAGTTGGCGTTAGCAAAGTTCCAGAAATTTGCCCAATAAAAGACACGCTAAAGGCAGGTGCATTTTGTGATGTGCTTACGGTGTAAGTGCCAACACCGCCAGACCCGCTACCAAATGCAGTAACAATCGTATTTGCAGTAACGCCAGTTCCTTGAATCGTTTGACCAAGGTGTATTGTTCCACTTGTTACCGATTGAACAAAAAGTGTCGTTCCAAAGATTGCCCCTGTAATAACAGCGCCAACCGTTGAAGAAGTCATCAATTCCGCTGCAACAGTTTGAGAGGTGTTTATGGTGTATGTACCAGTTCCACCAGTTCCTGTGCCTAATGCAGTAATGACTGTTTCAGACGCAATCCCAATTCCTGTTAAGGCTTGATTGATTGCAATTGTTCCAGTATTAACACTTGTAACGGTTAAAGTTGTACCGCTAATTGAGCCTGTAAAGATAGCACCAGAAGGGCTAGAAATGTACCAAACATAACGATTAGCACCATCAACAATGTAAACGTTAACGCCGTTATCGCTGATCTGAACTTGACCTGTTGAAGTGCTCAAAATGCCAATAACAGAAGGCACTAAATTGGCTGTTAGCGAATAAACATAAGCGCCGCAAACAACAATCAGTTGCTGCCCACCAGAAATAGTGTGCATCCCACGAACAGCAGCAGCGTTAAGATTTGCTAATGTTGTTAATCCTGGTGTCGGATAAAGAGCAACAACCCCACGGTTTCCCGCCTGTTTAAGCGGGTCAATCTCAGGTCGCCAGTTGATACATTCTTGCGACTCTTGATAAATAGATGGGGCTTCGTAACTTGGCCCAACAAAGCCAAAGTCACTCATCTAAAGAACCCTCCAGACAGAATCCAGCCAGCATCCTTTTGGCGGCCAACCAGCAAAGCATCAGCATATCGAGCAACTTGAGGCGGTTTCATGTTGGTGCGCTTAACAGTCGCTTTAGCTTCTTGTGCGTTTTTCTGAATCATCGAAATCTGCACAGGCGAGGCTTTGCCGTACATAGGCATTAAGAAATAAGCCAAGTTCCAGCGCAAAGCGTTTGTGTAGCCTTGCGGTAGCTGAATGGTGTCGTTAACGCTTGAGTAACGGCTAAAAATGTTGTCGGTAAACAAGTGCATTTCACCCTGAGAAGGGTTAGGCCACACAAAAATGTTACCCAATAGCTCTGTTGGCTGATAGTAAAGCGCCTTGGGCCAAGGGCCATTTAGCGTTTTCAGACCGATCATTTCGTATTCTTCCAGCGACAACACAGCTACTGGATAGTCCAAGCCGCCGTTTTGAACAGGGATGCCGTTGCTGTTTGTATTGATACGCACAAAGCAGCTAGAAATGCTCAAAGGCCGCTGATAGTAAGCAGTAATCGGGAAAGGCGTAACAGTCCCCGTCATTGATGTGCTGCTAACCGTTTGTGATGCCGATACCGTATAAGTACCAACACCGCCAGAACCAGTTAAAACCGCAGTAATTTTCGTGCCAGAAGTAACACCTGTTCCGCTAACCACACAACCGACACCCAAATAACCAGCAGAGACAGCACTAACAGTAAGGGTAGTGCCGCTAATAGACCCAGTAAACGCAGGATTAGGCGTTGTAACATAGTTGTTAAGGGTGTACGTCCCAGCTTCGTTAATGTTTCCGCCAGCGCCTGTATTAAAGGCCACAATCTGCGTTCCTTGAGACAGGTTCATGTTCACGCCGTATGTCGTGGTCAGATACTGCCCATTAGAAATAGCACCAGAAGTAATGATCGGTGCGTTAGCTGTGATTGATTCGTTGTTGATAAACAGCGACTGAGAAATCGTGTAAGTGCCTACACCGCCGTTACCTGTACCGAACGACAAAATAGATGTGCCGCTAGGAATTGAAGCGCCAGTAATGATGCTGCCAACCTGCAAAGCACCGCTTGACACAGACGTAATGGTCAGCGTTGAGCTATTGATTGAGCCTGTACCAGCAAAGTTGTTGACGTTGGTATTAGCAACAGTCAATGTGTTGCCGCTTATGTAGCCCGTGAAACCAGCGCCAATTTCACCAGTTGGGCCAATTGTGTATTGTGTCTGCCCTGGAACAATCGGGAAAATGATTTCATTCTTGTAATACACCATCATTGACTCATTCGACCATTGATCGATCATGTCATTGAGAAGGTCAAACGCATCTTGCGCCGCTTCTGGTGTAGGCGTTTCACCAGCTTCCAAAGCGCCAATGTCTTTCAGCGATCTAGAAATGATGTCAATTGGCATTACCATTGTTTAAGCTCCAGGGTAAACACGGGGGGCTTCCACGGAGGCACAACAGATTTCGACTTTTCTAGAAGCGCCAATTGTTCCTCTAACCGTGATTCTATTACATTTTTTCCAAACTTAGTAGCACCATCTTTTATCCATTGAATCACTAAATCCTCAGTAACTTCAGCATAAGGCGTTTGCACGTTAAACTTGTCAAATTGCCAGTTGCCTTCTGTCTCTATAACAACATCATCCTCAGTAGCCCTCACATGGTATTTGGCGTGAGTAATAACGTCTTTTTCGACAAAAAGCTCTAAAATTTTCCAAGTAATTATCATGATTCTTATGGCTCAGTAGGCCATGTGATTGTCCAAGGAAAGCCAGCTTCTTTAGGCAAATCACGCAAGGCTTGACGGTATGTTGCCCATGCCGCTTTATCTACTGGTGCATCGGCAATCTGTGTCCAATCAGAATTTTTTAGTAAATTATCCCTAGTGAATCTAACTTTTTCAGCAACTTCACTAACATCGGGAACAAATGGCCCAAATGATTGTCCATCCCAAGTGCCGTTTATTCTGGTAGTCTCATCAGCAAGAACCCAATTCTCAAAATCTTGTGAATCGGATAAAACAATGTTGACAACTTTACCGTTTTCAATGACTGCGTATTTCATTACCACCACCAAATTCTTACTTCGCCACGCCCACCAACACCGCCTGTTCCACCAGCAGATGATCCATAACCACCGCCGCCGCCGCCGCCGCCAGGTATGCCGCCATTACCGCCATTAGTTCCAGTACCAGAAGCATTGCCATAACCACCGCCGCCACCAGAACCAGCGCCAAAGATTGAGCCATTTTGACCATTGCCGCCGTTATTTCCGGAAGTTCCCCCAGTGCCGCCGCCAGTTCCCGCATAGTTTTGTATTCCACCAGTGCCACCAGCGCCACCAGTACCACCAGCAACATTACCACCAGAGCCGCCACCGCCACTGCCAAACATAGAACCACCGCCATATTTACCAGCACCAGAAGTAGCCACACCACCGCCACTAGCGCCGCCCCATTCAGCATTTGACCCTGGAACGCCTACAGCTCCAACGCCAGCACCAGAAGTTCCAAGGGAATTTCCAGATGTAGTTTGACCTACAGCACCAACATAAATAGGATTTCCACCGGATATAGGAACTGTAGTATTTGAACCAGCTCCACTAGATGCAGAACCACCACCAGCACCGCCGCCAGCACTTAACGTATTATTTACTTGATCGCCGCCACCGCCGCCGTAAGCAGTAATAAGATATTCATTATTTTTTATAATGGCTACAGAAGAAGAACCGCCAGGTGCAGCGCCAACAGTTACATATAAGGAACTGCCAATAGTAATTGCATTTAAACCAGTATACAAATCATTAGTTGCGCTTACTGGAACGACACGAACGTTTCTTGCCCCGCCTCCGCCACCGCAACCCGCTGCAGTAATTCCCCCTGAACCACCGTTACCACCAGCGCCAATAACGTCAAACATTAAATAATTTGCGCCAATTGGAATCTGAAAGTATCCAGATTGTGTAAATACCGTCACCTTTGCAGATGAAGGAGGGGGAGTAAAACTAATTGGAAACATATTTAATATTGTCCACCATATGCCAACACGTTTACATCAGTTGAAACTGTTTGAGAAATAAACAATTGATAAGTAGGCGGGATTACTAAAGTTGTATAAGATTTTTGCGCTGAAAACTCATAAACCGTATTAGAAAAAGTCACCGCAGTAATTAAAATTTCGTCAATTACATAGGATGTAGTCCCATTATATAACCATAAAGTTATTTTTGAAGCAACAGTAGAACCTTTACCTAAAACACTAATTGTATCAATCCGTGTACCATTAGTACTGGTTGCAGTAAGCTGTGTTAAACCTGTTGTACCAGTAATATTGGCATAACTTGTAACTGCAGTTGCGCTTGTTAGTGTGGCAATACCAACGATAGGAGTTACCGGAAAAATTGGGCTAGTATTAGCGGCCATTTAAAATCCTCCAAGATTATTGTTTGTGTATAAAGTAGACCCGACAGGATTTCCTGTAGATGCTCCTGCTGACCACGTTGCTGTTGTGCCGTTGCTAGTTAATACATATCCGCTAGTGCCAATACCCAACCGTGTAGCGCTATTTGTACCGTTACCGATAATTAAATCACCAGTAGTAGTGATAGGCGATAGCGCATTAAATGCAGCAGATGCGGTTGTTTGACCTGTGCCGCCGTTAGCGATAGCTACTGTGCCTGTTACGTTGGCAGCATTGCCAGATATGTTGCCGCTAATTTGAGAGCCTGGGAGACTTAAAGCACTCAAAGTTGTCAATGTGGAATTTGACGTTGCTGTGATGTTTGCAGCAGTTCCAGTAGTATTTTGGTTCAATGTTGGAACGTCAGCCGCTTGAATAGCTGACATAACAACGTTAGTTCCATTACCACGCAAATAATAAGCAGATGTTACTGCACCAGCAAATGTATTCATTGCAGTTTGTGCAGTAGTTTGACCAGAACCACCATTAGCAAGAGCAACTACACCAGTAACATTGGTTGCATTGCCAGTTAAAGCGCCAACAAAGGTAGTAGACGTAACAGAAGTTAGCCCCGCAATAGTTGTTGCAGAGCTACCCAAACTGATCGCCGTTGAACCAACCGTGATGCTTGAGTTAGTTAATGCGCCATTTGGAATGTTGGTCAAACTAGCGCCAGAACCACTAAAAACAGTTGCTGCAAATGTGCCAGTAGAAGGCGTGTATTTCAGTTTTGTCGAGCTTGTATATTCGGTAGATACAACACCGCTTGTCGCTGTTGAAAACAAAGGATAGAGCGCCGTTGCTGTGGTCGTATCATCGCTAATTGTGATACCCGATGTTGGGCTTGACCATGTTGGTGCGCCTGTGCCATTTGAAGTTAACACTTGCCCCGCTGTCCCTGCCGCCGATATAGCAAAAGCAGAAGCGCCAGAATAAACAATGCCGCCAGCAACAGCGGTTAAGTTAGCGTTTGTGCCGCCATAACCAAGGCCAATAACGTTGCCGTTCCATGTGCCGTTTGTATAAGAACCAGCCCAATTCAGCGTGTTAGTTGACCAGCTTGCGTTGCTAGGCGGCGAATTATGGTAATCCCACGACCCTGCTGCTGTTGAGTTGCTCAACAAAACAACTGTAATGTAAGCGCCTGATTGAACCGTGGCAACCGTAGTGGACGAATTGTTTTGAATAACAATCGTGCCGCTAGATTGGTTATTGTTAAACGTAAACGTAGCGCCATTGGGCAGCGTAGTTGCATCAGGCAGCTTAATAGTCTGACCGCCAGAGCCTGTAATGGCCCAATTTTGGACAGAAGAAGCTGTCAGCGTAATCAATGTGCCAGTAGCTTGGCTTGTGTAACCTTCAAACAAGCAATTAGTAGTGACGTTGCCGTTCGCATCACGCAAAACGACTGAGTTAGCGCCGCTTGATGACGTAACGCCTGTGCCGCCATTGGCGACAGCCAAAGTGCCAGTCAATGTAACAGCGCCAGAAGTGCCTGTGGAAGGCGTTAAACCCGTTGTACCGCCGCTAAACGTAGAGACAAAGTTGCCAGTAAGGGCGGATGTAGGAATCGTTGTAGAAGCTGTAAATGCCCCTGTGCCGTTGCCATACACATAGCCTGTCAGCGTAGTAGCGCCTGTGCCGCCGTTAGCCACATTCAATGTGCCGCCTAACGTTACAGCGCCTGTCGATGACGTGGAAGGCGTAAAGCCTGTTGTCCCTGCTGAGAAGCTAAGAACACCTGTATTGGCGATAGTTACTGCGCTGGAGCCGTTATATGAGCTGCCAGATAGTCCAGTACCAATAGTAAGGGCGTAGGGAGCTGAGGCAGTAATCGATCCGCTGCCACCCAAAGAAATGCTAGTACCATTGACCGTAATACTAGAATTCGCCAAGGAACTATTGGGTATCGCTGCATTGATCTGGCTTGGTGCAATACTGATAGCAGTAGACCCTGCCGATGTTAACTGACCTTGAGCGTTTACGGTAAAAGTGCCAACACTAGAGGCAGAGCCATAAGAACCAGGTGTTACTGCTGTATTTATAATGCTAAATTGATAAGAACTAAGCGTTAACCCTGTGCCAGCCGTGTAGACAGATGTATTTGAAAACTGGCTAAATGTGATTGGCGTAGTGCCAAGTGTGCCATTCTGCGGAATTGTTGACACCCATGCCGAACCGCTTTGTGTTGTTCCATTTTCAACAAACAAAAAAGCAGCAACAAGTTCTGCATAAGTATTTGCATCGCTAGACCTAACCCAAGCGCCAGAAGCAGCAACATAAATGCCATTATTAGCTTGGCTTGATTGGTTTTTAACTAAAACACGATCGCCAACTAACGTTGTATAACCATCAATTGTCTGCAAACCAGACAAAGTTATGTTTGCAGTAGTTGCTACTTGCGCTGGCTGCTTAAACGACAAACCTTGTATGTAAGCATCAACATACGATTTATTTGCTAAATCAGTAGGATTTACAGGCGTATTAGCCACAGTCCCCGTGGTCGTAGCCATCGAGGTAAAAGTAGCCGCAGAAGGGACAGAACCACCGATAACTGAGCTATCAATGGTTGAATTTGTGATTGTTAGCCCTGATTGAATTGGGCTGATTGAGGCATAGAACGGCTGACCCTGACCGATAAACGTATTGAATGTGTTATCCAAATTGAACAACGCCTGTACGGGCAGTATGTTCTGGTCTACGGTTTTATTAGGGCCAGCCATTTTTTTCCTTACGATTGGTCAACCGTTGGAGCAACGTAAACCAAGTTAGTGCCAGAAGAAGCAATTGCGGTCACATAAACAGGATATTGCATATTTACAGCAGGAACAGCGATCAAGATCGGGGTTGTCATTCCCGCTGGCAATACGAAATCCCCAAATGTCCCGTCTGTTGGCAATTTTGCCACATCGCTCGAAATAGTGCTGAATTTGATAGCAACAGTCGATGTACCAGTATTGGTGCAAGCCACAAAGTTAATCAAATCAGGCGTATTTGAGGTCAGCGCAACAGCAGAGTGGGCGGTAGTACCGACAGACAAGCCGAGGGTTTGCCCACCAAGTCTGAAAGCAGACGTGTTCGCCATGTTAGACAGCCGTTACTGGTGCAGGGCCTTCCAAACGGGTAATTTGGATGGTGTAAACGCCAGCAGTAGGAGTAACAGAAGCAGCAGTAACGTTAGCAAACTGGATAGTCAGCACGTTAGCAGCCAAGCAATCAGCTTCAGCAACCACGATACCAGCGATTTGCGTACCGTTCAAACCCAAAACTACAACGATGTCAGTCGTTTGCAAGCCAGGAATAGAAAAGGTTTGAGCAGCGGTAGTGTTAGCAGCAACAGCAACAGGGGTTAATGAAGGCTGAATGTAGAAAGTTTCGTGGGAATTACCACGGGTGATAGTCGTAGATGACATTTCGTGTCCTTTGCAAAAGGTTTGTTAATTGTAGCTTTAAAAGCAGAAAAAGCCATCTTTTTTAGGGATGGCCTTTCCTTACTTCACTTCAGATTACAGCAAGGGGGTGCTGAAATCGTAGCAGTAAACGTAGACGTCAAAGGTTGCGCCAGCCACGGGAGTGGTCAGGCCAGTAACGTTGACATACAGCGTTTGTGTGGTCAAAGCAGTAGTTTGTGCGGTAGGTGAAGTCACAGACACGCCGTTGACGTTGGTCAAGTTAGCGATAGTGACAGAGCCGTACAAGCTAGAGCCGCCAGAAGTGGTCGAGACACCCACAGCCAAACCAGTTGTAGTGCCAACGTTAGCGCCATTGGCGTTCATGTTGGTAACAATCAGGGCTTGGGGCAAGAACACGCCAGTATTGATAACTGGAACAGCGTAGTTAGCAGTAGCGTTAGCACTCACGTTAGTCAGAGTTGCAACCAAACGCAAGGCTTGGTTAGTCAACACATTCTGTGGGTGTGCCGATACTGTGGTTGATGGTCCTGGATTAGCCATTTTGAATATCCTTTCTTAATTAAGCTGCGACACGGCAAGCGAGTTCGGGGTACAGGGGCGCCCAGCCATACAACACGTCCAAACGAGTTGGGATGCTGTCATTGTTGATGGTGTATTGACGCACGACACGCATGGACAAGCCAACTTCCTTATCGGAAGCACGACCAGCGAAATGGACGCCATCAGGCAATTCCAAGTCAGCCACAGCCAAGGTGTAAGCATTACGGTGCATCATGATGTTCTGGGGTGAAGCCACACCAGTATTGTTGAAGGCCGTAATATTGGGGCTGTTGTAGCTAGTCACGCTCACGTTTTGGAACTGGCCCGAAACGATGATAGCGGGGCTGATGTTCACGGTAGTGCCACCAGTGCCGACAGTCGTGGTGCTGTTAACAACAAAGTTACGCAGCTTGCCATACGATTGACGGTTTTGGGGGTTAACAGCGTAAACGCCAGGGATAGTGAACACGTCACCAGCATTCAGCGTAGAAGCTGTGGAAGCGGTCAAAGTCACGTTGGAGCTAGAAGCCCAACCAGAAGTCAACACACCAGCAGAGCTAGTAGAGGCCAAAGTGATAGCGATAGTGTTAGCAGACCATGAACCGAAAGTTTGCGACACAACGTTTTGGTCGAGTTTCCAGTTCATGCCGCCAGAGTCACGGCCCATCAAACCCTT
>Ga0007825_1000144_pt1 | contig 22523 bp, 23 predicted proteins | sample CryBogCBE13Jul09_FD_71229 | JGI IMG/M metagenome (GOLD analysis project Ga0007825, IMG submission 71229) | Freshwater microbial communities from Crystal Bog, Wisconsin, USA - CBE13Jul09 | ecosystem: Environmental > Aquatic > Freshwater > Lake | place: Crystal Bog, Wisconsin, USA | collected... | reverse complement strand
GGATTCAGAGAACTCTCCATTTAAAAATTTAAGTAATACTAATCTGAATACATCATTAATGATATTAGATACGAATTGGCATAATTATACAGTAGTTGCAGATGCAACAGCTAATACATCCTCGTTTTATTTTGATGGAGTTTTAAAGGGTACTGCTGTGTATTGGTCGCCTATTAGAAATGATAATACGTCATTATATATAGGAGGTGCAGGTGCAAATGATTTTGGTTGGAGTTGGTTGGGAGGTATTGCTTCATTTCAATCATATAATCGTGCACTAACTTCTGCAGAAATAACTAATAATTTTAATTCACTTAAAACCCGTTTTGGTTTATAATAAATGCTTATGAAAAAAACATTTACAATATTATTTTTTCTTGCTGCAATCATTGCAAATGCACAAGAATCTTTTTTTAAGGGAAATAATAATTACGTTACACCTTCGACCCCATTTCAAGCTCCTAACATTGTTCAAACAGGATTGATATTAAATTTGGATGCAGCAAATCCTGCAAGTTATCCAGGGACAGGCGCTATTTGGACAAATTTAATAAGTGGGAATGCAGTTTCTAATTTTTCAATAAGTAGTGGTACTTACGTAAGTAATGATGGAGGTGTTATAAGATTTCCTAATACAGGTGGGAATGCATCTTCAACAACTGGGTTTGCTAATTTGACTTCTTTTACTGTTGAAATTTGGGTTAAAATGGCCGGAACAAAAGGAGATTATGATCCAACAGTTCCAGGAAACACAAATTATGCTCCATGTCTTTTCTCTGAAAAAGTTTCAGGTGGAACGGTGAATATGGCCTTGGCATATAATGCAAGAGCGTGGTCAGGAGCTGCTAATAATAGTTATCGGTATACTGCTGCTATGGGAGGCTGGGGTACATATGAAAATGCGACTAATTATGGGTCTGATTTAAATAATTGGGTTCAAATTATAGCTACTTATAATGGTAGTATTTTATCACTATACAGAAATGGTTCATTGTTGGGATCAAGCACAACAAATATTACATTAAGATCAACTTCACCTGGATATTATATTGCTCATAGATGGGATATGTCAGATGGGGTATATGGAGATTATTCAAGTGTAAATATGTATAATAGAGCATTGTCACTTTCTGAAATTACTACAAACTATAATGCATTTAAATTAAGATTCGGTTTATAAATTAATTAATAAATAACAATGAAAAAATATATAACAACAATTGCAACAATTATCTTTCTTGGTTCCTGCGTGCCTCCTGGTAAATTAAATGAGGCCTTGGATGCAAATTCTATGCTTGGTCACAAATACGATAGTTTACATAATAAACTAAATGATACGGTAGCTAATTTTACAACTAACATAAGCGTATTAAATAACAATGTAAATAATTTAAAAGACAGTGTTAGTTACTATCGAGCACTAGCCGATAAGCCTCCTGTGATTACAGAAGGTGAGGTATTTTTAAATCAAATGTTAGGGCTTTCACTATTGAGTAAGTCGGAACTAGCAGGAATTCAAACAACCAAGGGCAGTAACGGTGAAAGAAATTTATGGCTAGAAGGGTTTAAAGCAGATATGAAAAAATATACTGCATCTGATGCCGATGTTAAACTAAACAAAGGCTTTGTGTTTATTGAAATTTCAGATAAAATATTATTTAAGAGTGGTAGTAAGGGATTGTCAAAAAAATCAAATCAAATATTGGCAACCATTGCCGGTTTGTTACAAGCACAATCTGATTTAAGTTTTATGATTGAAGGTCATACTGATAATAAATCATTTAAGGGCAATAAAAATGATAACTGGAATTTGAGTGTGAATCGTGCTACTGCTGTTGCAAGAATATTACAAACAAAATACAAAATTAATCCTAAGCGTATCATTGCTGCTGGACGTAGTGAATTTATTCCAGTAGATGATAATAAAACCAAGGCAGGTCGTTTAAATAATAGACGTATTCGTATTGTGATTATGCCTAGCGTAACACAGGTAATGAATTTGAGTAAATAACGAAACCTAAAACATTTATTTATGGAATCCCCTTCTGTCATAAATATTAATAAACTAAGTCCTAGAGAAAAGGAAGTTGCCTTACATATTGCTAATGGGGTTTCTACGACTATTATTGCAAAAACCTTAGGTGTTAAATGCAATACTGTATCAACACTTAAGAAAAAAATTTACAATAAGTTGGGTGTGGACTCCTCGGTAGCGTTGTATAAGGCGCTACAGGGGTAGGTTAGGTTATTTTTTTGTATGAAAAATCAAATCTAAATTCTCATTTTTATTTTCATAAATTTCTGTGGATATTGATAATAAGGTTAAACTTTTGATTTCCGCCTTAGTTAAATTATTTTCTCCCTTATTCATTAAATTATAAATAGTTGCAATAGTTTCATGGTACTCTTTTTTAGATTTTATCTCTTTTTTCATACTTCATATTTGTACTAAAGTTAAATCCAACTTATTTGAATAGTTATTTAAATTTTTAGATGTACACATTTTAGAATACATCCGAACGTATAAGTTTATTAACCATTACGGTTTATTCCGTTTTTAAACACTCAAATTAGCTTAATAATTTTAATTTATTAATGATATATAATTGTATATCTTTGTAAAATCAAGCTAATGATCAAAAAAGTAAAGGAAATGATTAAAATCATTGAACTTGATGGCTGGGTGCTATATACTCAGAAGGGAAGTCATAAACAATATAAACATCCAATTAAAAAGGGCAGGGTTACCATTCCGGATCATGGTCAAAATGAAGTACTAGAACATAAAATGGTAAAGTCAATATTAAATCAAGCAGGATTGTAGTATTTAAAAATAGTAATTATGAAAAAAAATATCGTTGAAATATATTTCGCGGGAAAAAACTTTTCCGCCCATGTGCCCCGACTTCCGGGTTGTATATCGACTGGGAAGACGCCCGATGAAATAAAAGCCAATATATTAGAAGCAATTGAATTTCATCTGGAAGGTATTAAGGAAGATGGGGAAAAGCCTCCTGTATCATTTAGAGGAAAGTTTGAGTTGGTTTATAAATTTGACGCACAAAGTTTACTTAAATATTATAAAAATGTAATTACTGGGTCTGCTTTAGAAAAGTATTCTGGCATAAATCAAAAACAGTTGAACCACTATGCAAATTTACATCGCAAACCTAGGATTGAACAATTAAAGAAAATCCAACTGGCTTTTTACAATTTGGGTAAAGAGTTAATGGAAGTTGAATTGCAAACCGAAGTTTTATGATAATTCAAAAGATTCGAAAAATTTTATTGATGTTTTAATGCCTCTCGCTTTGACAAATTTGAAAGCTGTGGATGTGCTTTCACAAATTTCACCACCCATTTAGGATCTGTGTTGGCATAAGAACGAAGTGCCCATCCAATGGCTTTACGAATAAAAAAGTCCTCCTCTAATTGGCAGTGCTCAATATATTCAGTGAGTAGGGTAGTATTCGTTTTTTCATGATACACTAATTGAAATAATATACTCATTCTTTGGAGCCACTTATTACTAGATCGGTTCCATTTGTAAGTGTATTCCTCAGTAAATTCTGGGAAGGTTAAAAAGAATTTACTTATGACATGTGTGTTGGTGCTATCCACTGAGTCCCACCAGCTATTATGGGTAATCATCCATTCAATGAGTGGCAATGTTTTTTTGCTCCATAATTTTTTATGATGCCCCAATAATTCAATAGCAAAATAATGTAACTCCCTTTGTGGTTCGTTAAAACATTCTTTGATCAGTATACTTAATTCAGCGTGATCCTTTATTGGATGCTTCTTGTAAAATTCCTTGGACAAAGACCTTCTTAATGGCGTTTTGATTCCATAAAATTCAAACTGATTTAGCAGATAAGCTTTAGCCCCTTTTGCAATGGTAACATCAGCATTGGCTGCAAAAATTTTTTGAATTTCTTTTAAGTAAGGGTGTGGCATTAAATCTTTTCTATTCTAAAAGTAATTGATGTAAGTAATAAGTTTCGAAAGCACTTGGTTTATTAAATGCCTACTACTCTTTTATTAAATGCACTATTTCTTGCAGCTTCTAAAACGCGAATAATATTTTTACCTTCCTGAGCAGTTGTTGGAACAGGAGCATTGTTTAAAATGGCCTCCGCCATTTTTTCATAAAATATTTTATAATCGCCAGGGATACTTGGAATAACTCTGTTGGTGATTAGTCCATTGTGATCAGTATACAATGTTCCATAATCAGCTTCGGCCTCTGCTCCCCAATTAGGAATATTTGGTTTTTTACCCGCAATTAATTCTGTTTCTTGAATGTCCGATCTGTTTTTGATAAAACTGCCCTTGGTACCATATACTTTATAGCCTGGTAATTGAGTCATGAATACCATGCCGCTGGTTAAAGTAATTCTATGTCCTGGATAATATAAGATCATACTAAAGTAATCGTCTACCAATGAAACTTTTCTGGTGATTCTAATATCTGCAAAAACTGCCAAAGGCATGCCTGATAACACTAAAGCCTGGTCTACTAAATGTGGGCCTAAGTCGTACAATAATCCAGCACCTGGGGTTACAGCTTCCTTATGTGCTTTAGGACTTAAAGTTGTGCGGTATCTTTCAAATGAAATTTGCACATCTAATAAATCGCCAATTTCTCCTTCCTTAATTAAATGTTGAAGCGTTAAAAAATCGGCATCATATCTTCTGTTTTGATACACAGCTAACTTTAATCCTTTTTTATTAGCAAGGTCATCTAACTCCTGTGCCTCTGCCGAAGAATTGGTGAACGCTTTTTCACATACCACATGTTTGCCAGCAAGCAAAGCACTTTTCGTGTAGGCGAAATGAGAATCGTTAGGACTATTCACTACCACTAAATCAATTGTAGGATCGGCTAATAATTCCTCGTAACTATTATATGATTTTGTGCCAGGGTAGGCGGCTTCGATATTTTTTGTAGAACGCTCCCAGCTTCCCACTAAATTAAAATTAGGATTGGTTGCTATGAATGGCGCATGGAATACTTTTCCGCTCATGCCAAAGGATACAAGTGCTGTGTTTATCATAGTTTAAAGATAAAAAATATCGTGGGTTAAATAAAAACAAAAATCCCCCCAATTTCTTGGAGGGATTTTATAATTAATCTCGATTTTGAAACTATCCAGCAACTTGCTTTCTGATAATGTTTAATGCACCACCTGCTTTAAACCACTCAATTTGTTGTTGGTTATAAGTATGGTTTGCTTTAATGGTATCAGTGCTTCCGTCTTTATGTGTTAATACCAATGTTAATGGAGTACCTGGAGCAAAGCTAGTTAAGCCTGTTACATCTATACTATCATCTTCTTGGATTTTATCGTAGTCTGTTTTATCTGCAAATGTCAACGCCAACATACCTTGCTTTTTCAAGTTGGTTTCGTGGATACGCGCAAAAGATTTTGTCAATACTACTCTAACGCCTAAGTGACGTGGCTCCATCGCAGCGTGCTCACGAGAACTTCCTTCACCATAGTTTTCATCACCTACTACAATCGTTCCAACACCTGCAGCTTTGTATGCTCTTTGTGTGTTAGGTACGGTATCGTAGTTGCCATTTAATTGACTCTTAACATTGTCTGTTTTTTCATTGAAGAAGTTTACAGCACCAATTAATAAGTTGTTAGAGATATTGTCTAAGTGACCGCGGAACTTTAACCATGGACCAGCCATAGAAATATGATCCGTTGTACATTTTCCTTTTGCTTTAATTAATAAACGTAAAGATTTTAAATCTGTTCCTTCCCATGCAGCAAATGGATCTAATAATTGTAAACGCTTAGACGCTGGGTCTACTGCTACAACTACATTTGAACCATCTTCAGCAGGTGCTTGGAATCCAGCATCTTCTACAGCAAAACCTTTTGTTGGTAATTCATCACCAGTTGGTGCATCTAATTTTACTTGCTCGCCTTTATCGTTCGTTAACGTATCTGTTAATGGATTGAAAGTTAAATCACCAGCGATTGCTAAAGCTGTAACAATTTCTGGAGAAGCTACAAATGCAAATGTGTTTGGATTACCATCCGCACGCTTTGCAAAGTTTCTATTGAAAGAGTGAACGATGGTATTTTTTTCTTTCTTCTCAGCACCAACACGCTCCCACATACCAATACAAGGTCCACAAGCATTTGCAAATACTTTTGCACCAATTTGGCTGAACACATCTAAGAAACCATCTCTTTCAATCGTGTATCTTACTTGCTCAGAACCTGGTGTAATCATGTATTCTGCTTTTGTAGTCAAACCTTTTTGAGCTACTTGTTTTGCTAAGCTTACTGCACGGCTAATATCTTCGTATGAAGAGTTGGTACAGCTACCTATTAAACCAACCTCCACTTTTGTAGGCCATCCGTTTGCTGCAGCTACTTCTTTCATTTTAGAAATAGGTGTCGCTAAATCTGGAGTGAATGGTCCGTTTAAATGTGGCTCTAAAGTATCTAAATCAATTTCGATTACTTGATCGAAATATTTTTCTGGATTTGCATATACTTCTGCATCTGCAGTTAAGTGTTCTGCTACTGCATCTGCCAAAGCAGCTACATCTGCACGGCCTGTTGAAGATAAATAACGGCTCATGCTTGCATCGTAACCAAACGTAGAAGTGGTTGCACCAATTTCGGCGCCCATATTACAAATAGTTCCTTTACCTGTACAACTCATGCTAGTTGCACCTTCGCCAAAATATTCTACAATCGCACCAGTACCACCTTTTACGGTTAAGATACCAGCAACTTTTAAGATCACATCCTTAGGAGCAGTCCATCCGTTTAACTTTCCTTTTAATTTGATACCGATTAACTTAGGCCATTTTAATTCCCAAGCCAATCCTGCCATTACATCACAAGCATCTGCACCACCCACACCAATTGCTAACATACCTAAACCACCCGCGTTAACAGTGTGAGAATCGGTACCAATCATCATACCGCCTGGGAATGCATAGTTTTCTAAAACTACTTGGTGAATAATACCAGCACCTGGCTTCCAGAAACCTAAACCATATTTATTAGAAACAGAAGCTAAGAAATCATATACTTCTTTACTTTCTGTTGTTGCTACTTGTAAGTCTTGTTTTGCTTCTACTTTTGCAGAGATCAAGTGATCGCAATGCACTGTACTTGGTACAGCAACTTTTGGACGACCTGCTTGCATAAATTGTAACAATGCCATTTGCGCAGTTGCATCTTGCATCGCTACACGGTCTGGACCAAAATCTACATAAGAACCACCTCTTTCGAAGCTTTCTAATTTTTGATCGCTATGTAAATGCGAGAATAAAATTTTCTCAGATAGGGTTAATGGACGGCCCAACATTTTACGAGCTGCTTCCACTTTCGCTGGCATTTCAGCATACAATTTTTTGATCATTTCGATATCAAAAGCCATAGGTATCAATTTAGGTGTTAAAAACTGACGCAAAGGTAAGCCAAAATGCCGATTTTTTTTGATAGATTTGGGTACAAAATCACCACCCAACATGCAAAAATTGCGAGATTTCTTAGAATTACATGCTTTTGGCGTTTGTTCGGCAATAGGAGAGCGTTTGGGAATTGCCAGTTCTAGAATAAGAATGTGGTTTATTTACATCTCTTTTTTGACCTTCGGATCACCCGTAATCATATATATGGTCTTGGCTTTTTGGAGAAGCATTAAGCATTATATATTGCAGGGAAAAAGAAATCCCCTAAAATATTAGATTACTGCTTTTCTCAATCGAACCAACTTCTCTAATAATGGTTCTAATAATTCCAATCTTAACATATTCGCGCCGTCGCTTTTTGCAACAGCAGGATTAGGATGTGTTTCAATAAATAATCCATCAGCGCCAGTAGCGATAGCTGCTTTTGCGATGGTTTCAATTAAAGCAGGATTACCACCAGTAACGCCACTTGTTTGATTCGGTTGTTGTAAAGAGTGTGTACAATCCATAATCACTGGTACATTATTTTCTGCCATCGCAGGAATATTTCGATAGTCCACTACTAAGTCCTGATAACCAAAAGTATTTCCTCTTTCTGTCAACATTACTTTATCGTTGCCTGCTAATTTAATTTTGTCCACTGCGAACTTCATTGAAGCACCACTTAAAAATTGTCCTTTTTTAACATTCACAATTTTGCCTGTTTCAGCAGCAGCAATTAATAAGTCGGTTTGACGACATAAGAATGCAGGTATTTGTAAAATATCTATAAACTGAGCGGCAATTGCAGCTTCATCATGCGCATGAATATCAGAAGTAGTAGGCACATTAAATTTCGCTCCCACTTTTTTAATTAACTCCATTCCAGTATCATCACCAATACCAGTAAATGAATTGGCACTTGTTCTGTTGGCCTTACGATAGCTTGCTTTAAATACGTAGGGGATACCTAAATTCTTACAAATGGTAGACACTTTTTCACCAATCTCCATTACCAATTCCTCACTTTCAACAACACAAGGGCCAGCGATTAAAAAAAAGTTATTAGCGTCGTATTGTTGATGCTTAAAATGTGCTTGTAAATAATTAGGAATCATAATATTCGTATTTGCGTTCACAAAGGTACGCAAAATAGTAAACAGGTTAGGTGGTGGACTAAAATCTTAATCCAACCGTGATTCCCGCGCCTCTGAGTCCTGCCCATGGACCATCTGTATTGGTAATGATACTATTCCCTGAAACAATAGTGTTTAAATGAAAAGGATTAGCATTGGTTTGGTCAATGGTCGATTTTAGGGCATTTAGTGCAGGTGTAGCAATAAAACTAGGAGTGCCAGCAGGCAAATCTGCTTGCAACTTTCCATTAGAGGTTCCATAATGACCGCCAATTACCCAAATGTCTAGCACTAATTTTGTCAATAGTTGATACTGCATACCAAAATAGGCGCCAATACTTTGTGATCGAATGGTCCCCGTTAAACTTGCAGAGGTAGAAATTGTTTGAGCCGGTAAGCTTACCCCTTGAACAGGCGCTGGGGTATAAGTGTATTTGTAATTCACAGGTACTTCCACTTCCATATTGCCAAATCTTGCATAAGGGGCAATGTAAAACCCTGACATTTTTTGAATGCCTAAATAAAATCTACTTTCAACAGTGATGGCATTATTAGCTACTTTGAAATTGTCGAAATTGATATTGGGGTTATCAATAAATTGTTTTGCCAACTCTTTCAAAGGCAGATTTCTTTTTGGCATAGTGGCATAGCTCACAGATAATGACATGAAATGATTCAGGCTCTTCTCAAATGTTAAGTTATAGTTTTGTAATGCGTCTGCAGACAAATTGGTTTTCAAAATATGATCTCCACCAATTAAACTTTGCGCATTTGACATTGCAGTAATGCAAATGAGGGAAACAACTATAAAAAGTTTTTTCATCTTAATTTAATTTAAAAAATTCGTTTTAAAATCCAATATTGCAACAGGGGATATTGCTTATATCGCGTTTAAATCAGCGACGGTTCTTTTGTCTAAAATAGCTAAGGTATTGTCTCTTACTTCGAGCATTACTTTATTGATGCCGCATTTTTTTTCATTACAGCTATCACACTTTTTATAAAAGTTCAAACTCACACAAGGTAGTAATGCAATGGGACCTTCAATGGTTCTAAAAATAGCAGATAACTTTATTTTTTCTGGAGGCGTTGCAAATAAATAACCGCCATGTTTTCCTTTTTTACTTTCTAAAAATCCAGCCTTTCTCAATTCAAGTAATATGTTTTCTAAAAACTTTAAAGGAATCTTTTTTTCTTCTGCAATTTCTGCAATCAGAATTGGAGATTCGGTTTGCTTTCCCACCATATAGGATAAAGCCTGTAAAGCGTATTGTGTTTTTTTAGATAACATATTATAATCCTAAAACTTCTTTCATAGTAAAGATACCATTTTTTTTGTTGGCAAATTCTGCAGCCAATACTGCACCACTTGCAAAACCTTTACGGGTATGCGCAGTATGCACAATTTCAATCGTATCAATAGGAGAGCTATAGGTTACGGTATGTGTTCCAGGCGCTGGGTCAATGCGCTCCGAAGTAATTACAAGGTCCGAAGGAGTTAAAGAAGGGGCATTCACCCATTGATTTTTACGACCAATATTTGCTAAAATTTGTTCTGCTAATGAAATAGCAGTACCACTTGGTGCATCTTTCTTTTCGGTATGGTGTAGTTCAATCATTGACACATCATAGTCGTTGTATGGCTCCATTAATTTCGCCAATTGCTTATTGACTTCAAAAAACAAATTCACACCAATGCTATAATTACTACTATAAACCAGACATCCTTTATTAGCTGTACAAGCTGCTTCAATTTCATTCCATTTATCCAACCAACCCGTAGATCCGCTTACTACAGGAACGCCTAATTCGATACATTTTTTTACATTTTCAAAAGCACTATGCGGTCCCGTGAATTCAATAGCAACATCAGCCTTAGCGATATTTTCTTTTGTAAATTCATGCGCATTTTGAACATCAATTTTCAAAACAATTTCATGTCCTTTTGCTACCGCTACTTCCTCGATTGCCTTGCCCATTTTGCCATATCCAATTAATGCTATTTTCATATTCGTATGCTATTAATATTCACTAATAATTTCTAATACTTTTTATTTGCTCTGTGCATTTTTAAAATGCAATTGTAAAGATAATCCCGTTTGTTGATATTGAGGTTGCACGGTTGGCTTGATACTCATTGCCAAATTGGGACTAATATCAAACTCTTTCAAATGTCCTGATACACTTGCATCTACCACATTTAATCCCCATCCTAAAATAAACCATAAAACAGAATAGTCTCTGTCTTTTCTAAAACTATTTCGATAACTCTGCAAGGAACCGATACTTAAGTTTTTTAAAGTAGGATCAATTTTATCTAAGTCCGAGTTGTCTCCGTTTTGAGCTTTGAATTTAGCGGCGTAGGCAAACTTTGTTTTATTATACAAATCATCATTGTAAATATAAGTGGCAACAGGAATTGCCAATGCTCCATATACAATAGGTAGCTTCCAATATTGTTTATTGTAAATCTGACCAAGCCCAGGCATAATGGCTGAGTATTTTGCCGACAATCTTGGATTGTGGTGCACAATAGTATCCGCTCTTTTTAGATAAGCGGAGTCTTGTCCCCAACTATTTTGCTGAAACAAAAGTATGCATGTAAAAAGGAGGACTAGCTTGGTACTAGCTAATGCTAACTTGCATTGCATCTAATATCGTATTTAATCCATTGATGTCTTGATAGGAGATGGTAATACTACCACTTCCATTTTTTTGTTGTTGCAAAACAACTTTCGCAGACAAATGGCTTGCTAATTTATCTTCTAATCTTTTATATACTGCAGATAGTTCGTTTTTCTTAGTTGCTTTTGGTGTTTTGCCTGCAGCCGCGTTTGTTTTTTTAACCAATTCTTCTGTTTGACGAACAGTCAATCCTTTTTCAGTAATTTCTTTGAATAAGAAAAGTTGTTGATCAATTTCTTTTCCAATTAAAATTTTAGCTAAGCTTACACTTAATGTGCCTTTGCGAACAGCCGCTTGAATTACTGGAGGTAAATCAAGTAAGCGAATATAATTGGCAACTGTTGAACGATCTTTACCCATACGCTCTGAAACTTTTTCCTGCGTATAGTTTAATTCTTGCATCATTCTTTGGTAGCTTAAAGCAACTTCTATCTCGTTTAAATCAACTCTTTGTAAGTTCTCTAATAATGCAAGCTCTAATAATTCTTGATCATTACCTTGTCTAACATAAGCAGGAATATCTGCTAGTCCAGCCAATTTAGCAGCACGAAATCTTCTTTCTCCTGCAATCAATTGATATTTACCATTAGGCAATAAGGCAACTGTAATAGGTTGAATGATATCGTGTAATTTAATGGAATGTCTTAATTCTTGTAAAGCTATTTCATCAAAATCTTTTCTTGGATTCTTAGGATTAACTTGAATATCACTTAATGGAATACGGTTTGTAGACACTGCTTTTTGAATCGTTTCAGTTTCAACCTTTCCCGCTGGATTTTTATATTCCGCGTGGATGTTTTTCAATAGAGACCCAAGTCCCTTTCCAATCATATCTTTATTGGGTGTACTCTTGCTCATAGTTAATCAATTATTCGCTCGGCATTCGTCATTTTTGTCATGCCATTTTTTTGTAAAATTTCTTTCGCCAAGTTTAAATAGTTCACCGTTCCTTTACTATCTGCATCATATAAAATAACTGGCTTGCCCACACTTGGTGCTTCACTTAAACGTGTGTTTCTGTGAATGATGGTAGAGAAAACCATATCATCAAAATGCTTGCGCACTTCGCTTACCACTTGATTGCTTAAACGTAAGCGACCATCATACATGGTCATTAAAATACCTTCAATTTGTAAGTTTGGATTCAATCTGCTTTGAACAATTTTTACAGTGTTCAATAATTTACCCAATCCTTCTAATGCAAAAAATTCACATTGTACTGGAACAATTACGCTGTCTGCTGCTACTAATGAGTTTACCGTAATCAAACCTAATGAAGGCAAACAATCAATAATAATAAAATCGTATTGATCTTGTATTGGAGCTATTAAATCTTTCAACACATTTTCTCTGTTCGGAAAATTAACCAATTCAATTTCGGCACCAACAAGGTCGATATGGGAAGGGATTAAATCTAAATGTGGAATTTCAGTTTTTAAAACAATATCAGCAAGTGGGGTATGGTTAATCATACCGTCATATAAACTGGTAGTAACATTCTGTAAATCAAAACCAACTCCGGTAGTACTATTGGCCTGAGGGTCCGCATCAATCAATAAGGTTCTGTATTCTAAAACAGCCAAACTTGCAGCAATATTTATTGCCGAGGTCGTTTTGCCCACGCCGCCTTTTTGATTCGCAATTCCGATTATTCTTGCCATAAAATGGATATCCTTAATTTATTCCAAAAATAAGGCTTTTGGTACTATTTTTGTCCTTTAAATCCCTATATGCGCAACCCCATTTTCATTTCTATCCTGCTATTAGTGTTAATAGCCATCGATTTTTACATATTTCAGGTAATTAAGCACCTTTTACAGGGCAGTAATAGCGGTGTAAGAACAGGTATTAGTATTTTTTACTGGGGATTGTGTATTGTTTGTTTGGGGGCGCTTTTATTGTTCCCGTACAGCACCAATCCTTACTTTAGACAGTATATTTTTTCGATAAGCATGGGGTGGATGTTTACCCAGCTCATCATGGCCCTGATTTTTTTAATTGATGACATCCGAAGGGGTACTTTTTGGACCCTAAGTAAGATCACTTCGTCCACTGGGGCTCAATTTATCAATACTGAAAATGGGATTCCAAGATCTACTTTTTTAAGTTGGTTAGGTATCGGTTTGGCTTCTACATTTTTCTTTTCATTAATTTATGGATTTGGCAACAAATACAATTACAGAGTTATTAAAAAGAAGATTTCTTTAAATGGATTGGCAGATGCTTTTAAAGGGTTTAAAATTATTCATATCAGTGATATTCATAGTGGGAGTTTAAATGATAAAGCTGCGGTTCAAAAAGGGATTGATTTAATTAAAAGTCAGCAGGCAGATTTAATATTATTTACGGGCGATTTAGTAAATGATAAAGCCACAGAAATGCATAATTGGATGGATGTGTTTAATCAATTGTCTGCACCACATGGCGTTTTTAGTACTTTGGGAAATCATGATTATGGAGATTATGTGCAATGGTCAAGCCCTCAAGCGAAACAGCAAAATTTAGAAGACCTAAAAAAAGTACATGCTCAATTAGGGTGGAGATTATTGATGAATGAGCACGTTAAAATAGAAAAAGATGGGGCTGCATTGCAATTAGTGGGTATTGAAAATTGGGGTGCAAAAGCAAGGTTTCCTAAATATGGAAAATTGGATAAAGCAATGGAAGGGATTCATCCTGATCATCCCATTATTTTAATGAGTCATGACCCTAGCCATTGGGAAGCACAGGTTATTACTGAATATCCTCAGATACAATTGATGTTGGCAGGACATACACATGGTATGCAATTTGGATTGGAGAATCCATATTTTAAATGGAGCCCAGTGCAATGGGTATATAAACAATGGGCTGGTATTTATAAAAATGGCAATCAGCAATTATATGTGAACCGAGGCTTTGGATTTATTGGGTATCCGGGCAGGGTAGGTATTTTGCCAGAGATTACACTTATTGAATTAGCTTAATTTTTTAATCAGAGTTAGTATGAAAAAATATTTTGGAGTTTTAATCGCGATCTTTTGTTTATCTAACCTTAAAGCGCAAGACAAATTTGCATTGGGTATTAAAATTGGACAAAATTTTTCCAGCGTGAACGATGTTGCAGTGGATCATAATACAGCATCCTATCATGCAGGGGTGACTACATTTTTTACAGTGACTGATAAATTCGGAATTGCGCCAGAGTTTATTTTATCTCAAACAAAGTTAGAAACAACACCTGCTGTTACAAGCTTAATGGGTAATGGTAGTTTGCAGCCGGAGACCTATCATTTAAATTATTTGTCAATCCCTTTACTTTGTGAGTTCAAGCCAGTACAAAAATTTTCAATTCAAGCAGGGCCTCAGTATAGCATTTTGTTAGATCAAAAAAAGGATGGCGTGGGCAATGCAAGTATGGCATTTAAAAATGGTGAGTTTGCATTTGTTGGGGGCGCTAAGTTTGACTTAGGTGGATTCTTTTTATATGGTAGATATGTAGTTGGCCTGCAAAACATAAATGAATTGCAGGACCAAACTAAATGGAGAACTACGCAATGGCAATTAGGCGTAGGAATGAAATTATTTAATTTTTAATTCTTTTTTAAGCGCTGTTAAATCAGTAGTTAATTTTTCTAAGGCATTGTTTTGATCATTGATAAAGCCATTGTCATTTAAGGCACCAACAACCGCATTCATTTCAGCTTCGCTTTCATACACCATTTTTCTAAATGGATTTGAGTAATCCTTAGCCCTTGTATTTTGAATACGTGCTGTGATATCCGTTTTAATTTCTAAATATGTATCAAGCCAATTGATTAATTGCGCCGCAGTTAATTTACTCAATGGCTTTCCTGTTAAGGTTTCAAGACATTGAAGGGCATGATTGTCTTTTCTCGAAATATATTTTTCAGACTCAGCTTCGTAGAATGCATGTACTTCATCCCAGCTAGTAATGCTATTGTTTTTAATCTTGCTTAAAAGCCCGTCCACATTTTTTTGTGGAATTAATTGACCTCCAATATTGGTCCAAGTTAAATTGGTTGCTGATAATTTTACTTGTTGTAGTGTACTAATAATCGCCTTGCCTTTTTTGTTTTCAGTTATTTTCAGCGCAGCCTCAATACCATATATGAAAATGATTTTTTCAAACATATGGTAAGCATCATAAGACTTGATCAATTTTGCTTTGCGCTTACTGTTCTCGAATCCTGCTACCACAACTTCTAAAGCATCTATCTCTTTTTTAGTTTTTGTTTTCAAAAGGGTAGTACCTAAAGCCAATAATTTAGCATCCTCATTAGCAGTACTCTTTTTTTCTTTTACCAATTGTGCGGTAGCAACTGCTTTTGCAATTATGGTTCGCGCATTCACTAACTCATTAATTGAATCTGGAGCTAAATAGCCATATTCATAAATTGGAGTTTTGTATTTACGCTTATCACGATCTACATATTTCCATGCATTTCTAGCTAAAGCATAAAAATTATACAAGAACCAGTAACCTGGCATAATCACCAATTCATCTTTTAATGGATCATTGCTAATTAATGAAAAAGGAATCGGAATATTTAATTCATAATTGTAATCTCCTTTATTCAATAAAGAAAAACTTGCAAAAATTGAATTGTGTTTAATGCTCACACAAAGTCCAGGCCAAAAGCCTCTTCCCATAATCACTTCTCCATCGGCGCCACGGCTATTGTGATTAGATCCAAGTGTTGCGCCTGCAGCAATATTACTTTGACCCATTACCAAGGCAGCACATAAAAAACTATTATTATGGTGCTGTTCATGTGCTGGGAATATCAATGAATTTAAAACCTCGCAGCAAGAGATTGTTGCATTGGGACCAAGGAATGAGTTAATCAATCTTGCGCCATATTTTAATTGAGAGTAGTCGGATAAAACAAAACGTACTGCTTTAATACCATAAAATATTCTACAGCCATATCCAATAATTCCGTTTACCAATTCACAACCTTCACCCACCTGTGATTTTGCTAGTGGATGTGAATTAATGGTTACATTTTTAATTTTATTAGCGCCTTTTAAATACGCATCTTCACCAATCCAAACATCTTTAATAATCTTACAATTCTTAATTACGGTTCGGTCGCCAATTTTTCCATAATACCCTAATTTATTGTCAAATTGATTATCTGTTAATTCAATAAACTTTTGTTGTAGTAAGGCATCGTTACGATGTCTTGTCCATAAATAGGCGTCCCCTGCAGTCATGCCATTAAAAGGCAATACTTTTCGGCCGGTATTTTCATTGCAAAGCTCTAGCCATATTCTTACGGACTCTGATTCACCTTTTTTAATAATACCGTTTCCAAACTTGGCATGATTCGTAGTCACTAATTCATTTACATTATTAATGATTACTTCATTGCCTAAAATATAATGTGACATATAATTCACATTGTGCACGGAAACATTATTTCCAAAGTCACAACTAATAATGGTTGAATTATAAATGCCAATAGGGACAATCAAATCACTAAAGCTTAAACAGCTATTCTCTAAATTGCCAATTCGGATTAATCCAAAAAAGGAACAGTTCTTTACCAATTCAGGGTTAAACTCATTGGAAACTAAAATATTTCCCCAGTCGTCGCTCGTATTTCTATTGCGTACTAAAATTTCAATTTCTAATGCCGATAGCTTACGATACTCAATACCGCTTCTATTTTGTTTGTTTCTTAAATAGTATTCGTCCTTTCCTTTAGGTAAGTCTTTGATAAAGCCATACCCTAATTGATTGAGCGCTATCTTTTTAATATTATTCATAAAAACTAGTTAAATAAAGTTGGATGTTTTTTATTCCAATTGGTATTATCCTGATATAATTTGGCAATATTCAAAATAGTTCCTTCATCATATAAGTTACCTACAAAGCTAATGCCGGTTGGTAAGTTGTATTTACTATCAAATCCTGTCAGCACACAAACTACTGGGTGTCCTGTTAAATTAGTAATGGCTGCTTGATTACCCTCAACGCCTCTGGATGGGCAAATAATAACATCATATTTACTAATTACTTCGTTTACTTTTTGCATTAATAAACTACGATGTCTTTGTGCATTGATATATTCTACAGCAGGTACAAATCTTGCTGTTCTAAATTGATTATGCCAATCGTATTTTGTTTGTCTTGTTAATTCGTCATCAATATTTAATCTTGTCATTTCGTCAAATTGAGCAGCACATTCCACACCAATCACCACATCCATGATATTAAAATTGTACACGCCACTATCCGGAAAATCAACTGGGATTAATTCAATGCCTAATTTTTTATAAGTTGCTAATACCTTCCACTCACTTCGATTAGTGTCTTTTATTTTATCAAAATAGTTTTTAGCATATGCAATACGTAATTTTTTTACATCCTTGATTGGTGTGTAATTAAATGGTGCATTGTTGGCAGATAAATCCTTGCCATCTGTTCCATGAATATAATTAAATACAATAGCTGCATCATTTGCGCTACGACAAATAGGGCCTACTTTATCTAAGCTATAACTTAAAGCCATGGCACCTGATCTACTAATACTTCCGAATGTTGGTCTTAAACCCGTCGCTCCACATTGAGTAGAAGGTGAAACAATACTTCCGTAGGTTTCAGTTCCAATGGCGAAAGGAACTAGTCCTGCAACTGTTGCTGCAGTGGATCCTGCAGAGGAACCAGATGATCCATATTTTAAGTTCCAAGGATTTCTTGTTCTTCCGCCATACCAATAATCACCCATTGCTAAAGCGCCTAAAGTAAATTTTGCTACTAGCACAGCACCTGCATTTTTTAATTGCGTATATACAAATGCGTCTTCATTAATAGTTTGATTTTTATAAGGAGCGGCACCCCAGGTTGTTTTAGTTCCTTTAACCGCAAACAAATCTTTTAATCCATAAGGGATACCATGAAGTAATCCTCTGTATTTGCCTTGTGCAATTTCTTCATCTGCCTTTTTTGCTTGCGCATAAGCAATATCTTCCGTTAAGCTAATAACACATTCTAAAGTGTCACCATATTTTTTAATACGATCAATATAAAATTTAGTAAGTGCTAAGGAAGAGATTTTTTTATTCTTGATTAAGTAGGCCAATTCGCTAATACTATAAAATGCTAAATCCTCTTTATGCGTTGGAAGTTCAACTTTAGTAAATGGTAAGTTTACCACACCCGCTTTTTTATTTTTATTTTGAGGCACTGCAATTTGCCAGGTACTCAAGGGTACACTATTTGGCAATGATAATTGGTGCATTGCTTTATAATTCGCAATATTGTCAATGACGTCACTATATAAAGTGTCTATTTCTTTTTGGGTAAATTGAATATCAAAAAGTTTAGCCGCGCCAATTAAATCAGATTTTGAAACCGTTGTGTCTTGAGCATTAGAAAATCCTACAATTCCCATTAAAAGGACAATGAATAGATACTTCATGATATAATTAATTTTATTATATCAAAGATACTATCCTCGCTTTGTTTTGTTGCTTGAAAACCTTCTTTTTTGTCCACCTTTGGATCCAAAGCCACCTTCCTGCTGTGGTGCTCGGCCTCGCGTATTTCTTGGTTTGCCCCAACCTGCATCCTGAGAGGTTTTATTGGCATGAAATTGTTGCATTGGGTAAGGGTGCTCAAAAATTACAGGCACTTTTTTGCCAATCAATTTTTCAATGTCTGCCAAGTATGCTTTTTCTTCAAAATCACAAAAGCTTAATGCGGTTCCCTCGGCACCTGCACGACCAGTACGGCCAATACGATGCACATAGGTTTCTGGAATATTAGGTATGTCAAAATTAATAACGTGTGCTAATTCATCCACATCAATTCCTCTTGCTGCAATATCCGTTGCTACTAAAACCCTTGTAGTTTGTTCCTTAAAATTACTCAAAGCACGTTGACGCGCATTTTGTGATTTATTACCATGAATCGCTTCGGCAATAATATTATTCTTGGTTAGCAATTGAACCACTTTATCAGCACCATGTTTGGTTCTTGTAAAAACCAAGGCAGTTTTAATTGCTGTGTTTTTCAATACCTCTACTAATAAAGAATTCTTGTTTACTTTATCTACAAAATAAACTGCTTGATCAATAATTTCAACCGTTGATGAAACTGGCGTTACCGTTACTTTTTCTGGATTATGTAAAATGCTATTCGCAAGACTTACAATTTCGGGAGGCATCGTAGCAGAGAAAAATAAAGACTGTCTTTTTTTAGGAAGCACTGCCAATAATTTTTTCACGTCATGCACAAATCCCATGTCCAACATTCTATCTGCTTCGTCTAATACAAAAAATTCAACATCTCTTAAACTAATAAAACCTTGATTCATTAAATCCAATAAACGTCCAGGAGTAGCAATTACTACATCCACTCCATTTTTTAATGCAGTTACTTGAGGGCCTTGTCCAACGCCACCAAAAATCACCGTGCAATTTAATTGTGTGTGTCTGCCATAGGCATTAAAACTTTCGGCAATTTGAATTGCTAACTCACGTGTTGGAGTGACAATTAAACTTTTAATTCTTTTTCTTTTTTCAACGGGTTTCGCTGAAAGTAATTGTATAATAGGGAGTGTAAAAGCAGCTGTTTTTCCTGTTCCTGTTTGGGCACATCCTAATAAGTCCTTTCCTTCTAATAAAATGGGGATAGACTGTTCTTGAATGGGTGTTGGGTTGGTGTAACCTTCCTCAAATAATGCCAATAAAATGGGTTCAATTAACCCTAGATCTTTAAAATTCGTACTCATAATGGACTGCAAGGTACGCCTTTTAAATTTGAGGGGCTTTTTAAGCCTACTTATGCACTAATTGGTAAGAATTTAATACAATTGCTTGTATGGTCTTAGACGGTACGATTCTATTAAGGTGCAATGTGTTCCAATGTTTCTTATTCATATGAAACCCAGGGAAAATTGCATCTGGGTATTGATCTCTTTGGTCAATAATATCATCAGGGGTTGCCTTATAATTCATGGTAGTGGGAAAGGAAACTAAATCAACAGTCAAAAACATTTTACCTTTTGTTTTGAGCACTAAAGTACTTTCTCCAAAAGGGAAGCACTCTTCGGTCTCAGGTAAGGATAATGCGTAGTTTACTATTTCATCAATTTCCATAAATGAATTTAAAGTTCATTGAAATTTACAAAGAATACTTTTTCATTTGTTTATGCATAATGGAAAACCAAATAGGCGGGAATAAAGAGAGCACGATCATTCCAGGATAGCCTGTAGGCATTTGAGGAGCTTCCTCCATATTTCTTAATACCTGGTATTTTCGAGAGGCTAAATAATGATGATCACTATGACGGCTTAATTCAAAAAGCATTAATCGGCCTATGACATGATTGCTATTCCAACTATGATGCGGTTTTACTCTTTCATATAATTCACCTGTTCCTTTCTCTCTTGATAAGCCGTAATGTTCAATATAATTTACGGTTTCAAGAAGGGTGGCACCCATTAGTGCGGCACCCATAAAATACAACATTATTGAAGTTCCAAAGAAATAATAAATCGCTACTACAAAAGCAATTTGTATTAGTTGAAACAAAAACATTTCATTGAATAAATAAGGAAGTGGATTATTTTTCTTTTTTGCTTCTTCCACTGCGATATGCCAAGCGCTTAAATAAGTGCCAACAAAAGTTTGAATCCAAAAAGCATATACAGTTTGTTTGTATTTAGCAGTGCTTGGATCATGTGGTGTTGCTACATGTTTATGATGCCCCTTATTATGTTCAATAAAAAAGTGCATGTATAAGCTAGTAAGCAATAATAGCTTTGCTAAAAATTGTTCAAATACATTGGTTCTATGCCCTAATTCATGTGCTGCATTAATGCCAAATGCGCCACATAATAATCCCATTGCTACAATACGTCCTGCAATATCTACTCCTGATAATTCTTGTTTAAACCCAATTAAGAAAATAAATAAAAGTAAATATTGTAACGGCACCGTGAGCCAAATGATAAAGTCATAAAACTTGTTTGACTTTGCCAATTGCTCTTCCACTTCATCTAAATTTTTTGGATCTGGCGCGATGAATAATTCTAAAATGGGTATAAAGAAGAATACATATAAAAGAGGCACCCAACACAAAATACCTGTGTTATTAAAAGCCAGATAGCTTAATAAATACAATACAAATGGTGTAGTGTATTTGAACGACTTTGTAAATGCAATCATAGTTAAATGTAAGAATTTTACATTTAATAATTCGCAGGTGTTTAAAAAACTATTCCACGGTAATAAAAGGTTCTACAAACATACCACAAGATAAAGGATATTCATTACACCTATCAGTTCAGGTTGTATCTTCTAACTTATGGGTTCCACCATACACTAACTACCAACAGGAGTTGTTTGATATAATCTCCAAGTTCCACGAGGAGGATGGATGGAACTTCAAGATGATAAGTGATTGGTTGGTGGAGAACAAATACCTTACCCCAAGAGGAACCATCTTCAATCAACCCAAGTGTTGGTCAATCTACAAGAAGAAGAAAAGGAGTGTTAATAGATTTACCCGTTCGTTCAATCACACCATTACAGGTATGAGTATTGATGTAGTTGATTATGTCCCAAACACTATCAATTAAACCCTCCCTTCGGTCGGGTCATCCTGACGGGTATTATCCGACATCCACTCCGTTCCTGTCGGTTCTATTTGATTACGGGTCTCACTCCGTTCAACCCTTCATCCCGTGATATGGATGGGTAATAAGGTAGTCAAGATATAGGGTATTCTTATATCCATTATATCAACTAACCATAATAAGGTAGTCAAGATATAGGGTTTATTTAATTAGATTAACTAATACCTAATCTATCATACCATTCCTTCCTTTCATTTTCTTCATAGAAGAAATCAATACCTAATTTAATATTCTTTGTAAGGATATAGGTTTTACTATCACTCCATTCCTTATCATTCTTTATCCTAACCTTATTGAATATATCCTCTACCAATTCATCATCTATACTTGTCGGTTGGTGTAGTGGGTTTGATTTAATACCTACACTTTTACCCGTCAGTTCAGTTATTACATCGGTCATCACCCTATGAACGATTTGTAGGTTGGATTGAGTGGTTAGGATACTATCGTGGATGGTGTAGAATGGTATGTTAGGGTGTCGTAATTGGAGTTCCTTACAGACATTTAACATAAGGAACACCTCTGACCTTTGGAGTAGATAGGAGAACTCTGTGGAGGTGTAGTATTGGTTGAACCTATTTACATAATCACATAGTTCGGGGTATAGTAATTCCATCAAC
>Ga0007825_1000141_pt1 | contig 22723 bp, 23 predicted proteins | sample CryBogCBE13Jul09_FD_71229 | JGI IMG/M metagenome (GOLD analysis project Ga0007825, IMG submission 71229) | Freshwater microbial communities from Crystal Bog, Wisconsin, USA - CBE13Jul09 | ecosystem: Environmental > Aquatic > Freshwater > Lake | place: Crystal Bog, Wisconsin, USA | collected... | reverse complement strand
ATGATTGGGTCGCGCTCTATGCTCAAGATGAGACCGGCTATCAGAACCTGTGCCACCTCGTATGCGCGGCGCATCTTGATCGGCCTTTGGAAGAGCAGGCGCATGTGCCCTTTGAGGCGCTGGAGGGGTACACTGAGGGCCTTATCTGCCTGACGGCTGGTGCGGAAGGGGCGCTCGTCAAGCTGCTCGCTGAGGGGCAGGATTACGCGGCTGAGGGCTATGCCGACCGGCTCAAGGTGCTGTTCCCAGATCGGTTGTATGTTGAGGTCTGTCGTCGTGGCAATGCGCTGGAGGCGCGCACCGAAGTGCAGTTATTGGCGCTGGCCGATATGTTCGAGCTGCCGCTCGTCGCCACGAACCCCGCGCTTTACGCCGAGGCCAGCTTCCACCCCGCGCATGACGTGATGCTGTGCATTGCGGCAGGGACCTATGTCGAGAGTCAGGATCGCGAGAAATCCTCTCCCGAGGCGTGGCTCAAGCCCATGAACGATATGCGTAATGCCTTTGCGGACTTACCCGACGCGCTGGCGAACACTGTTCATATTGCACAGCGCTGTGCCGTAATGGCACCAAATCGCAAGCCGATATTGCCGAGCCTGGCCGGCGATATTGTCGGCGAGACGATGAAGCTGATGCTTGATGCGCGCAATGGGCTCGACGAGCGGCTCAAGCTGATCCCCGATGCCGATGTAGACGCCTATCGGGCGCGGCTTGAATTTGAACTCGATGTGATCGTGAAGATGGGTTTCCCGGGTTACTTCCTCATCGTGGCCGACTTTATCAAATGGGCAAAGGCGCAAGGTATTCCAGTCGGGCCGGGGCGCGGATCGGGCGCGGGCTCTGTGGTCGCGTGGGCGCTCACAATTACCGATCTTGATCCCATCCGGCTGGGGCTGTTGTTTGAGCGTTTCCTCAACCCCGAGCGCGTCTCGATGCCGGATTTCGACATTGATTTCTGCGAAACGCGGCGCGAGGAAGTGATCCGTTATGTGCAGCAGAAATATGGCCGCGATCATGTGGCCCAGATCATCACGTTCGGGCGTTTGAAGGCGCGCGCCGTGCTCAAGGATTGCGGGCGTGTGCTGCAGATGAGCTATGGGCAGGTGGATCGACTGGCCAAGCTGATCCCGAACCTTCCCGCCGATCCTTGGACCTTGGAGCGCTCGCTCAACGGCGTTTCGGAACTCGCGGCGGAATATAAGGGCGAGGCGCAGGTCAAGCGGCTGTTTGATCTGGCGATGAAGCTTGAGGGCTTGCCGCGCCACTCCTCCACCCATGCGGCGGGTGTGGTGATCGGTGACCGGCCCTTGTCGCAGCTCGTGCCGCTGTACCGCGATCCACGCTCGGATATGCCGGTCACGCAATTTGATATGAAATATGCCGAGGCAGCTGGGCTGGTGAAGTTCGACTTTCTCGGCCTCAAGACGCTCTCGGTGATCCATAAGGCGCTTGATCTGATCAAGGCGCGCACGGGCACGCGGCCTGACTTGGAGACGCTCGCTTGGGATGACCCAGCCGTCTACGTGCTGCTGCAAAAGGGCGACACCGTTGGCGTGTTCCAGTTGGAATCGGAGGGGATGCGGCGCACACTCGCCGCCGTTCGCCCCACATGTTTCGAGGACATTATCGCGCTCGTGTCGCTGTATCGGCCTGGCCCGATGGACAACATCCCGAGCTTCGGGAACCGCAAGAATGGGCGCGAGGACATCAAATATCCGCACCCACTGTTGGAGGGCATCCTCAAGCCCACTTACGGCATCATCGTTTATCAAGAGCAGGTGATGCAGGCCGCGCAGATCCTTGCAGGCTATTCACTCGGCGAAGCTGACCTGCTCCGCCGCGCGATGGGTAAAAAGATTCAGTCGGAGATGGATGCACAGCGCGAACGCTTCATCGAGGGCGCGGCGAAGAACGATATCGCGCGCGATTATGCCAACGAGCTGTTCGATTTGATCGACAAGTTTGCGGGCTATGGTTTCAACAAGTCGCACGCCGCGGCCTATGCGCTGCTGAGCTACCAGACGGCGTGGCTCAAGGCACACTATCCAAACGAGTTCTTCGCTGCATCAATGAGCTTCGACATCAGCAACACGGATAAGCTCACCGTTTTCGCGGATGATATGCGACGGATGGGCGTGGTGTGCCTCCCGCCGTGCATCAATGCGAGCGAGGCGGATTTTTCGGTTGAGGTGATCAACGACTCCCCCTCCCGTTTACGGGAGGGGCTAGGGGTGGGCACACATGACGCAGACCCACCCCCGCCCCCTCCCGCAAGCGGGAGGGGAGATTCTCTACCCCCGCCCCCCCTCGCCGTCCGCTATGCGCTCGGGGCGCTCAAGAACGTGGGTGAGGGGGCGATGGCGACGATGGTGGCCGAGCGTGTCGCGAATGGCCTGTTTGCGACGCTCGATGACTTCACGTCGCGGATCAGCGCGCGCTTGCTGAACAAGCGGCAGGTGGAGAGCCTTGCCGGAGCTGGCGGGTTTGATTGTCTCGGGCTGGAGCGTGCTGCGGTGCATGCTGCCGCCGAGACTTTGCTCGCTGTTGCCGCGCGCGCTGAGGACGAGCGGACGAGCGGGCAGGGCGGTCTGTTTGGCGATGTTGGTGGGCCGGCGGACACGATCACGCTCCCCGATGTCACATGGTCAATGGCCGAGCGCATGGCAGCTGAACGCGATGCCTATGGCTTTTATTTTTCGGCGCACCCGGTTGATCGTTATAAGCATCTTGCCGATGCGCACGGCGCGCGCTCGTTCGCGGCGCTCTCGGCGCAGCCTGCGCCCGTTGATGGCTCGCGCACAGGGGCCACGATGGCCTGCCTGATCGAAGATGTGCGCTGGCGCACCTCGGCACGCGGGCGGCGCTATGCGATGGCGAAGCTCTCGGATGCCACGAGCCAGTTCGATGCCAGTTGCTTCGATGATGAAGTCAGCAAAGCGATGGAGGAGGTGGCAGCGAGTGGCGGCTGTGCGCTCCTCACCGTCGAGCTGGATCGCCAGCCCGGCGAGGAAACCCCGCGCGTTACCATTAAGCGCGTGCAGAAGTTTGAGGGGCTGGCGAATAATACCCGCCTCAAAGCCGAGGTCGAGGTTGGCGATGTCGCTGGCGTGCTGGCATTGGCCGCCTTGGTGTCAGGTGAGCGCGGCGGGCGTGGTGAACTTTTGCTCCATACCAACGTGAATGGCACGCGCGCGACCTTGCGCTTAGGCCGCGACTTCGCGCTCGATGCCGAGCTTGCGCAACGCATTGAGGCGCTCCCCGGCGTGGTCTCGATGCAGCTTGGCCCCGCGGACTCGCATTTGCGCTTGGTCGGCTAGGCGCGCGAGCAGCGGTGCGCCCTCATGCCTAAGCTTATTTTGTTCAACAAGCCGTATGGCGTGCTCAGCCAGTTCAGCGACAAAGGCACGGCGGGGAGCCCGCGCCCCACGCTCTCCGATTTCATCAAAGTGCCGGATGTGTATCCGGCGGGCCGCCTCGATCTGGATAGCGAGGGGCTGCTTTTGTTGACCGATGATGGCCGTTTGCAAGCGCGGATCGCCGAGCCGAAATTCAAGCTGCCAAAGACCTATCTCGTTCAGGTGGAGGGGGATGTTACCGATGCGAGCCTCGCGGCGCTGCGGCAGGGCGTTGAACTCAAAGATGGCATAACTTCGCCAGCGGGTGCCGAGCGGATTGACGACCCGCAGCTTTGGCCGCGCGATCCGCCCATCCGTGTGCGCAAGGCCATTCCCGACAATTGGCTGAAGCTCACCATCACCGAGGGCCGCAACCGCCAAGTCCGCCGCATGACGGCTGCCGTCGGGAACCCGACATTGCGGCTGGTGCGTTGGCAAATTGGCGAGTGGACGCTGGAGGAGCTCCCACCTGGCACTTGGCGCGAGGTGAACGCCAAACTCTAGCCGCCGTCGCCCAAACTTAGGCTGCCCTCGTTGATCAGGGCGATCAGCAAAGCCAGTGCCGCCTCCGATGCGCCAAGCTCTGCCGGGACAGCGACGTGTGGCTGCGCACAGAGTTGCTCGGCCAGCGCCGCCGTCTCGTCGGCGCACGGATAGCATGTGCCATCGACAAACAGATCAAGCCGATGCGGCGCATGGCGGATAAACACAAAGCGGCTCGCGGGATTGCGGGTCACCCCTTGGCCGACTGCAATCGCCTTGCGCAGGCGCTTGAGCGTCATCGGTTTATCGGGCGCGAAATCCTGCTCGGGATTTTTCGGTGTGCTGCTGTATTCGCCGAACCAGCGCGCGAAGGCCGCGCGGTCGCCCAGTTTATCGGTGATCATCGCCTGCAGCTGCGCCAGTGCTCCGGCCGAAACTTCACCGGGGTTTGGCTGTGTTTTGAGGCCGGGGTCAGTATAACGATCATCGTCCTGCAGGTTGGACAGCAAATGGTCACAATAATGCGCAATCAATTCGCTGCGCGCGGGCGCCCGAAAGCCGATAGAATAGGTCATGCAATCATCGCCAACGGCAACCCCATTGTGCGCCACACCGGGCGGCACATACAGAATATCGCCAGGGTTCAGCAGCCACTCCGCGATGGGCTCAAACGCAGCGAGGAGGCGCAAGTCATCATGCGGGCGCAGCGGGGTTTTGGCGGTGCACGCGTCTTCGCCATGCGCGCCCACTTGCCATCGCCGCTGACCAAGACCCTGAATAAGGAAGACGTCATACTGATCAAAATGCGGGCCAACGCCGCCGCCGTCCGTTGCATAACTGACCATCACATCATCAATCCGCCAATTCGGGATGAAGCGAAACGGGGCGATGAGCGCCGCTACATCGGGCGCGACATGATCAACGGCTTGCACCAACAATGTCCATGCCTGTCCGTCGAGCGAGCCAAAGCGCGTCTCGGGGATGGGCCCATGCTCGACGGTCCAAGTGTCGTTCACCTGAACAATGAGCCGCGACTCAATGTCATCCTCGCACGCAAGGCCCGCGAGTTCATCGGGCTCCAGCGGATTGTGCCAAGCGCCCCAAGGGTTGCGGATCAGCAGCGGCTGTTTTTGCCAATAGTCGCGCAGGAAAATGTCAGCATCGAAGTTTATGAGGTGCATATAGTCTCTTGATTGGGGGTGTCGGTCCATCCTAGCCGATACAGCGATACTCCGCTGCATCAAATCGGGATGTGGTGACGCCGGTGCTGGCAGTCGGCGGCGGGACATGCGCCTCCGCCCCCTGCCGCCCAATAATGACTTGCCAGTTTTTCGGAAAGCTGATGAAGTCCAGATTGAGATAATGGGGACGATATGACCGAGAGCCAACACAGCATCCAATCTGAAAAGCCCTTTCCGCTGATCTGGCCAAGCGTCGGTTGGGCCGTGCTCTATCTTGTCTTGCAACTCGTTATCGGGATCGCGGCAGTCGCTGCGGTCTTCGTTCCGGTCGCGATGCACGATCACACGCTGGCACAGCATATGCCCAAGGGGCTAAAGGCTATGTTTGCCATTCCGGGCTTTGCCTATGCCCTCTATGCGAGCGTCATTGTTCCGGCGGTGATCATGTTGCTCATTTTCTGGTGGATATTGCGCGCCAAAGGGCGCGGCACACGGATCGGGCTCTTTGCGCCATCGCAGCTTTCACTGGTCAAGACATTGGGCTTGGGGGCTGCGCTGCTGTTAACGGCATGGGCGTTCGAGACATTTTACAGCCGCTACATCTATGACATGAAAGACGCGCAGCAGTTTATCCAGTTGCTCATTACGGCGCTGCCGAACACCATACCAAATGTCATCATCAAGCTGCTGGCGATTGTGATCGCCGGACCGCTGGTTGAGGAAGTCCTGTTCCGCGGCTATTTGCAGAATGCGCTGAAAGCAAAATTGCCCACCCATTTCGCTATCATACTCACGGCGATTATTTTCGCGCTTTATCATATGGAGCCTGGGGCGATCCCGACCTTAGCGATTGTCGGGCTCGCGATTGGCTATTTCTATCATTACACGGGTTCGCTCAAATGGAGCATGGCGCTGCACATGAGCAATAATCTGGTCGCCCTGTTGGCAACGCTGTACGGCAGTTAGTGCTTAGCCTGCGAACCGCCCCTTAAGCGCGAGCATCGCCATCGCGGCCTTGGCCGCCTCGCCGCCTTTGTCCTTCTCGTCGGGTTTCGCACGGGTGAGCGCCTGCGCTTCATTCTCCACGGTCAGGATGCCGTTGCCGATAGCGAGGCCATCCATGCTCAGTGCCATCAGCCCGCGCGCGCTTTCGCCCGCCACCACTTCGAAATGATAAGTCTCACCGCGAATGACGACGCCCAACGCGACATAGCCATCATAGCGCCCGCTTTCCGCCGCCAAGGCAACAGCGCCCGGCACTTCGAGTGCGCCGGGGACGGTGATCACCTCAACCTTGTGCCCCTCGGCCTCGAGCGCGGCTTTCGCGCCTTCGATCAGCAGGTCATTGAGATGCGTATAAAAGCGCGCTTCGACGATGAGAAATTTTGCCATAGCGTCTGATAACGGCGCGTGCGGCCAATGACAATGACTTGCGCCGAATCGCTTCTTCGGCTAACGGGCCCGCTTCCCGAACCGTGGACATCCCTGGAGGCGTGGCGGGAGCTGTTAAATTTGGAGAAACATTATGAGCGATCTGCTGACCTTGTCGGCCGAGACGCGTGATCGGGTTGGCAAGGGAGCCTCCCGTGCATTGCGTCGCGAGAACCGAGTGCCGTGCGTGATTTACGGCAATAACGAAGACCCCCTCGGCATTCATGTCGAAGAGAAACTGCTCCTGAAGGCGCTGCACACTGGCCATTTTTTCAACTCGGTCATTATGATCAATGTTGATGGCAAGGAAGTGCGCACACTGCCAAAGGACGTGGCCTTCCATCCGGTGACCGATCGCCCGATCCATGCCGATTTCCTTCGCATTTCGGAGCATGCCAAGGTGCATGTTGAAGTGCCGGTGCACTTCATCGACGAAGCGCTCAGCCCAGGCATCAAGCGCGGTGGCGTGCTCAACATCGTCCGTCACGAGGTCGAACTCGTGTGCGACGCGGCAGAAATCCCCGACGATGTGACCGTATCACTCAAGGGTTATGAAGTCGGCGATTCGATTCACATCTCGGCTGTGTCATTGCCTGCTGGCGTGACCACCGCGATCACCGATCGTGACTTTACGCTCGCGACGATCGTGGCACCCTCCGGCTTGAAGTCGAAGGATGCTGCTGACGCCGCTGAGGGCGAAGACGCATAAGCTATGACGCCCCTTCCCTTGCTGGGAGGGGGCGCATAAAGGGGCGCGATGCAACTCTGGGTCGGCCTTGGTAATCCTGGCGCGCAATACGCGCTCAACCGGCACAATGTCGGCTTTATGGCGGTGGACACCATCGCCGAAGTCTATGGCTTTGACGCGCCCAAGCAGCGCTTCAAGGGCTGGACGCAGGAAGGGCGCGTGCCAGGATACAATGGCGCGTCGCACAAAATCCTCCTGCTCAAACCCGCGACCTTCATGAACCTTTCGGGTGAGAGCATCCGCGCCGCTTTAGACTTTTACAAACTCGAAGCCGCCGATGTCACCGTCTGGCACGACGAGCTCGACCTTGACCCCTTCCGCGTGAAGGTGAAGACCGGCGGCGGGACGGCGGGGCACAATGGGCTGAAGTCAGCCGCTGCGCACATTGGTGAGGATTTCCGCCGCGTCCGGCTCGGCATCGGCCATCCGGGCGTGAAGGAGCGCGTGCACGGCTATGTGCTCGGCAATTACGCCAAAGCCGAGATGGAGCCGCTCTCTGATATGCTTGGTGCGGTGGCGGCGGAAGCTGGCTGGCTGGCGGATGGCAATGACGCGCGCTTTATGAGCGATGTGGCGACGCGGTTGGCATGACATGGAGCGCGTACTGATTGTTGGCTGCGGAGGGTCGGGTAAATCGACGCTCGCTCGGATCGTCGCTCGCCAGACTGGACTGCCGCTGATCCATCTCGATGCCGAATATTGGCAATCTGGCTGGGTTGAACCGCAACGCGAGGATTGGCTGGCGCATCAACAACGGCTGAGTGAGCAGCCGCAGTGGGTCATGGATGGGAATTATGTCGCCACGCTGGCGCCGCGCCTTGCACACGCTGATACGGTCATCTGGCTGGATTTCCCGACACATGTCTGCCTTTTGCGTGTCATCCGTCGCTGGTGGCAGTACCGAGGCCGAACACGACCGGATATGACCGATGGGTGTCCCGAACGACTCAATTTGGCATTTGTGATTTGGATTTTGCGGTTTCGCGCGCGCACAAGACCGCAGCTTCTTGACATACTTAGGGGCTTTCACGGTGCCATCATTACGCTAAAGGGGCGGCAAGACGTTTCAGCCTTTGTCGCGGCGCAATCAGTCAATAAGGACACATAATGGGTTTCAAATGCGGTATCGTCGGGCTGCCCAATGTCGGCAAGTCCACGCTGTTCAATGCACTGACCGAGACGGCGGCGGCACAAGCGGCCAATTATCCGTTCTGCACAATCGAGCCAAACGTCGGCTCGGTTGGCGTGCCTGATAAACGGATGGCGGCGATTGCGGCCATCGCGGGCTCGGCCAAGATCATCGAGACTCAGCTTGGCTTTGTCGACATTGCGGGGCTGGTGCGCGGCGCGTCGAAGGGCGAAGGGCTGGGCAACCAGTTTCTCGCGAACATCCGTGAGGTCGATGCCATCGTCCATGTGCTGCGCTGCTTCGAAGATGGCGATGTGACGCACGTCGAGGGCAAGGTCGATCCGATTAGTGATGCCGAGACGGTCGAGACCGAGCTGATGCTCGCCGATCTCGAATCACTCGAAAAGCGCGTTCCGATGCTCGCGAAAAAGGGGATGCAGGGCGATAAGGAGTCAAAGGCTGCTGCATCTGTGCTCGGCAAGGCGCTAGAGCTGTTGCGCGCCGGCAAGCCTGCGCGGCTGACGGTGCCGAGTGATGAGGATGAGGCGCGGTTGCTCAAGCACGCGCAGTTGCTCACTTCGAAGCCTGTACTTTACGTTTGCAATGTTGATGAGGGCGCGGCGGCCGAGGGCAATGCGCATTCGGCGCGCGTGTTCGAGATGGCGGCGCGTGAAGGCGCCCAAGCGGTGGTGATTTCGGCGGCGATTGAGGCAGAGATCGTCACACTCGCGCCCGAGGAGCGCGCTGAATTCCTGTCAGACCTTGGGCTGCATGAAACCGGCCTCGCGCGGATCATCGTCGCAGGGTATAAGTTGCTCGATTTGCTCACCTATTTCACCTGCGGGCCGAAGGAGACGCGGGCCTGGACGGTGCGCAAGGGGGCTAAGGCGCCCGAGGCGGCGGGCGTCATCCATTCCGACTTTGAGCATAAGTTCATCCGCGCCGAGACCATCGCCTATGACGATTATGTCACGTATAAGGGCGAGAGCGGCGCGCGCGACGCGGGCAAGCTGCGCGCCGAAGGCAAGGATTATGTCGTCAAGGATGGCGATGTGCTGCACTTCCTGACGGGGGCGTGAGCGATGATCTATTATGAAGATCTGGTGGTTGGCACTGTCGAGCATTTCGGCGCGTATCAGGTCACGCGGGAGGAAGTTGTCGACTTCGCCAGCAAATATGATCCGCAGCCCTTTCATCTCTCTGATGAAGCCGCAGCACAAACCCATTTTGGGCGCCTGTCAGCAAGCGGCTGGCACACCTGCGCAATGGTGATGGCGATGATGGTCGCCCATTGGCGGGGACGCGAGATGGCGAGTCTGGGTTCGCCCGGCATTGACGAATTGCGCTGGAAGAAGCCGGTCTATCCCGGCGATACCCTGTCGTGCGAGAGCGAATTGCTTGAGAAGCGCCGGAGCGCGTCTCGGCCCGAGATGGGGCTGACCCGCACCCGAACCACCGTCTATAATCAGCATGGCGACGTCGTGATGACTCATGTTGCGAATGGAATGATCCGCACGCGTGATCCCGAGGCATCAGACTGAGCCACATCCTAGCCTCAATATAGCGCTCCAAGCCTCACAGAAGCTAGTATAGAGCCCATTTGGTTCGTTGGCTACACATCTAGCGCTCGTGTAGGATCGGAGCCCCACGGGCCTTAAAATCGGCCTAAACGCGATGTTGGAGATAATGCGCAGTTTTGCGTCATCCGCCATACCCAACCCGTCGCGACGGAGAATGCCGGAGTTTCAGCGAGCGACTGCCGTATATTCTAGCACGAGATTCCGACTTTCGCCGGAATCTCGCCCGTAGATCAATGATCCTTGCCAGCCCAGATGGCGCGGTAGCTGAGATAGCAGAACACGGCGAACATCATCAGGAAGAGGACGCTCGCGAGTCCGGCCGTGTGGCGGTTCTCGAGTTTCGGCTCGGCAGTCCAGGTCAGGAACGCTGCGACATCCGCCGCCATCTGCTCCTTGGTCGCCTTGGTGCCATCAGCATAGGTCACCAGTCCGTCGCTCTTGAGCGGGGGTGGCATACCGATGTTCAATGCCGCGAAATACGGATTGTAATAATGCTTGCTGTCGGGCTTTGTGTCCGGGAACATCTTCGATTGCTCGGCCGGAACGTCCTGATAGCCAGTGACCAATGAATAGACATAGGCCGCACCGCCCTCACGCGCCTTGGTGATCAACGAGAAATCTGGCGGCAACGCCCCGTTGTTCGCGGCGCGAGCAGCGGTCTCGTTCGCGAATGGCGAAGGGAAATGGTCCGATGGGATATTCGGGCGCGAGTTTACTTCACCCGTTTTGTCGCTGATCGAAGGCTGCTGGACGGGCCATGACTTGGCAATCGCCTTCACCTCAGCCTCATTGTAGCCGAGGCCACGCAGATCGGCGAAGCTCAACAACTTCATCGAGTGGCAGGCCGAGCACACTTCTTTATAGACTTGGAAGCCGCGCTGCAGTTGCTCGCGGTCATACTTGCCGAATGGCCCATCGCTGGGCAGGCTAAGTTCCTTAGGCTCTTTGTGGAAGAGGCGCGCAGCGGTCATGTCTGGCCCCGCCATCCCGCCAGTCATTGCGGCGTGGAGGATGGCATAGAGCAGCGCGAGAACGAAGGCTGAGCCAACGGCGATTGGTGCGAGAATACGCATGTGGTGTGAGCCCCCTTATTCGGCCGGTTGCACGGTGAGCCCAACGGGCGCGTGCGCTTTATTGTTTTTCGCCAGCACTGCCTCGGTGATTGACATTGGAAGTGGCAATGGCCGCTCAATGCGCGAGACGATTGGCAGGATGATCAGGAAGTGCGCGAAATAATATATCGCGGCCAACTGGCTGATCACCACATAAGGTTGCTCGGCGGGTGACTTGCCCATCCAGCCAAGCAGGAGGATGTCGGCAACCAGCGCCCAGAAGAACTTCTTGTACAGCGGACGATAATTGGTCGAGCGCACCGGTGACGTATCGATCCAGGGGAGGAAAAACAGCAGCAGGATTGACGCGAACATCGCGATCACGCCCCAGAGCTTTGCGGGAACACCCATGAAATCACCGGTGAACGCCCGCAGAATGGCGTAGAATGGCCAGAAATACCATTCAGGCTCAATGTGCGCTGGCGTCGAAAGCGGGTTCGCGGGAATATAGTTATCGGGCGATGCAACGATGTTTGGCATGAAGAACACGACGATCGCGAACAATGTGAGGTACACCGCCACGCCGAAGCCGTCCTTGGCCGTGTAATAGGGGTGGAACGGAACAGTATCTTGCTCTTCCTTCACTTCGATGCCGGTCGGGTTGCTCGACCCCGGAATGTGCAGCGCCCAAATGTGCAGGATAACCACACCGAGGATCACGAACGGCAGAAGATAGTGCAGCGCGAAGAAGCGGTTCAGCGCGGCATCATCGGGTGCAAAGCCGCCAAGCAGCAATTGGCGAATGGGCTCACCCACAAACGGGATGGCCGAGAAGAAGCCGGTGATCACGCGCGCCCCCCAGAAGCTCATCTGGCCCCAAGGCAGCACATAGCCCATGAACGCGGTTGCCATCATCAGGAGGAAGATGAGCACGCCCAGCAACCAGATCATTTCGCGGGGTGCTTTGTAAGAACCGAAATACAGGCCACGGAAGATGTGAATGTAAATGACGATGAAGAAGAAGCTCGCGCCGGTCGCGTGCGCATAACGCAGGAACCAGCCCGAGTTCACATCGCGCATGATGTGCTCAACGGAGTTGAACGCACCGACCGCACTTGGGTCATAATGCATGGCGAGCACGATGCCGCTCACGATTTGGATCATCAGCGCGAGACCAGCGAGGAAGCCAAAGTTCCAGAAATAGTTGAGGTTGCGCGGAACGGGATAGCCGCCACCAACAGCGCTATAAACGAAGCGGGGGAGCGGCAAGCGCGCGTCAATCCACTTCGTGAAGGCGCTCTTAGGCTCGTAATGCTTTGCCCAGGGAAAACTCATATCAACCTACCTCGACCAATGTTCCGCGCTCAACCAATTTGAACGACGGTGTCTGATTTGAAACTATATTCTGGCACTTCAAGATTCTTAGGCGCCGGGCCTTTGCGGATGCGCGCCGCCGCGTCGTAAGCCGAGCCATGACATGGGCAGAAATAACCGCCGAATGGGCCGCGATCTTCGCCCGCGCCCGCGCCGAGCGGCACACAGCCAAGGTGCGTACACACGCCCATTGTAATCAACCAATTGAGCTTGTTCGGCTTTGTGCGGTCGGCAAGCGACTGTGGATCGCGCAACTCGCTCATTGGCACCGCATTGATGGTGGAAATTTCTTGCGGCGTCAGGTTGCGGATGAACACGGGCTGTTTGCGCCACATCGTTTTGATCGCCATGCCAGGCTTGATCGCAGACAAATCCACCTCGGTCGAAGCCTGTGCGAGCACGTCCGCTGACGGGTTCATCTGATTCACCAGCGGCAGCACGACAGCAACCGCGCCAACGCCCGCAAATGTGAGCGCAGCTACGTGAATAAAGTCACGACGATCAACGCCGTCTGCGGCCGTGCCGGCTTCGGGATTATGAACTGGTTCTACGGTTGCCATAGTATAATCGGACCTTATCGTTTTTACGGTATACCCTGCGAGACAGACTTTAGGTCATCGCAGTGTGCCACGCCACCCTCTTGTGATTTTGGGCGCTGATAGCGCCTCTTGCGAAGCTTGCAAACAGCAATTTGCACATCGCTGCATAACAGCTATGCAGCCGCGATGCATGTGGCGCTCTATCAACCCGAAATTCCCGGCAATGTGGGCGCGGTCTTGCGGCTTTCAGCGTGTTTTGGTGTTGCGGTTGATCTTATTGAGCCGCTTGGCTTCGGATTCTCGGATAAACGACTCAAACGTGCGGGCATGGATTATGCCGATTATGTGAGCGTCACCCGTCATGCCGATTGGGCGAGCTTTCGGGCGCGCGCACCCGGGCGCATCGTCTTGCTGTCATCTAAGGCCACGACCTCACTCTATGCAGCGCAATTCGCGCCACAGGATACTTTGCTGATGGGCTCCGAGAGCGCGGGCGTGCCCGACGATGTGCGCGCGCAGGTTGATCTGGCGGTGCGCATTCCGCTGATGCCGGGGTTGCGCTCCTTGAATTTGGGTGTGGCGACGGGCATTGCGCTCGCCGAAGCGCTGCGCCAAACCGGAGGACTGCCAAATTGTTGACCCTTGATGCCGAACAGCTTGCCGCGCGGACGTGGTTTGAGTCGCTGCGTGACCGGATTTGTGCTGCGTTTGAGACGATCGAGCGCGAGATGGGCTCCAATGCCACGTTTGAATACACGCCTTGGAATCGCGATGATGACCCGGCGGGCGCGGGCGGTGGCGGTGTGCGCGGTGTGATGAAGGGCAAAGTGTTCGAGAAGGTGGGCGTCAACGTCTCGACCGTGGGCGGCAGCTTCGCGCCCGAGTTTGCGAAGACGATCCACGGCGCGGGCGATAATCCGGAATTTTTCGCGACGGGGATCAGCCTCGTCGCGCATATGGCGAATCCGCATGTGCCCGCCGTGCATATGAACACGCGGTTCCTTGTCACGTCGAAGCGTTGGTTTGGTGGCGGGGCAGACCTCAACCCGCCGATTCCGTATGACGAAGACACCGCCGCGTTCCACGCGCGGCTGAAGGCGGCGTGCGACGCACATCCGGTTGCCGATTATGCGGCGTATAAGAAATGGGCCGATGACTATTTCTACATCCCGCATCGCAAGGTTCATCGCGGTGTTGGCGGCATTTTCTACGATCATCTGGAGGGCGATTTCGACGCGACCTTCGCCTTCACCCGCGATGTGGGCGAGGCGTTTCTCGACATCTTCCCGCAGCTCGTCCGCCAACGGATGCACACGCCATTCACGCCTGACGAGAAGCAACAGCAGCTCATTTGGCGCGGGCGCTATGCTGAGTTCAATCTCGTCTATGATCGGGGAACCTTGTTCGGGCTCAAGACCGGCGGAAATATCGACGCGATCCTGATGAGCCTGCCCCCCGAGGCGATCTGGGTTTAGCGCCTATTTGAAAATGGCGCTGAGTGAATTGGTGCCGCTCAAGCGCTGATAGGCCTTTGCGACGAAGACGGACTGGATGCACCCGAGTGCCGCCATCAGCACGCTCTGCGCGATTGATTCAAGAATTTTGCCGGTCAGCGGTGAACCGATCAGCTTTCCCAACAATGCCGCAACCAAGCCAAAGCTCGCCGCGACTGCCCCTTGCAAAATAAGGGTGAAAATCGCGAGCCCGATCGTGAACAGCAGCAGCTTCCAGAACACGCCGCGCGTGAGTGCAAAGCTCTGCTGGATCAGCGCAATCGGATTGCCACGCCGCTCCAAGGTGACCGCCGCGAGCACGAACAAGCGCGTGCTGATGAACAGCAACAGCGCGACCAGCCCAAGGCACCAGAGCGACGCCCAGAGCGGCAGGTGAATGTGCGTATAGTCCTTCGCCGCAATCTGTTGCGCATAAGGCGCTAGCGCGACGATTGGCGGCAGAAAGAGCAAGGTCAGCGCCAGGCCAAGCAAAAGCCCGATCAGCAGGTTGATGCCCAGTCGTGCTGCACCATGCCGCAAAGCCTCGCCTACGCTACAGTTCGTCCGCAGTGCCAGTGTGATGATCGCCAGTTGCCCGACCAGCAACCACAGGATAGCGGGAAGCACGAGCAGGCTGAGCGCCATATCCGTCGGGCTTGGGTTCCCACCCGTCGACGTATCCTGTGCCAGCTCAATCACCATATTGGCCAAGCCCAATGTCGCCAGCGCAAGCGGCACGAGCAGCGCGCGCTCCCGTCGCATGAACGCAACGCTATCATCCCAAACCGCTTGAATCGTAAACATCGCTGCTTTCCCTCTGCCAAGACTTGGCTTGTGGCCGCTTCGATGGCAGAGCGCAGCGTAATGGACAAGACCTCAATCCGTGCAGGCATCGAATGGCGCGTTTCGAGCGGCCTCACCGAATATGCGTCGGCACTCGCGGCGATGGAAGCGCGCGCCGCCGCAATCAGCGCGGGAGCAGCCCCCGAGCAGGTGTGGCTGCTGGAGCATCCGCCGCTGTACACTGCAGGCACCAGCGCTGATCCGCGCGAACTGCTCGATAACCGCTTCCCCGTTTTCACCGCAGGGCGGGGCGGGCGCTACACCTATCACGGGCCGGGGCAGCGCATCGGTTATGTGATGCTCGATCTTAACGCACGCGGGCGCGATGTGCGCTGCTATGTCCATGCGCTCGAGGGCTGGGTGATCGCCGCCTTGGCGCGTTTTGGCGTGGAGGCGCGGCGCGCAGAGGGTCGAATCGGCATTTGGACCGATACGCCCACCGGCGAGGCGAAGATTGGCGCAATCGGCGTGCGTGTGCGCAAATGGGTCACGTTTCACGGCTTTGCCGTCAACATCGAGCCCGATCTTGCGCATTTTGGCGGCATCGTGCCGTGCGGCATTAGTGATTATGGCGTCACCAGCCTCGCGGCCCTCGGCCGCACCGCCGATTTTGCCGCATTCGATGCCGCGCTCGCCGCCACACTGCCGGATTTCCTTGCAGCGCTTGGCACAGCGCGATAGTCACGCCGCGAACAGGAGTATTCTATGCGCACCGCCCTTAAACTCGCTTTCGTCACCCCCTTGTTGCTGATTGGCGCGTGCCACAGCCAAAGCGACCAGAGCACGATTACCAACAGCGTGATCGATAAAACCGTGGGCACCGCGAGCGACGAAATGACGAACATCGACGCGACAACGGGGAGCGCGGCCAATATGGCGGCGGATGTGCCTGCGGATGCCACCGACAGCGCGCCGGCGGGTGCAGATGCTGGGTCGGGCGATGCCGCGCAACAAGACGCTACGCCAGCGCCCAAGCCTGCGCATCATGCGAAGCCAGCCAAAACGCCGAAGTCGGGCGGCGATACGGGTAAATAATCGGGCTGCTTTTGGTGCGGCTCGCGCGGGCTTCACGCCTCAGCGCACAGCGTTAAATATCCAGCTGAGCGAGAGCCCCATCGACCCCAATACGCCGAAAATGAGCGCCATCGTCTGGTCGTCGTTATAATAAAAATAAACGGCGATGATGACGAATAAGACCCCGATGACTCGAAACCATAATCCCATGCGCCGAGTGTATACCCATTGCGGGCGGCATCAAAGCGGAGAGTTAGGAGGTGGGGGGAGCTATGTGCTTAGGCAACGGCGATGTGCTCGTCATGCCCCCAGCATGACTACGCTCACCGCCCCTTCCCGAACTTCGTGCTCTTCCCATACCGCATCTTCCGCGTGCCCGGGCGGCCCTCATTGGCGCGGCCTTTGAACGCGGTGCGCTGCTCTTGCACCGGAAGGCCGAGTTCCTGCGCCTCCAGCCGCCTTATTTCGTCGCGCAGTTCACCCGCTTTCTCAAACTCAAGCTCGCTCGCCGCCTCGCGCATCTGCTTCTCAAGCGCCTCGATGTGTTTGCGCAGGTTGTGACCGACCATATGCTCGACGCCATCGACATCGAGCTCGACGGTCACCTGATCGCGGCTGGCAACATCCTTGACGATATCGCCGATGCGCGAGCGGATGCTCTCGGGCGTGATGCCATGCTTGAGATTATAGGCGATTTGCTTTTCGCGCCGCCGATCTGTCTCCGCCATCGCGCGCTGCATTGAGCCGGTGATCTTGTCGGCATAAAGGATGACGCGGCCATCGACATTGCGCGCGGCGCGGCCAATCGTCTGCACCAATGAGGTTTCCGAGCGCAGGAAGCCTTCCTTATCGGCATCGAGGATCGCCACCAGCCCGCATTCGGGAATGTCCAGCCCCTCGCGCAGCAGGTTGATGCCGATGAGCACATCATACACGCCCAAGCGCAGATCGCGGATCAGCTCGATGCGCTCGAGCGTCTCAACATCCGAGTGCATATAGCGCACCTGCACGCCCGCCTCGTGGAAATATTCGGTGAGGTCTTCGGCCATCCGCTTGGTGAGCGTGGTGACGAGGCTGCGGTAGCCGGCCTTGGCGACCTGTTTGACCTCGTAAATGAGATCATCGACCTGATCCTCGACCGGGCGGATTTCGACGGGCGGATCGATGAGGCCGGTGGGGCGGATCACCTGCTCGGCGAAGCTGCCGCCCGTCTGGTTCATCTCCCACGGGCCGGGGGTGGCGGACACGCACACGGTTTGCGGGCGCATCTTGTCCCATTCCTCGAAGCGCAAGGGGCGGTTATCGATGCAGCTCGGCAGGCGGAAGCCATATTCGGCGAGCGTGTGCTTGCGGCGGTGGTCGCCGCGCGCCATGCCGTTCAATTGGCCGATGGTCTGGTGGCTCTCATCGACGAAGAGCAAGGCGTTGTCGGGCAGATACTCAAAGAGCGTCGGCGGCGGCTCGCCGGGGGCACGACCGGTGAGAAAGCGGCTGTAATTCTCGACGCCCGCGCAACTGCCGGTGGCGGCAATCATCTCGAGATCGAAATGTGTGCGCTGCTCCAGCCGTTGCGCTTCGAGCAATTTGCCCTCGGCATTGAGCACTTTCAACCGTTCGGCGAGTTCGAGTTTGATGGCCTCCATCGCCTGCTTCATCGTCGGCCCGGGGGTGACATAGTGCGAATTGGCGAAGATGCGGATGTTCTCGAGCGGGCCGACCTTTTTGCCGGTGAGCGGGTCGAACTCGTTGATTGCCTCGACCTCATCGCCGAAGAAGGAGATGCGCCACGCGCGGTCTTCATAGTGCGCGGGGAAGATTTCAAGATTATCGCCACGCACGCGGAAGGTGCCACGCACAAAGGCCGCATCGTTGCGCTTGTATTGCAGTGCCACGAGTTGGCGGATGACCTCGCTCTGGTTCGCGCCTTGCCCTGCCGCGAGATCAAAGATCATCGACGTATAGGTTTCCACCGAGCCGATACCGTAAATGCACGAGACCGACGCCACGATCAGCACATCGTCGCGCTCGAGCAGTGCGCGCGTGGCGGCATGGCGCATCCGGTCGATGGCCTCGTTGACCGAGGACTCTTTCTCGATATAGGTGTCCGAGCGCGGCACATAGGCTTCGGGCTGGTAATAGTCGTAGTACGAAACGAAGAACTCCACCGCATTGTCGGGGAAAAATTGCTTGAACTCGCCATAAAGCTGCGCGGCGAGGATTTTATTGGGTGCAAGCACGAGTGCGGGGCGCTGCAACGCCTCTACCACCTTCGCCATGGTGAAGGTTTTGCCGGAGCCTGTTACGCCGAGCAGCACTTGGTCTTTCTCGTGCGCCCGCGCGCCCGCTACAAGCTGAGCGATCGCCTGCGGCTGGTCGCCCGCTGGTTCATAGTCCGAGACGATCCGGAACGGCTTATGCGCCGTCTGGATGAGGCGCGCCGGACGGTGCGGGATGAAGTCGGGGCCGACAATCGGCTCGTCAAGGTTGGTACGAATGTGAAGCATGATGCCAATATGGGGGATCACGCGCGCGGGCGAAAGCCCCCAATCAGCCTAGCGTTCGGTGTAAGTGATTGACCTTCGGGTTGTTGGGCTCGTGCTGGCGGTTACCAGCGGGCGCGCCACACCAGTTGCGCGGCAATGCTATCGCCGTTCGGGTGGCCAAAGGTCTGAATGATTGACGCACGCACGAATGACAGTTTGGACAACCGATAGTCAATGCCTGTGCCAATTTCGCTCCACGCCACTTCTGGGCCGTTGCTGCCGATCGACTGGATGATGCGCGCGCCGACCGAGCTTGCTTCGCGCGGAACAGCGAAATGATTATCAGAGCCGAACACGAGCGCCGCGAAAGCTGTCGGGGCAAAGCGACTGTCAGCCAAAATATGCGGCTGGGCGGCGATCCCGAACGTGGCAGTCAAGCCGGTATCGGCATTGTCGTTGGTGAAGGGGCGCGGGCTGTCAAGGTTGATCAGCCGTGTGCTGTCAACGCGGTTATAGTCAAGCGCCGCAAAGGTGAAACGGTCAGGCGATCACCCAGTGCAATGCCATAGGCCTGCGTGATGCCAACGCCGAGCAGGTTGTTCGCGATGCTCGTCGTGAATCCGGTGTGGCCAGCGACATCCATTGTCGAGACGCCACCAAGATGCCCGGCCAGCGGATCAATCTGCAAAGTGACCGGCGTTGACGAGGGGACAATCACGCCTTGGTTAAGTTGCGACTGCTGCACCTCGGCGATGCGCTGGTTGGTCGGAGTCTGTAACCGGATATAGGGTACGTCATTCTTGGACGCGTCGTCGGTAAGCAATAATTGTCGGGCTTTGGCCGGTGATGCGGGCAGCGACAGCGAAGCAGCCAGCGAAAGCGCCTCGGCTGATGCCGACGTCGCTGCAAATGCCAGACAAAGGAGCCCCAAACGAACCATAGTCGCGCCATACCGCGTCAGCGTTTCCGTACGGCTAGTAACTGTCGTTAATGCGCTGTTGACCATGATCGCCCTGCTACTCATGCCCTGCTTCCTCGTACCAGTTATACGTTCGATGGGGGCCTGACCCTTCGCCGGGTTCGATAATTTTTGACGAGCAGGAGCGCGCACAAAAAAGCCCTCCTCGTTGCCGAGGAGGGCCTTTTGTTGCGGTGGCTGGCAGATTGGTTCTGCAGCTAACCAAGCAATGGTTACTTGATCTTCGATTCCTTGAACTCGACATGCTTGCGCACGACGGGATCATATTTCCGGAACACCAGCTTCTCAGTCTGAGTGCGTGGGTTCTTCTTGGTGGTGTAATAAAAACCTGAGCCCTCAGCGGTGCTGACAAGCTTGATTTTGATGGTTGTTGGCTTCGCCATGCTGAATAGCCTCTCTTAGCGTTTCGAGAACTGGAAGGACTTGCGTGCCTTCGCCTTGCCGTATTTCTTACGCTCAACCGCACGGCTGTCGCGGGTAAGGAACCCGGCGGCCTTGATGGGTGCGCGCAGCACTGGCTCAAACTTGGTGAGCGCCTGCGAGATGCCATGCTTCACAGCACCGGCCTGACCCGAAAGCCCGCCGCCCTTGACGGTGGCGACAACATCATACGCACCTTCGCGGTCGGACACACCAAACGCCTGGTTGATGACGAGACGCAGCGTCGGACGTGCGAAATAGACTTCCTGATCGCGACCGTTGATCGTGATCTTGCCCGAGCCGGGCTTGATCCAGACGCGTGCGACAGCATCCTTACGACGACCGGTCGCATAAGCACGGCCTTGAGCGTCGATGATCTGCTCGCGCAGCGGCATTGGCTCTGGAGCGGGTGCCGATGGCGCAACATCACCGATGTCGAGGGTGATCGCAGGTGCAGCCGCAGGAGCCGCAGCTTGCGCGCCGGTCATGGCAGCGAGGTCGGAAAGCGATTGACGGGTATCGGACATTAAGCACCCACCTTATTCTTGCGGTTCATACCGCCAATATCGAGTTGTTCAGGGTTCTGCGCGGCGTGCGGATGCTCCGTGCCGTTGTAAAGCCGCAGGTTGCGCATCTGATCGCGGCCAAGCGGGCCACGTGGCACCATGCGCTCAACAGCCTTTTCAAGCACGCGCTCGGGATGCGCGCTGCTCAGCACCTTGCCAGCGGTGATCTGCTTGATACCGCCCGCATAACCGGTGTGACGATAGTAGATCTTGTCCTTGAGCTTCTTGCCCGTAAACGCCACCTTGTCAGCATTGATCACAATCACATTGTCACCGCAATCGACATGCGGGGTGAAGCTTGGCTTGTGCTTCCCGCGCAGGATGTTTGCAATGATGGTCGCAACGCGGCCAACCACTAAACCTTCGGCATCAATCAGAAGCCATTTTTTCTCCACCTCAGCCGGTTTGATCGACTTGGTGGTCTTTTGCAGCGCCTTCATCGGCTCAGGCCTTTTCATCCAAAATGAGACGCGCCACTCATTGCTGAGCAGCGCGGATGACGCCCAATGACGAGTCGTATGCAATAAGTCAAGGAAAAGCGCGCGTTTACGAAGTGGTATTATAATACCGTCCTAAAACATGTGCGCCATAAACCGTTGCGGCGAGCGTCAGTGCGCCGGTCAATTGGTGCATCACCGCGAGTGGCAACCACACGCCGCTCATCACGGTGGCAATCCCCAGCACGATCTGTGTGCCGACCGCAATATGGATAAGCACCGAGGCGCGACGCTCAGTTTTGCGCGCCGCGCGCGCCAGCAGCATCAGCACGATGAACGCGCCCCATGCCCACCAACGATGGATGAAATGGACGAGATAGGGATCATCAAGCATCGCGTGGCCAGTACCATGCGCCCAGTCGATTCCGCGCGGAACCAAATGGTCGTTCATCAATGGCCATGTGTTCGACACATGCCCTGCACGCAACCCGGCGGTGAACGCACCATAGATAATCTGGATCGCGAGAATGAGGACCGCGCTGGCTGCAAGCGGCGTTATGCTGGCCAGCGTTGCCGTCGCGTTCTTCGCCAGCAGCCGACAATCAAGCGCCGTCCAAATGAGCAAGCCAAGCAGCGTAAGCGCCGCTGTGAGGTGCGCGGCGAGCATCACGGGTTGCACGTTAACCCGCCCTGCAGTGAGCCCGGATGCGACCATCAGCCAGCCCACTGCGCCCTGCAGCCCGCCAAGGATGAAGATCATGACCAGCCGCCCGATCAGGCGCTTGGGGATTTGCCGCTTCACGATGAACCAGAGGAGCGGCAGGCCAAACACAAGGCCGATCACGCGGCCGAGCAAGCGGTGCGCGAATTCCCAAAAGAAAATCTGCTTAAAGCCGCTCAGTGACATACCCGCGTTCATCAATTGATATTGCGGGCTCGCCTGATAATGGGCGAATTCGGCCTGCCACTGCGCATCGGTCAGCGGCGGGATGGCGCCGGACAGCGGTTTCCACTCGGTGATCGAAAGGCCCGATTCAGTCAAGCGCGTAATCCCGCCGACGATGACCATGAGCACCACCATGCCCGCAACGGCCCAGAGCCATTTCGCGATTAAGTCGGGGCGAGTGCGCGCCAAAGGGGTGCCAATACGGGTAATTGAATTGAAGGATGTAGCCATCCTTCGGCTTTAGACCCCATGCTACGGATCGTCCACCTGAACGATTGTTACGATCCACCGACCGCTGATCAGCTGTGCGCTTACGCACCACCGATCGTGAATGCGCAGATCTTATTGCCGTCTAGATCGCGGAAATAGGCGGCATAAAAGGCTTGCTCGCCCTCGTCGCCACGCACGCCTGATGGCCCCTCACACGTTCCGCCCAGCGCGATTGCCTTGGCATGGAGTGCGTCGACTTTAGCCCGGTCGCTTTGATGCAAAGCGATCATCGTTCCATTACCCGCCGTTGCCGGTTCGCCGTTATGCGGCTTGCAGACGCCGAACATCGGCCCAGCCCCCCACTCGCCCCAGGTGCAACTCGTGCCAAACTCCATCCCGCGTTTTACGCCAACTTCCGCG
>Ga0007825_1000137_pt1 | contig 23117 bp, 16 predicted proteins | sample CryBogCBE13Jul09_FD_71229 | JGI IMG/M metagenome (GOLD analysis project Ga0007825, IMG submission 71229) | Freshwater microbial communities from Crystal Bog, Wisconsin, USA - CBE13Jul09 | ecosystem: Environmental > Aquatic > Freshwater > Lake | place: Crystal Bog, Wisconsin, USA | collected... | reverse complement strand
CTCCTCGCCTACATCTGGAAGAAGAACCTCACCAGCCTAAAGAACATCGTCGAAAACAAGGGCTGACCCCAGAAGCTTCAGTTGGCTGACAAGCACACAGAATTCTAACTACTGCACCGTTTCATCGGGACCAAAGATGACAACCTCAGAGACACTGTCTCTTCTCTTTACACGAAGCATTCGAACAATCGTTGAGGTAATCAGCAGAACAGCAAACTCAGCTGCACCAATCGCGATCCAACCAATGGTGATTAAAAACAGTCCCTTAAAGAAACCCTTGAAGAATCCTTCGTGAATCATGGTGGCCAACCAGAGGGGTGGCCACGCCACTATCCAGCTAACGAATGGGGCAACAAACACCGTCCCACTGCGGCGCTGCCATCCGAGGTAGATACCGAGCACCACGGTGACGAGGAGTCCTGCGTCACGCACCGTGTTGCTGTTACCTATTTGTGCCTCGTAACAAAAGAGGTCAATGGCCATGAGGAATGCCCATAGAAGCAGGGGTCTAGTGACCCTTCCTTTTGAGCGTTCTTGAAGAGAATAAAAGACTGTACTCATGACCCCAACTTAGCGAGTCAGGCGGTGCATTTGATTGTCGTTGCCAGTACGCTTTACGTATGGCAAAAGGCAAGTTAGTCATTATGGGATCAGGTGAAACAGCACCGGGAATGACCAAAGTGCACCGCGAGTTGCTGTCGGGGCTCGGTGAAGTGAGAGCAGTAAACCTCGATACTCCCTATGGGTTCCAACTCAATGTGCCACAGATGACACAGAAGCTTGTTGACTACTTCAAGGTCTCACTGCAAACGGACCTGAAACCCCTCTCCTTCACCAACTATGAGAAGTCTTCAGGAGTTGAGCGAGAACTCTTTCGCCAAAGCGTCAGAGAAGCTAACTACGTCTTTGCTGGCCCAGGGAGCCCTTCATACGCACTGGCACAGTGGAAAGGTCTTGATTTACAAGAAGACCTACTCCACGTGTTAGATAACGGTGGTGTTGTTTGCTTCTCATCAGCAGCAGCATTAACCCTCGGTGCCTTTACCGCACCTATTTATGAGATCTATAAGGCCGGAGCGGAGCCATACTGGCTTGAAGGACTTAATCTCATGGGGCTACTTGGAATCAACTGTGCGGTGATCCCACACTTCAATAACAATGAGGGTCAGGACTACGACACGAGTTGTTGTTATTTAGGACTAGAGAGGCTTGAACTTCTCGAAGACGTGTTGCCAAGTGAAGTCGCGATTCTCGGAATTGACGAGCATACAGCTTTTATACTCGAGCTTGAAACGAATGACAATCGTGTAATTGGAAAGGGTGAAGCATTTTGGTGGAACAAAGAGGTAAAACAAAAATTTGAATCGGTATTTCTCAGTTCACATGAGAAATTATTTAACTTAAAAACACCACAAAAAAAGTTTGCACAACACAACAAAGAACCAGATGAAGCAACTCCGATAGAGCTAGGAAAACTAGTTGAAGAAGGTGGGGATCAGTCTTCAATTGCACTTGCTAAATTAGTTACACTTGCCGGCGACTCAACACAGCAGATAATTGGGTCAAATCTCTTGATTGAATTAATTCTTCAGAAGAGAAAAGAGCTAAAAGATAGCGGCAATTACGAACTGGCTGATCAGCTTCGTGGAGTCTTACTGCAGGTTGACATCACAATTGAGGACACGGCTTCTGGTTCAATTTGGAAATTGAATAAATAGTACTCAGAGAAAAACTACCAGCCAATAGAAAATACAACTTTAACATGAGGTGAAAATGTACCTTTTCTATCTTTATAAACAAAACATCTTGTCTTTATAATCGAATAGGAGAAAATTTATGAAGAAATACAATCTTTTTCTTTGCAAGAATAATCACAATGCCTCCGAAAATTATCGCAGGCTGACAGTAATTAGAAATGTAGTTAGAGCAACGCCAATTTCAAAAAATCAATTCAATTAGTAAAGTACTCGCAAAGAATTTTGTGTAAGACTCGATGGAGAATTCTATTGAGAGACGGCTATTCTTGAAAAAGATGGGAAAAATCTCAAATTAAAACTCTCTAAGACTTGTCCCAATCACATGAGTGTAGAGGGAATAAATTTATTATCCAAGTCTAGGGTGACTCTGTCAGCAAACCTTCAACGACCTATGTAGGGGGAGGCGTAATTCCAGAATTAGTTGAGATTTGACAGTTCAATTTTAGTAACCAATTGAACCTGACTATCTACAAGACATTCCCTCAAACTGACTACATGTAAATAGTGTTTGTTTAGTTCGGCAGACCCTGCAAAATCTTTCATGTATTTTCAGTTTTGCCTTTGTCTAAACAATTCGAATGAGCGCTAATTGTTGACGTCTAACGAATAAATCTTAATTTCAATGACAACGATAGCAATGCAAACTGTAATTTCGCAAGAGCTTAGAAGAATTTGGAAATAGTTCTAGCAAGAAATTATCAAATAAGGTAATTCAACTTGTAGTGAGTACATGAATGTTCTACTTGCGAATTAAAGGTTCTAGTAGACGTGACATCGGTGAATTCAGAACATTCCTTAGGCGCCCAAAAGAAAGCTAACAATGTTTCAGTGGCCGCAAGTAGCATTAACACTAAGAATCAGGTGTAACACATTTTAAACTACATCTTGCGCCAACAACTACTTCAATAACTTGCTGCCTACTCCACAAACACATCTCTCTTGGAAAATCGCCCAATGTGTAATCATCAAAAGAAAATAAAGGCTCACATGAAAAGTGATAAGGATGAGCGAATAAATCGATTCGTCTGAAGTCTCCCGTTTTGATGTCTGAATTCACAAATAAACCCATTTTATGAGTAGTTGAAAGCAAAAGATTTGTTTCTGAGCTCAGAAAATTATTGAGGAATTTGAAGATATCTTCCTGACTGAGATGGAACAGGAAATCTCTTGAGATAAGCAGATCTGATCTGGGGCAAACCTCCATGATGAGATCCGCTTGATAAAAATTTATAAAGCTATTTGAATACTTTATTTTGTTTTCAACTATTAAATTATCAACAACATCAATTCCTGTGTATGTTATGCCACTTTCCGGAATGACATGCTTCATCCAATTAAAATCACCACATGGTGCGTCGACGATACTACCGATACTAAATTTTTTGAATAAAATTGGAAGTTGTGAGCGCAAATTTTGAGTATTGTAGAGTGTCGATCCAGGACCGCTAACGCTTTCAGTTGAACCCCACAGATTTTTTTTCCAAATGTAAGTGAATTTATCTACATTATTTGAATAACTGCGCACCTTCCTATATCTAAGATAGGTTGGCACCCTTATAAGTACACCTAGAATCCCCCGAAGGCGAATTTCTATCAATGTGCTTCTTAATAAGCCAACTAAGATCTCAGTAATTTCATCAATTATGGTTTTTAATTTCACAATTTACTTATTCATTGCAATTGAAAGAGAAATTTTTCTAGTAAAATTGTTGAGTTCTCCAATGAAAATTGCTTTGAGTCCAGCCAACCATTATGTGACAAAAACTTTCTTAAATTTGCATCTTCAATTAGTCTCAGAATCCCATCAGCCATTGCTTTGTAATCAGCGACCGGGACCATAAGCGCATTGCGCTCATTAACTAAAAAATGCTCAGAGCCACCGTTCAATGTTGATACAACCGCAGCTCCATGCGACATAGCCTCAAGCGCGGGGAGCCCCCATCCCTCTGACCTGCTTCCTAGTACAAAAATATCAGAATCAATATATTTTTTTGACAGAGCTGATTGAGAAAGATATCCATTGTTTAAAATATATTTTGGAAGATCCCCAATTCGATCCGCACCAAAACACTCAATTTTTACCTCAGGATGCAGAGAATGAACCTTTTTCATAGCTAGCAATACTGTGTCTAGCCCCTTCAAATGCTCACGACCTTGAGACGTTGAAAATAGGACCAGTAGTGGACTCGTATCAATTAATTTGGGACTTTCTGGAATGTATTCAAGTCCATTGGGAATAATCGCATCTACCTTTACGCCTATTGTTTCAAGCATTGATGCAACACTAAATGAAATGGCTACATGACGAATGTCGTTTCTTTGATACGAGTTTAACATTTCATTCTTTTTCTCAAAATCATTTACCTCTAAAAGTTCTATGTCTTGAACAATTTGAATGAACTTACCGGAATTTCGAGGTAAATCTTTAATCCATGCTGATGTTTCCCATGCAGTAAGAACCGTAACGTCAGATATCGGCAACAACTTCGACTGTAATCGACAAACTACTTTTAATTTCACTCGAGAATCAAAATTAAACCAATTGAATAACATCCTATTAACGAGGGGCAGGGTCCTACCGACCTTAAAAATAATAAGTACTGCCAGGTTCAGTAATCTTTTCTTTGGTAAATTTGTCGAACTATGCAATAAAGTAACAGAATGACCACGTTCAACCAATTTATTTGCGTACTGATAGCAAACTTTATAGCCACCAACAGGTGTTCTTGTTACACCAGGTAGTACAAAAGTTATCTTCATAATGCAACTCATTCTCACTGATTAATGAAATTAATGTTTTTTCTCTAATTGCAACAATCCAGTCACAGCCGCAAGCAACGTAATTAGAATTGATATTTTGAGCATCATAATGGCAACATCTGTGGGATTCCTTTTGGTAGCAAAAATTAAAATTACAGCCGATATCACACCTAGCCAGGGTATTAAAGCAAATTTCGATTGACGTGCGAGGTGAAGAATTGTAAAAACAAGCGTTATTGAGAATAAGAAAGATCCCAACACAAGGATACCAAGAAAATCTGCAGCAGAATTAAACCCAGCTCCATAAAGGACTCTTATACATTGACTAGGGAAAAGTTTTGACAGAAGCAGAAAAGAACTTCCAGTTATTAGTGTGAGTGCCAAAAACTGATAAAAAATTAACCTTGAACGCTTACTGACATGATTCCCTCCTGCTAAGAAAGGAAATATCAACATTACCAAAGTGCTAGGAACAAACAAAACAATGTGTGCTGTCGTGACTCCGGCTGAATATAACCCCGCATCGCTTGGCGATAAAAAATGTCTTGCAAGGAGAGTATCTATGCTCACAAAAATTGCATTTCCAATGAACACAAATGTAGGAAAGTAAATTCGTTCTAAATTCAATTCGTAATCTGATGAATTCCTCAATTCGCTTCTCAAAAAAATAATTAACACCACGACTCCAACAAATTGTGCCATCAAGGAACCTGTTATTGCACCGGATGGGCCCAACCCAATTTTCACAGCAATCACGCTCACCGCTAAACGAATAATCCCATTACAAAAAAACAAAGTAAGGGCGATAACTTGAAATCGGTAACTTGCCATTAGAACGCCAGTTAGTACGGCGGAAATCATAGCAAGTGGTATCCAAAGAATTAATAACAGCCCCGGAACAACTGAATTGGAATGCAGAAAATTATTTAATTCAGGTAAACAAATAAGTACAACGACGCATCCGACCAAACTAACAGCGAAATATTTATTTAGCGTTTTTCTTAGAGAGAAATCACTAATTCCTTTGTTTGATTTAACCAATGCATCGGCGACTGAAACTTGTATGGCCGCGAATGGGACTGAAATTAGAGTCAGTAAGTTCAAGAAAGAGCTCACTAGGCTGTACTGAGATGGACCCAGGTACCTACTAACTAGTAAATGGAGAAATATTGAACTTAAACCGTTTGCCACTGATGCAGCAAAAAATGAAATTGCACCTTTTTGAAAAGTGGAACTACTAGAGTTTAAAATTTTGAACATTGCAGCACCCACCAAATGTCGTTGATAAAGTAGTTATCACTTTTAAAATACCAAAAACTTAATTGTGCAAGCAAACAGGTTAAACATAGTCACGAATAATTTCATTAATTGAAAGCATTGGTTCCCATCTAAGTATTTTTTTACTCTTAGAAATATCCGCGAGTGAAAATTCTGGGTCCCCTTGCCTACGGGGTCCATAACTGTATTGAACACTACCCCCACATTCCATTTCAAATATTTTTACGACATCTAAAATTGTGGTCTTAGTACCAGAACCCAAATTTAAAACTTCACTTGAGCCACCCATTTGAAGATGTTCAATAGCTTTTAATTTTGCCGAAATCAGATCTGAAATGTGAATGAAGTCTCTAGTGCAAGTTCCATCTTTAGTCTTATAATCATTGCCAAAGATTGTAAATAGCGATCGATTTTCAACACTCCTTTGAATTATCGGGAGCAAACTCATTTGCTCGCTCGGATAATGAATTGGGAGTAATTTTCCAGCCACATTAAAATATCTGAAAACAACGAACTTCAGACCCCATTCTTTTGACGCGTCTACGATAAGTTCTTCGGCTTGTTTTTTTGAATCTCCATACGGGCTTATAGGTTCTAAAAGATGGTTTTCCTTCAGCTCGCCACCAGACAAATTGACACCATAAACAGCTGCTGTCGAAGAAAAAATAAGATCACTAATCCCCGCAGATCGTACAGCTTTAAGTAGGGAAGATGTTCCCAACGTATTTACCTTATAAAAATCATCACCATTAGACACAGATGCTTCGACACTTTTGAGAGCAGCTAAATGTACAACCAAAGTAACTTTCCGATCAATAAAGCACTCAGTAAGTTCCTTGGTGTTTAAGACTGAGATTTTTGTAAAATTAACTCTATTATCAAGAAATTCCCTCCTGCCTGAACTTAGATCATCAATGACAATGTGATCAATGTTCATTTTTACCATCACAGATGAGAGCTGCGAGCCAATGTAACCCGCTCTGCCAACCAAGGCAATCAATTGATGTCCTTCTGCTGTTTTGAATTTTCCACGAAAGATGTAATCGCTATTTCTCTGACAATTAATTCATACTTTTTGTCTACTTGAATAAACTTTGCAATTGTGATGATGGAAAGAGAAAACAATCCAATTGACGTGAAGTAAAAGATTAAATCTGCGCCTCTACCAATGCCAACCGATCTTGCAACTGAATTAGTCACACTAGGTACCAGTGAAGAAATTATTGCGCAAAAAGAGAAGAGCACAAGAGCAATCCTCATAACAACTTTTCCAATCAGTTTTTCATAGTTTCTTGCAAGCAGGATGATCAACGGGATTGAAATTATAATAACTAACGAAAATGGTTTCATCGAATACCAAGAAACTTGTCGAACGCCAACCGAATAATGTTAATCAATGGCTGACCCCTGCTTTTACTGTAATCAGTATATTTTACATTTACTGGAACTTCGCAGAATGGTAACTTCAAGTCTCCAATTAATTTTATAAATTCATCAGCATGTCCATAACCTGCTTCACTCAAGTGAAACATTTTTATAGTGTCTGTTGTTAACATTCTCAATCCATTTTGGGTATCCGAAATCTGAATGCGTCCAAATACTGATGTTAGTTTTGCCGCCGAACGTAACAACAAACTTTTAATAAATGGAACATTTGATTTTTCACCAAGAAATCTATTCCCAAGGACTAAAGAGTACTCACCTGAGTCCAAAAAATCAGCCATTTTCCTGATGTCACTCACATCGTGTTGACCATCAGCATCGAAAGTGGCAACATAGGTGCAATTTACAAGGCCACGTCTAATGAGTTCGAATCCAGTTTCTATTGCAGCTCCTTGGCCGAGATTAATGGCATGGGAAACGACTATTGCACCACACTGCCTTGCAATTTGTGAAGTTGTATCGGTGCTCCCATCATCTACGCAAACTACTCTATAGTTTTGTTCAATAAGCTCTGTCAACACTGATCTGATAACTTCTGACTCATTTCTGGCTGGAACAACAATTACTATGTTCTCATTTGAAGTAAAAGTCACACTTTAAACTTATCAGCGTAATCTACATAAAGCTGGTTTTTGCGTCTTATTGCCATTGTTTGAAGCTAGGGATAAATTAAATTTCAATGGAAATCCGACTCAAATTCTAAATACTTAATCGCGGCGTAAGAGAGCAGATATTTTGTTTCTTTTATTGTAAAACATCGCTAATCCTGGAAGTAATAATTTCACAATATCTATGTCTCGAATGACTCTTCTTGATTGAACGATAGATCTAGATTGCCATGTTTTCCGAAAGTTTTTTAGAAAATTTGCATTTCCTTTTAGCATCTGAGACGTTACCTTTCTTTTTCCACAAATAAAAAAAATAATAATTTCTACAAGAAAAACTGAATAATAGAGAAACATTGCGACAAAAAGGAAGAGCAATCCATAGTTCTTAATCAAAACTTTAGGTTGATTTTGTGCCCTCCAAAAATAGAACTGAGGATCAAGTTGTCCAATTGTCTTTCTAGAACCTTGTCCCAAATGATGTACGAAAGCAGAATTAGAATATCCGAAACTCGAATCAAAAAGACGTAGTCTCCAAAACCAATCAAGATCTTCGTAATACATAAAGAAACTAGCATCCAGCCCACCTGTTTGCATGTAAAATTTTCTGTCAAACATAATGCAGGCTGCGGTCAAATAAAAACTTTCTTTGCTCTGTGATAGTGAATCAGACATAACGTTAAGACTATTACCAATTATGTCAGCTTGAGAACTGTACTCATACATTTCATTACTATAATATTTTTTTTCGCGAGCTGCTATTACGTCTAAATTTCTCATAATTTTTTCGGCATACATCGTGTCAAACAAATTATTCGAAAATTTTGTGTCCGGATTCAAGAAAACAATAATGTTTCCTGTTGCAACTTCAAATCCTTTATTGCATCCAGAAGCAAATCCAATGTTTGAACCAACTTCAATTAATTTAACGGCATTAAACTTATCTTTTATGAGCCTGACGCTGGAGTCAGTCGATCCATTGTCTACGAGAATTATTTCAAGTTTGTTGATAACTTCTTTCTTCTGATCAAATATACTTTGAAGACAATCAGAAATAAATGCTTCACCATTAAAATTCACTATAATTATCGAAGTATCCAAAATAACCTAACCAAAATTAAGAGCTGCTAGCACTTAAGCCTAGACTCTTTCTCTGGAATAATTATGATTATAGACATACTGAAACCTGACATGGAACTGAGCAGTTGTGCATGATTTACCTAATGAACCCATAAATGTGGGCTATACAAGTGAGATTTTTTTTAGTCAAAATCGAGGTGGCATCTCACGTCTTTTTTCATCATTGATACAACAATATTATTCTGACAAAAGTTTCGGAATTCAAGCAAATTTAATGTTCGCTAATAGTGCAAACAAGCATCTTGGTGAGGCTAACCCATCAATTATTAAAAATGATATGTCCTACATATTGAATTCAATAAGGCTGACTTCTGGATTGGGGGCTATAAAACTTCGAAACCTCATCATTTCACATGCAAGTGGGTCAAAAAACATAAATAGAGATGTAGACATTATACATCTCACGGGATTCGCCCCACTCAAGGAAGATTCTTTAGTTGATAGGCCAATTGTCATTACAGTACACGATCTAATTCCGCTGAGGTATCCAGAACATTTTAAGTATTTTAATCCACAGCCTGGTCTGAAGAAAATAATTTCACAATCTTCGTTGATAATTGTGCCCTCTTTTGACACAAAGAATGCATGCGAAGAATTCTTTGGCGATTCATTGAATTTAACGGTAATTCCACATGGAGTTAATCACGCCGTGTTTAACACATTCGAAGAAGAAAAGCCGTCGGAAGATTTCTTATTCCCATACATATTATTTGTGGGCAAAAGACATAAGTACAAGCAATTCAAAATCCTTGTTGACGCTATAGGAATTCTTCGAAACAGAAATCTTGACATTGGATTAATTGCTATTGGGGGTGAGAAATTATTATCACGAGAGATCAGTCAAATTCACACTTCAGTGCCGCCGAATAGATTTAAGAAGTTGAACCCAAATGATACAGAGCTCGCAAGTCTCTACAGAAATGCACTTACATTCTGCTTTCCATCTGAAGCCGAGGGGTTTGGGCTGCCAACTCTTGAGGCAATGTCATCAGGATGTACGTGTGTACTCACCGACATCCCTATCTTTAGAGAAATCACATCAAATACAGGTGTGTTTTTTCAAAAGGGTGATTCAGAGTCTCTAGCAATGTCTATTGAAAAAATTATTACCGATAGTGAATTAAAAAGGAATTTAATTAGTGACGGTTTAAGAATTGCAAAAGAGTTTTCATGGCAGAAAGCGGCCAAACAACACTCGATTGCATATAGGAATATCTTGAATTAGTCAGCTATCTGAATAGGCATCTAATTTTATTAAGCGAGCGTTTATAGATTGTCATTAAAAAGTAAGTTGTTTCAATTTTAAATATATTTAATCGATGCAGACTCATCAGCATGAATGAATTGTCTGAATATTTTTTAGCAATTCTGAGTTCATCTTCAAAGACAGGATTTGTCAGACTGCCACTTTTGCTAGTTGGGTACATACGGAATCTAGACAGATACGAATTTATGACAGTAGGTTTATGTTTTGCCCCTATCCTGCACCAAAACTCGTAGTCCATTGCAAAATGCTCACTCTCGTCTAAGTACCCAAACTCACTATGAAGTTCACTTTTCCAAAAAGTTGCTGGCTGTGAAATAAAGTTCTCAACAAGAAGTTTTCTATAACTAAACCTCTTTGAAATTATGTTCTTATACAATGTTATTAAGTGTCTAATCTCTGAATTGTTTGCATCAACAATTCTGCACTTACCGTAAACCCATTTAACATCTGGATTTAATCTAAATGTTTGAACCACCTGTGAAATTGTATTTTTCTCAAACAGATCATCAGAATTCAAAAAACATACAATTTCTCCGGAGGCCATCTTTAACCCTTTATTAATTGCCTCTGTTTGACCAGTATCAACTTCTGATATCCATTTAATCCGGTCAGAATATTTTTTCAGAATGTTGACTGTATTGTCACTTGACAATCCGTCAACAACTATATACTCAATGTCTGAATAATCTTGCGCTAATACACTTTCGATAGTATCCACTATGAAATGAGCATGATTGAAGCTCGGTGTAACCACTGAAACTTTCATCAGAACTCCTATTTTAATTTAACTTGGGTATCGACCCAATCAAAAGTCAATTTAAGACCATCATCAAGCGGAAATTGTGGGCTCCATGAAAGCACCTCACTGATTAATCTGTTGTCAGAACTTCTACCTCTCACTCCGAGGGGACCATCGATGTGCTGAATTGAGAGGGCTTTATTTGAGATAGCGATTACTTTTTGAGCCAATTCATTGATTGTGACCATCTCATTTGACCCTACATTTACTGGTCCCAAAAATTCACTGTCCATTAAACGAATGATGCCTTCAAGACACTCATCAATGTAAAGGAAGGATCGCGTTTGCTTGCCATCACCCCATATTTCAATCGATTCTCCATCCATGGCTTCTGCAACTTTCCTACAAATTGCAGCGGGGGCTTTTTCTTTCCCCCCTTTCCATGTCCCAAGTGGCCCAAATATGTTGTGGAATCTAGCTATTCGAACATCAAGACCATAGTTTCTCTGATATGACAAGTAAAGACGCTCACTAAAAAGTTTTTCCCATCCATATTCACTGTCGGGGTTGGCAGGGTAAGCGGATGATTCTTCACAATTCGGATTGTCAGGATCCATTTGGTTGTGTTCAGGATAAATACAAGCAGACGATGAGTAGAACAGTTTGTCAACACCTTTTAATACCGATTGTCTCGCTATGTTCAAATTAATTAATGCCGAATTATGCATGACGTCTGCATCATGCTCGCCAGAGAAAATGTAGCCTGCACCCCCCATGTCAGCGGCAAGTTGAAACACTTCGTTAACTTTTAAGTCAAAAACGTCTTTCACTTGAGTCGGATCTGTGAGATCGGCAACAATGAACTCATCAGCATCGGTGTTTGTGTATTCAGGTCTTTTTAGGTCGACACCTCGAACCCAATGCCCTTCACTTTTTAGACGAGTTACGAGATGACTACCTATAAAGCCACCGGCTCCGCAAACAATAATTTTTTTCATTGGCGCTCCAATAATATTATGTAAGCCAATAGTATCCGAGAAGACAAGAACTTAGTGCGATTAGCACAACCAATGCGATCGCAGAGACGAGAGGAGCTTCAAGATAACTATATTTATCCAACCCCTCATTTTCTAAATTATTTTTAGGGAATGTGAACGAAATACTGAGAGCAGAAAAAGGCAAAATCTCTAACAGATACCTACCTTGAAATCCATTGATGAATTGTGAACCCTGCGGAGTGTATGCGACATATTGAGACCATGAAATTGCGAAGATTATAAGTGCGCAGCAAACCAATGTTGCGGCAATCAGTACGATGTTCTTCTTAATCAATCTAGACCACTTCACACTTAGTACAAAAGCAAAAATAAGTGTTAGATTCCAAAAAACATAGAACCATCCTGGAAGCGGAGCTTGCAACCAGCCAAGTATTCCAATGCAAGATGTCCAAATAAAGTTATAGTCGCGAGCCACTGTTCGACAAACAATCAGAGCAAATTGACCGATGTTTCCAATTACTCGTTGATTATTTACTGAACCTGAAGATAATGATAACGATATAAAACGTGTCCAAATATAGAAGCCAAACATTGACGTAACTAATTGGAACAAAACACAATAAACGTATCTTTTAAATCTACCCTCATACAAATCTATGAGCTGAGGGAGAAAAACAAGTGGAAGGTACACTGGCTTCTCGGTACATAAAAAAAAGAAAAAAACAAAGAAGACGACTTCATATTTATAAATTTTGATTTCAGATAGATTACTTCGCAAAAACTGAAAAGTAATCAAATGTTTTTCTTTATCTTCATTCAGTTGTTCAATGTAATTTGCAAACATCGCAGCAGCAGCCGCGAACGCAAATCCAATAAGTAAGCAATCTGGATTCGTCGAAACAGATAACGAAATCGACATAGGAAAAAATAATAAAAGCATGAATAGTCTTCTCAACTTCAGACTAATTTTTCTTAAAGACCATCGAACTAAAAAAAGAAACACGAGTAGATTACCGAGTTCCGCAAAGTAGTACGAAATAATTATTTTGTCAGTCGCCAATCTTGCTATGTCAATAAAAATTGCAGCTGGTAGATACATTGCTGGTTGATAAATTGAAGTTGAATCAACAGCAATGGAAGTTGGGCCACCAAAAGACATTGTTTCTGATTCACGAAATTGAGATTGAACTACTTTTACATTGTAAGGAAGCGCCCAGTTTTTTTCAAATCTAACTAAACTGTTCGGGATTTGAAATTTCCCATCAGCAAATAAATTGCCACTTGAAATTATATATTCTCGCTGAAAATGTGAGACGGAATCAGCTGTTTGCAGAGGTGGTGTCAATATCATGACCATAATTGCAACAATAAAATATGTGGATATAAAAGTCACCAAGGAAGAGCTTGTTTTTTTATCTGAACCTTCCCTATCGGTTTTAAAAGTTAGATTAATCTTGCCTAGTATTTCCCTACTAACTTGAGTCATAAATCAATCATAACTTAAGGCTTTATTGATTTCGGCATCATTCTCTTAGGCTTTAAAGTGTATTCAACTGTCATATTTAGCAAGGTAGGCAACATGAAAGACAAAGAAAACGCCTGTGTCGTCATTCCTGCATATAATTCAGCCAAAACGTTGAAGAAAACAATTTCGAATTTAGATCTTCAGTTTCATGATAATATTTTACTTGTCGATGATAAGAGCACCGATAATACTGTCGAGATTGCAACCACACTAGGTATAAAGTCAATCAGCCATGCAATAAACCTTGGCTATGGAGCTAATCAAAAAACATGCTATTCGACGGCGCTCAATGAAGGTTCAGAAATTGTCGTAATGCTTCACCCTGACTACCAGTATTCACCTAAATTAGTGACTCCTATGGTGGCTATAATTGCGTCAGGTGAGTACGACGTTGTGCTTGGATCAAGAATTCTCGCTCAAAGTGCAATCAAGGGTGGAATGCCCGTTTACAAATACATCGCCAATCGTTTATTGACGTTCATTGAGAACTTAATCGTTGGTGCAAAGCTTTCTGAATACCACACTGGACTGCGCGCTTACAGCGCCGAAGCTCTTCGAAGTGTTCCATTTAATGAAAATTCAAACGATTTTGTCTTTGATAACCAGATTCTTATTCAGCTAATGACCGCTGGTGCACGTATTGGCGAAATTTCATGCCCTACCCGTTACGCCGAAGATTCATCGTCAATCAATTTTTCTCGAAGTGTTAAATACGGCTTCGGTGTTCTACGAACTGCCATGCAATTTCGCCTAAACAAAATGGGCATTCGTAAATATGACTACCTGAAAGTCACACCTATGCACAGGGACGCTAATTAACCCCAAATAGTAGAAGCTCGGTTTTATTTGCTGCTTGCTTTTGCGGCATTGCAAGTACAGCAGTACTAATGACTACGTAGTCACCAAAGAACTTCATCTGATACTTTTGAGACTTTAATGTTGTCATTAGAAGCTCATTCCACTTCCCAATTGCATCACCTGTAGCGCGATAGTTATAGAAATCGCTAGCAGCAAGTTGCTTCGCAGGAACCGAATAGTAGATACTTCCTGGGCTTTGTGGAGACTGAGCCACAATGTACGAATAGCCAAGTTCCTTAATGTACTTCATTAACTCCGACGGAGATCCACCAAGAGGAATTCCAGGTGCGGGTGAATTGGCGCCAGGGAAGTCAAGTGTTGAAACAATGAACTTATCCATGCCAAGCAACTCTGGCGTCTCTACTGCTGATAAAACTCTTGCGTTCTTTGGAATCACTGAATTTATTTGATTAAACACTCTCTCGTACTGGGCTAAAGGGTCAGCTGGGTAGTCACTAGTGAACATAGTCTTTAGCCCATTTGAGAAGCTTGAGGTGAACGTGTTGTACGTGGTGCGGAATTGTGTCGTGAGTAGAGGCTTTGTGGTCTGCTTGCTTGCCAGCTCTTGAACTGGAATCTGATAGCCCATACACACCGCAAACGTAAGGATTATCCCAATTATGAGATACAGCCTTTTTGCCATGTAATCGAACGGGCGGCGTAGCTCAGACCTGAATCGAACCCACCACTCTCCCCCTGTGCCCAGGAGAGGGTTCGTGGCACTGTCATGGGCCAGCAGGGCTAGAACCGTTAATAGTCCCACTGCAAAGATTGTTGGCCCTAGAAACCTCGCCAACATCCATGGATCGTACCCCTTAAGCAGCACGCAAACAGCAGTGACCTCTATCGCCCAGCCAAAGAGCGAAATGAGAAGAATCTGAGCAAACGGCTTACTTGAACCCTTGCTCCTAAACAGCACCACTCCCATCAGCAGTACGAAGGCTGTTATGACAAATTCGTTGTTGTAGGTGACGGTCTGCCAGATTGAAGCTACATACTTTCCAAGAGACCAGTGAAGCGGATCGGTTGAGTAAGCCTTATTGGCAGTTCCACTCATTAGTGGGTACAGCAATGACCCAGATGAGCGGCGCAGTGCAATTGCCCAGCCACATACTGCCACTACTGAGGTTCCCAGAATCACAATGAGTGGCTTGACCCGATTTCTCTTCGATATAAAAACAACCATCAAAGTAGCCACAATAGGTGCAACTGCGTTATCTAAGCGAAGCGTAACAAGCGCAGAGATAAGTAACCCGACAATGACCCACAGTGCAACGGGAGCTTCTTCACCCTCCGAAGAGTGAAGATCGTAGAGATACATGAAAAGAACCAAAGTGAACAGTGTCACCACGTACCTAGGGCTCAGGTTAAATTGAAGCCCAGCGCCAGTTCCAACAATGGTCACAACACACAGAAGACCCAGAAGAAGTTTATTGATGTTGAACCTTCGAGTAAACAGGTAGATAGTGATAACAATTGCAAGTGGTGCGAACAAATTATCGAATGCAAAAATTCCCTGTGCTCCAGTGAACTTCAAATACATAGCTTGATAAAGAGTTGATCCACCGTAGCTGAGTATGCGTCGATTATTGAATGGATCAATCAACCCACCAGTCACAGCAAGCTTTTGAGCCAAGTAGAGGTATGCGGGGTAATCGTCCATCCGCTGCAGGGTTCGTGACGCTGCTATGCCAAGTGCACACAGAGTGGTGGTGACCCCGATAATGGTGGGAATGAGCAAACTCTTGATGTTGGAAAAAGCTTTACTAAACAAGGATTGTCGGATGCCACGAAGAATCAAAAGAAGTAGCCCAGCAACGTGCCAGATGAGCAGGAGCCACATCGAGCAGCTGTTCAAGGCAGTAAGTAGGCCCCCAAGAAATAGGGTTAGCGACATTCCTACTGGTAGAAACAGGTAAGAACGGACATCTTCTCTTCTGAGTAAGGCTGATAAAGCCAATTGGCCCCAGCCCATTGAGCCCAGAACCTGCAGAAGCGTGAAAGCAAGGACCGCGGGACCGTTCATAGTGAAATCCTAGTTAGTCATCAGAAATGATTCTGGACAATGAAAAATCCCCGGCCCACTCTTTCGAGCAGACCGGGGATTTTTAGAACTTCCTAGTTGCTAGTAACAGTAACTAGTGCAGTCTTGACAGACTTAGAAACCACTGTCGCAATAGTTACGTGAACTGCAGCACCGTTATTGAACAAGTAGTTAGCAGCTGCATTTGCGCGAGCAAGGGCAATTGCCTTCGTTGTTCCGTAACCAGTAACTGTGATCTTTGCACCATCGTTGACAGTACTGATCAAGTTACCAAGTGCAGTCTTTGCAGCAGCTGTTAGAGCTGATACTGACTTCTGCTTTGCAGTTACTGCTGAGAATGTTGCAATCACTGGTTCAGGGTTGACACCGGTGAATGTAGCAGTCTTTGTTGCAGCAGGGCTGAGCAACTTAGCAAGGTTCGCGTCAACTGCAATTGCAGTAACACTCACGGTGTAGTTGCCACCAACAGTAAGGCCAGAGATCTCACAAGTAACAGCTGGTGCCAAGATCACACCGTATGTTGCGTTGTAAGCACATGAGCTCTGCTGGAGTGAAAGCACATCAGTTGCAGTAACCCAGTAACCAACCAACTTCGCAGCTGAACCAAGTGATGCTGGTGCTGCCCACGTCACTGAAAGTCCAGTGGCGGTTGAGGTCACTGAAGAAACTGTTGGTGCTGTTGGTGCAGATGAAGCAAGCGTCTTGACTACGAATGAAGTCACGATGCTAGATGCCCCAACTGCATTGTTGGCCTCAATTGAAACTGTGTAGCTTGTTGAGTCCTTTAGACCAGTCACTGTGCATACCGTGTCGGTTGAAGCAGCGGTGCAAGTCTTGACAACACCAGCAGCGTCAGTTGCAGTAACTGTGTAGCCAGTTGGAGCAAGTCCAGTAGAACCTGGTGCAACTGTAGGAGCAATCCACTGAGCACTTACTGATCCACCAGCCACCGAAGCGCCACCAGCGTTAACGAGTGTGATGTTCGAGTAGGCGTTTGATGTTACTGATACAGATGAGCTACCTACAATGACAGCGCCGGTAGCAGAGTTTGATCCGTAGGGCGTTACAACAATTCCGTATGGAACGTTGCTGAGTCCAGTGAATGTGCATGATGTTGCAGTTCCACTCACGGTTACCTTCGTAAGAGTTCCGTCAAGACTTGATGTTGCAACACAGACATAACTAGTTACCGCTGAACCTGTTGCAGTACCAGGAGCCCATGTTGCAGTGATCGAACCAAGGGCAGGGTATGAAAGCGCAACTTGCTTGTCTTGAGCAACTAGTGCATAAGCACCATCAATGAGTGCAGTTCCAGTTGCATTTGCAGTTACAGAAGCTGCTGTAGAAGCCTGACCTGAAGTTCCACCAGCAGCAAGGGTTGCTGCACTCGCTGCAGCGCCAGCAACAGCACTGATGGTCGCACTGAACGCAGTACCCAAACCACTAACTGAGCCAAGTCCTGTGCAGTTAAGCGCAGCACATGCACCAGCGTCAGTTGCATACGCTCCTGATGAATTCTTAGGAGCGCTGAGTGATCCCATGTCAGCTTTAGTCTTCACAATGTCAACTGCCAAATTCCATGGATCGTTTGTACCGCTAATGGTGTTTGCAGGTGTACCAGCACCACCAGCGTTGTTAGCAACAACCTGGAAGTAGTAGTAGGTAGATGCTGCAAGTCCAGTAATTGTGCATGAAGTTGAAGTTGCAGTCAGCACAGTTGAGCAGTAGGTAACAGTTCCAACGTTCAATGACGACGGTGCTACTGGAGCTACAGCTGTTGTGTCACCAGCTGTATGAGCTGCGTTGTACACATTAAGTGCCGAGTTGTACGCATCTGTTGCAGCAGAGTTGTATGCAGTCATCGCATCTGCAGTGGTTGCAGTCGCATAGTCAATTGCATCAGCTTGAGTCGGATCAGTAACAACTGAAACTGTGTAACCAGTTAATGGTGCTCCACCAACTGATGCTGGAGCCGTCCAGTTTATCGTGATCGACTTGTCGCCGGTTGAAACGTTCGTTGCAGTGTATCCAACGGCTGAAGTAACTGAGGTAACCAGTGGTGCTCCAGGGGCTGAAACAGTAGTCGTGAACGCGCCAGTCGCAGGAAGTGACGAACCAACGAGGTCAGTCTCAATGATGCTGTACGAGTAGGTAACTCCTGAAGCCAATAGACCAGTAAGGGCGCATGAGGTACTTGCGGCACTTAGTGATGGGCAGGCGATAGTGGTTCCGTTCGATCCCGTGATGGTCACTGTGTATCCAGTAATCGCAGCGGAAGTTGTATTCGTTGAGTCTTTTCCAGTTTCACCAATTGTCCATGAAATGGTCGCACCTGTGGAAGTAATTGAACCAACTGATGCCGATGGTGAGACTGGAGCAACAAGTGCGTAGTAGTTCAGAGATACAGCTGTTGGAGCTGATGAACCATTTGCATTGGTGCTTACAACCTTGTAACCAGTTGTAGTGCTGCTGTAGGTAGTCGCCCATGTTGTAGTTGTAAGACCAGAAGCTAACAATGTGTTCACTCCACTCACAGTTGCGTAGACGCTGTATGTCTGCGGAAGCAATGTAGTAGTAGTTGTGTTGTTAGCCGTGTCGTTCTTCCAACTAAGCGTCAATGATCCACAGACCGCAGCGGCAACACCGGTGCAGTACTGAGAGACAATTGGCGCTGTTGGAATCGGTGTGTTCACAGTCTGGTCAGCAACTTTCGCTGTTCCGGCACCGGCAGCATTATTAGCTGTAACCGTGACGGTGTAGGCAGTTGTTGATGACAATGCAGATGCTGGAACTGTGTAGTTCGATGCTGTTGTTGTGAATGTCAAAGGTGAAGATCCACCAATGAGAGTCACCGTGTAACCAGTAAGAGTTGAATCAGTAGTCACTGGTGACCATCCAATTACGTAGCTGTAGTCGGCCTTTTGAGTGGCGAATGCAGTTGTAATGGTTGCAGGAACACGTAGCGTTGTAGGAAGAAGTCCATTTGGCAACGAGCTCAATGAGCCTCCAACACCATTAGTAGCGACCACAGTAAACGGACCAGCGTTGGTGAGCGTAGCGTCACTTGCGAAAGTGCAAGTAATCGAAGTAGCAGTTACAGGGTTTCCGGTAATTGTTGCCGCAACCGTGACGTTAGTTCCACTAATTGTTGCTGTGTTACCCGTTTGTGTGGTGCAAGCGCTGATTGAACGATTCCCGGTGCCACCAATTGAAGAGGCACTGATCGTGTAAGACGTGATCGGCTCACTTGATGTAGGAGCTGTCCAAGAGATCGTCAGCTTGTTTGAACCAGCTGCAACAGCGACTGTCGGTGCTGCAGGCTGAGCAGGGTTGAGGAACATCTGAGCAGTTGCAGTAGCACCAGATGAAAGTCCTGTAACTGAACCTGTGAGTGACGTTGCTGTTTTCACGGTGAAGGTGTAGTTATCACCGGCATTCAGCCCTGTGCATGTAACTGAGGTAGCAGTAGCAGCACTGTAGGCCACTGGTTGTAGCGCTCCGAATCCAGCAAACTTGCTACTGACGGCATTGCCTGAACAGATCAAGTTGGTCTGAGAATACGTTCCAGCATCTGTATCAGTTGTATAGGCAACATAACCAGAAACGTAGGTTGGATTCGAGGTTGGAGCAGTCCAAGTAAGCGTTACAGAAGTTCCATTGGCACCTGGTGTTGCTTTAAGTCCAGTTACATTTCCAGCCTGTGGGGTGTTATTTGCAATCGTTGCCGATGCAGATGTTGCAGTACCAGGAGAATTACCTAGAGGTGCATTGGCAACAACCGTGAATGAGAATGCCTGGTTGGTTGGAACACCCACAAATGTGCACGTGTTGAATGGCATTGTGATTCCAGCAAGAACAGCGAATTCGCCAGATACTGTGCAGGTGATGACGTTGCCGTTTGCTTCTGTCAGCGTTCCGGTGTATCCAGTGACGACGTTGCCTGCAGAGTCAGCTGCTGGAGCCCAGAAGAATGTGAGGGCCTGTCCGCCAGAAGTAGCTTGAGCCTGTGGAGCAAGGTTCGCAATTCCGGCACCGCTGAATAGTGCATTAACACCAGCTGCAGAACTGTCGTTTGTCAACGCGACAACAATTGGATTTCCAGCAAGGCTGGCAGCAATAGTCGAAAGTTTGCAGTTAGAACTAGCTGCGGCTGATGCGTTCATAGCTGCAGTGCAAACTGTCACGTCCGGAGCTGCAGAGACAGCTGTTGTCGAAGTCAAAATAGTCGTTACACCAGAGTTGTAAGTAACGGCATTTGCAGTTGCATAAGTTCCAGTTCCTTCACCGTTTACTGGAGCAACAGAAATTGTCCATGATCCACTGGTAGAAGTAAGGACGTTTGCAAACTTGTAAGCAGTCTTCGTGGTAGTAGCAGTAATGATCACGCCATTTGAACTAAGAGCCTGTAGGGCATATGAAGTCGCACCAGCACCTGCAGTCCAAACAACATTGATGTCTCCACCAGTTGCAGTGGCAGAACTGTACTTACCGTTTGTATTAGCCGTAGGGTTCATTCCAGTGTTGTCTGGCTTAGCAATTGTTATTGAGTTTGTTCCCAATAGTCCTGCTACGCCATTCGCGTCCGTTGTGTAAACAGCAATTGTAGTTTGACCAAGTGCAATCGCAGCAGCGAGTTGTGCAGTAGTAGCAGAGCAAGAGCTGGTTGTAGATGAGCAAAGAGTTACTGATGTTGAAGCGCTCTTTGCGATAACTGTGTAGTTAGTAATTGTTGTAGGGGCAAGGAATGCAGTCCAGCTGAATGTATCTCCAGTAGACGTAATTAACTTTGCAAGTCCAGTAGGAGCTGCTCCTGCTACGTAGCCAACTGATGGCTGAGTATTGGCAGCACTGTGGCTAGATCCTGAACCATAGTTTGCCCAAACCGAGACACCGTAGCTTCCACCGGCAGTTAGACCAGTGAAGGTTACTGAGCCGGGTGCAGCGACTGACTTTGCAGTCCCAATTGTTGTTGAGTAGTCGAAGGAGTAGAGGTATGCGGTGTAACTCGTAATAGTTGAACCGTTTGTGAGCGTTGGAGCTGTGAACGATGCCGTAATTGAGTTGTTTGTTACTGAAGTAACAGTGACCGTTGGTGCAGATGGTGATGCAGCTGAAGTGTTCACGCTTGTTCCAAGTGCAGGGATTCCAGCACCTGAGCCATTGACAGCCGAAACAGCCACATTGTAGATAGAGCCGAGACTAACTGTGAATGTTGTTGATGTCCCAGTTACAAATTTCGGTGAACCAGAAGCTGTGCATGTTGAGTTGAGGACGGTGCTTGTGCAGACTTCAAGCTGAACGTTGTAACCAGTTACAGCACCAGACGGAGCAGACCAGCTCACAGACAAGGTGTTAGCAGTAGAGCCCGATCCCATTGCGATCGAAGTTACTGTCGGAGCTCCAAGCAATGAAGTGATGAATAATGAAGGTGTTGTAGCCGTTGAGAACAATGTGGCCTTGTAGTAGTTAGAGGCGACAACGGTGAATGTTCCATTATATGGAAGTGCCGAAGCCAAATCTGAAAGCGCAATTGCACATTTTGCCGTTGATCCAGTTGGGAGACCGGCCTTGTTGCAGTAGCCAGTAGTTGTTCCTGTCGCTGCGTATGGGAACGATAAACCTGTGTAAGTAGAAACAGAGTAAACAGCAGTTCCACCGCCAGAAGTTGCTCCAGCTGTGTAAGTGATGTCTACTGTTCCATTAGCAAGGTCAATCACAGCAGACGCGTTTGATGGTGCTCCAGGTGTTGAAATTGCAGTTGTTTTAGTTGCGTCTTGGTAAGAGTTAGACGCAGCAGAACTTCCGGCTGGGTTGACAGCAACCATTGTGAATGTGTAGTTCACACCATCTACAAGTCCTGCAGCAGCATTGTTAATTGTGCAGTAGCCAGTAGTTGTTGTCTGTGTGTAGTACGAAATGGTTGTAGTGCAAACAAGTGTTGAGTTGTAGTACACGTTGTAGGCAGTTGTTGCCAACGTGTTTGCAGCAGAGTTAGAACCAGTTGGTACGTAGCCAGTAGCTGAGGCATTGGCTGCAGTTGGAACTGTAAATGTGATCTTGAGAGTTCCATTACCTTGTGTTGCATCGGTGATTGTTGGTGCAGATGGGACGCGGAGAGTTGCGCCTAATGCACTTGGGGTTGAGTAGCCACCACCATTTGCAGCAACGTAGACAGAGTTTCCATTAAGCGAAGTTGTCGTAGGTGTGAACGTACAGCTATTTGGCTGTCCTGCTCCACCAATTGTTGTCTGAGTACAGTACACAATGTTTCCTGAAGCATCAGTGACGGTGTAGTTAGTGATTGGAATACCAGTAGACGCAGGGTTGACCCATGCAACAGTGACTGCACCTGCAGCATTGCTACTTACGGTAACTGTCGTAGGTGCACCTGGTGTTGTGCTCTGGTAGTAGTCGGCAGCTGTTGATGTGTGACCACCTGATGCTGGTCCACTAATCAAAGCTCCTGAGAACTTGGCGCCCATGAGCAGTGCAAGCACCGCGAATAGAGCAATGAGTCCAGCGCGCTTTACAAGCGGCGTAGACATTGACGTTGTGTTGGTTTCAGTAGACATTTTCTCTCCTATATGTCTTTGCGATTTGAAGTACTAAGGGTCGGGTTAGTTGCAGAAAAGTTTGAAGCTGCGTTTGCAGATCCATTCTCTTTACGACTTCCAAATCCTGACAAGTACTTCTCCTCTGTTCA
>Ga0007825_1000134_pt1 | contig 23307 bp, 18 predicted proteins | sample CryBogCBE13Jul09_FD_71229 | JGI IMG/M metagenome (GOLD analysis project Ga0007825, IMG submission 71229) | Freshwater microbial communities from Crystal Bog, Wisconsin, USA - CBE13Jul09 | ecosystem: Environmental > Aquatic > Freshwater > Lake | place: Crystal Bog, Wisconsin, USA | collected... | reverse complement strand
TATTATCTCGCGAAGAAATATGGCATCCGCAATGTCGCGGTGATCGAGAAGGGGTGGCTTGGGGGTGGCAACACGGGGCGCAACACCACCATCATCCGCTCAAACTATCTCTATGACGAGAGCGCGCATCTCTATGATCATGCGGTCAAACTCTGGGATGGGCTCAGCCAAGAGCTCAACTTCAATGTGATGTATTCGAAGCGCGGTGTGATGATGCTCGCGCATAATGTGCATGATGTGCAGAGTTTTAAGCGGCACATTCATGCGAACCGGCTCAACGGCGTTGATAATGAATGGCTGACGCCGGAGGAGGCGAAGGCCTATTGCCCCCCCTTGAGCATTGATCCGAATGCGCGGCACCCGGTGCTCGGCGCGGCGTTGCAGCGGCGCGGCGGTACTGCGCGGCATGACAGCGTGGCGTGGGGCTATGCGCGCGCGGCGGCGGCGCTTGGCGTCGATATCATCCAGAATTGTGCCGTGACCGGCATCCGGCGCGGGGCTGATGGCGCGGTTGAGGGCGTCGAGACCGAGCGCGGGTTTATCGCGGCAAAGAAAATCGGTGTGTCGGCGGCAGGCAACACGTCGGTCGTCATGAACATGGCAGGGCTCAACTTTCCGCTCGAGAGTTATCCGTTGCAGGCGCTCGTCTCGGAACCGATCAAGCCCGTTTTCCCGTGTGTCGTCATGTCGAACACCGTGCACGCCTATATGAGCCAATCGGACAAAGGTGAGCTGGTAATTGGCGCAGGAACCGATCAATATCTGAGCTATTCGCAGCGTGGCGCGCTGCATATCGTCGAGCACACACTGGCTGCGATCAACGAGATTTTCCCGATCTTTTCTCGGATGCGGATGTTGCGGACATGGGGCGGGATCGTCGATGTAACGCCCGACCGCTCGCCCATTCTCGGCAAAACGCCGGTTCCCGGCCTATATGTCAATTGCGGCTGGGGCACGGGCGGGTTCAAGGCGACGCCGGGCGCGGGCGATCTGCTGGCCTACACCATAGCTCATGACGAGCCGCATAAGATCAACGCGCCCTTCACGCTCGATCGCTTCCGCACGGGGCAGCTGATCGACGAAGCGGCAGCAGCGGCGGTAGCGCACTGATATGATCCTGATCCATTGTCCCTATTGCGACGAGCAGCGCCCCGAAATCGAATTCGCTTATGGCGGCGAGGCGCATATCGCGCGCCCTGAGAACCCCAGCGCGCTAAGCGATGACGAATTGGAGACCTACCTCTTCATCCGCGCCAATCCGCGCGGTCGGCATCATGAGCGTTGGCGGCATGCGCATGGCTGTGGGCGCTTCTTCAACGCCGTGCGCGACACAGTGACCGACAAATTTGAAACGACATACAAGGCCGGGGAGCCACGCAAATGAGTGGTTTCCGCATTGATAATCAAGGGCGGATTGATCGCGCGCGGCCGTTGTCATTCACTTTTGACGGCAAAGCCTATCGGGGCTTCAAAGGCGATACCTTGGCCTCCGCACTGCTGGCGAACGGCGTCATGCTGTTCGGCCGCTCGTTCAAATATCATCGCCCGCGCGGCGTGATGGCGGCGGGTGTTGAGGAACCGAACGCGCTCGTCTCGGTGCTACGTGGACCGAAGGGTGATCGCTCGCGCTTTACGCCCAATCTCCGCGCGACATCGGTCGAGCTCTACGATGGTTTGGTGGCGGAGAGTCAGAACCGCTGGCCGTCGCTGCGCTTCGATGCCGGAGCGATCAATGATGTGTTCAGCCCATTCTTCCCCGCAGGTTTTTACAATAAGACATTTATGTGGCCGCGCTCAGCATGGGAAAAGCTGTATGAGCCGGTCATCCGCAAAATGGCGGGGCTCGGCAATGCGCCGAGCGCGCTTGATCCCGACCATTACGACGCGACCTTTGCGCATTGTGACCTGTTGATCATTGGCGGCGGGCCTGGGGGGCTTGATGCCGCGCTGGAGGCGAGCGGCACCAACCAGCGCGTTATCCTGATTGACGACCAAGACGAACTGGGCGGCGGCGCGCTGTTTGACCCCGCGCTTTGGTCATGGTTGGAGCGGACGCGGGCGGCGCTGGCGGCAAGCCCGAACATCCGCATCCTGACGCGCACCTCGGCGTTCGGTTATTATCATGACAATTTCATTGGCGCCGTCGAGCGCCTGACCGATCATCTCACGGTGGTGCCAGATGGCCCACGCGAGAAGCTCTGGCGCATCCGCGCAGGCGAAGTTGTGTTGGCGCAAGGCGCGATTGAGCGACCGTTGGTGTTCGATGGCAATGATACGCCCGGCGTGATGCTCGCCAGTGCTGCGCTGACGTTTCTGCATCGTTATGGGGTCGCTGTTGGGCAACGGATCGTACTGATGGCCGCGCATGACAGCGGCTGGCGCGATGCGCTGGCGTTGGCGCAAGCAGGTGTCGGCGTTACGGCCATCGTCGATGTGCGCGAGCATGTCGCACCGCAGCTCATCGCGCAGGCCAAAGAGGCAGGTATCGCCGTGCATTTCGGTGCGAGTGTGATCGGCGTTGGTGGACGGCATGAAGTCCGCAACGTCACAATCGCACCGAATGGCGGCGGTGGCCCCGCGACGATCGCCTGCGATGCGGTGCTGATGGCAGGCGGCTGGACGCCGAGTGTGCATCTTTGGTCGCACTCGAAAGGCAGCCTCAAATGGGATGCGAACTGGGGTGCATATCTCCCTGATCAGCCGAACGAAAATGTGCGATGCGTCGGTGCGTGTGGCGGCGCATGGGATTTCGGCGCGGGGCAGTCCGTTGCGGCGCTCCCGACGCCTAAACCGCTCCACAAGACCAAGGCGTTCGTCGATTTCCAGAATGACGTGACGGCGAAGGACATCAAGCTCGCGGTGCGCGAGGGGTTCCGCTCGATCGAGCATATCAAGCGCTACACGACCAACGGTATGGCGACCGATCAGGGTAAAACGTCGAACCTCAATGGCTTGCAGATCGCGTCCGAGGCGCTGGCGCTGCCCGTGACGTCCATTGGCCTCACGACCTTCCGTCCGCCTTATACGCCGCAGACGTTTGGGGCGTTGGCGGGGCATATGAAGGGCGGACTCTTCCAGCCGACGCGCAAAACGCCGATTGATGGCTGGGCCGAGGCGAACGGTGCCGTCTTTGAACTTGTCGCGCAATGGCGGCGCGCGCGCTATTTCCCGCAAGGCAGCGAGGATATGCTGGCGGCGGTCAACCGCGAATGCCTCGCAGTGCGCGCGGGCGTTGGTATTTTTGATGCTTCGACGCTGGGTAAAATAGAGGTTGTCGGGCCCGATGCCGCCGAGTTCCTCAACCGCATGTACACCAACCCGTGGAAGGCGCTTGAGCCGGGGCGCTGCCGTTATGGGCTGCTGCTCGGTGAGGACGGGTTCATTCGCGATGATGGTGTTTCGGCGCGGCTCGCGCCCGATCGCTTCCATTTGACCACCACAACCGGCGGCGCGGCGCGCGTGCTCAATATGATGGAGGATTATCTCCAGACCGAGTGGCCGCATCTTGATGTTTGGCTGACGAGCACGACCGAACAATGGGCGGTGATCGCGCTGCAAGGCCCGCGCGCGCGCGACGTGATTGCGCCGCTCGTTGACGGTATTGATCTCTCGCCCGAGGCTTTCCCGCATATGGCGGTGCGCGAGGGGATGATCTGTGGCGTTCCGACGCGGCTGTTCCGCGTCAGTTTCACAGGCGAACTGGGCTATGAGATCAACGTGCCCGCTGCGCACGGTCGCGTGGTGTGGGACGCGGTGATGGCGGCGGGTGCGGCACACGGCATCACACCCTATGGCACCGAGACGATGCACGTTCTGCGCGCTGAGAAAGGCTATATCATCGTCGGGCAGGACTCCGATGGCACGGTGACGCCGACCGATGCGGGACTTGATTGGGCCATCGGCAAGAAGAAGCCCGATTTTGTTGGCAAGCGTGCACTGGCCCGGCCTGATATGTTGCGGAGCGACCGCAAACAGTTCGTTGGCTTGCTTACGGAAGACCCCAACGATGTGCTAGAGGAAGGCGCGCAGATTGTGGCTGACCCGGCGCAAGCCGTCCCTATGAGCATGATCGGGCATGTCACATCGAGCTATTGGAGCGCGACATTGGGCCGTTCGATTGCGCTAGCGGTGGTGCAGGGTGGCCACGCGCGGATGGGTGAGACACTGCATATTCCCATGCCCGATAAGATCATCAGCGTCAAAGTCTGCGACACAGTGTTTTATGACAAGGAAGGGGCGCGGCTCAATGGCTAATATGATCACCGACGCTCTTGCTTGTGCGCGCTATAATTTGCGCGCGCGCGACGCTGCGCTGCTCGAAACGGTGACCGGCCTGAACTTGCCGAGCATCATTGGCGAGACACGTGACGGCGTCGCCATGCTTGGATCCGATGAATGGCTCGCGCTTTTGACCGAAGGGACGAAACTGCCGATGGGCGAGGGGCAGCCGGTCAGCATCGTCGATGTCAGCGATCGCAGTGTCGGGATCATCGTCGAGGGGCTGCACGCCATCGATATTCTGAGCGCCGGATGTCCACTTGATCTCGCGCGCTGGCCAGTCGGGCGGGCAAGCCGCACAATTTTTGAACTGGTGGAGGTGGTCATTATCCGCGAAGCCGATACGCGCTTTCGTGTCGAGGTTTGGCGCAGCTTCGCGCCTTGGCTCCGTGAAGCGCTCAAAACCGCTTCAAACGCCCTGACTGCCTAACCGAGCGGTGCCCCCGGCCGCGCCAAAAGCGGCCCGAGCCAAGGCAATGCCTTAACCAGGGGCGGGAATGTGTTCTCCGCCAGCACGCGTTGTGCCAGTTGCGCAATATCGGCGGGTAATTCGCCTAATTCTCCCGAGCGCGCGACGACCTGAACGCGGCGCGAAAAGGCCCCGCGCGAGAGCGGCTCGATACGTAACTGATCGAGCAGCGGCATCTGCGCCGCAAGGCACAGCAGCGACGTGATGCTCCAGCCCAGCCCCTGTGAGACCGCGGTCAGTTGCTGATGTGTCACATCAATCTCGATCACATTGGCGAGGTGGAGCTTCATCCGCACAATCTGACGCTCGATGCGTTGGCCCATCCCTGAGTCGAGCGAGTAACGGATGAAGGGCAGGCCGACGATGTCTCCGCTCAGACTGACCGGGCCGCGATAATCGCGCGGGAAAACCACAACGAACGGATCATCGACGACCGAATGATGATCGATGCCCGGTATCTTCTCGAGCAGGTTCGTTCCGGTCACCAGCATGTCGAACCGACGCGCGAGGAAATCATCGTGTTGCTTTGCCGAGATCCCCGAGCGTATTTTCCAACTCCGGACACGGCCACCCAAGGTATGCAGCATTGGCGCCGTAAGTTGAATGGCGAGACTTTCGGACATGCCGATCGTCACGCTGTCCATTGGTAGCCCGGCCCGCTCGCGCGACTGATCATAAACATTTTTCGCCGCCGCCAGCAGCGATTGGCCACGCTCAAACAGCGCTTTGCCGGTTGCGGTGAGCGCAAGTGGTCGTAATTTGCGATCGAACAGCGGCGCGCCAAGGCTGTGCTCCAATTTCGCAATGGTCTGCGAAACGGCTGATTGGGTGAGGTTAAGATGCGTCGCGCATTGCGTCATGCTGCCATGCTCAACAGTGAGCAAAAACACCTCGATCGCGTGGAGGTCAAATTCGGCGGGCAGGCGCAATCGACTAATCCGATATCATCATAATTTTTAAGTATTATAATAATTATATTTAATTGCAATAGGCAGAACTTTCCCAATATGTCTCTGTGTCTGTAGAGCGGGATCAACGTCCAGGAGCACAACAATCATGACCCGACAAGCTGCCGATTTCGTCCTACTTGTTTCATGCGCTGACCGCAAAGGGCTGGTGGCTGCGATTGCGAACTCAATCGCCAGTCAGGATGGAAACATCGTTGAAAACGCGCAATATGGCGACTGCAACACGAACATGTTTTTCATGCGCGTCGCGTTTTCCGGCCCTGCGACCATGACACGCGAGTCATTTTCGGAGGCGTTTTTGCCGGTTGCCACCGCCTATCATCTGAATTGGCATATTTATGATCTAAAGGTGAAGGCGCGGGCGATCATCATGGTCAGCCAAGGCGGGCATTGCCTCAATGACCTTATTTATCGCACATCGACAAATTATCTGCCGATGACCGTAACGAGCATCGTGTCCAATCACACCACATGGCAACGCCGTGCCGAGCACGAGAATATCCCGTTTTATCACCTGCCGATCACGCCCGAGAATAAGCTGGCGCAGGAAGCCGCGTTGATGGCGCTGGTGGAAGATCAGCAGGTCGGTCTGATTATTCTGGCGCGCTACATGCAGGTGTTATCGGATCAATTGTGCCGCAAACTGTCGGGGCAAGTGATCAACATTCACCATAGCTTCCTGCCCGGATTCAAGGGCGCCAAGCCTTATCATCGTGCCTATGAGCGCGGCGTCAAAATGGTGGGGGCAACCGCGCATTACGTGACGCCGGAACTCGACGAAGGGCCAATCATCGCGCAGGACGTCTCGATCGTTGATCATGCCGACACGGTAGAAGACCTTATTGCGCAGGGTCAGGAAACCGAGAGCCGTGTACTGTCACGCGCCGTGAAGGCACATCTCGAGCATCGGGTGATGCTTGATGGACACCGGACCGTCGTGTTCAAGTGATCGAGGCAGCACTCCTTGCTGCGCTTGATGCCCTGAGAGTCAAATATACGATTCATGAGCATGAGGCCGTCTTCACGGTCGAGGAAAGTGCGCAGCTACATGGTGAGTTGGCGGGCGCGCACACTAAGAATTTATTCCTTAAGGATGCGGGCGGCCAGTTTTGGCTCGTGACCGTGCCGCACGATGCGCGGGTTGATTTAAAGGCGCTGCCAGCGGCCATCGGCTCGAAAAAGGTCTGTTTTGGCAAGGCTGAAGATATGGAACGGCTGCTTGGAGTTACGCCAGGATCGGTGACACCCTTGGCGGCGTTTAACGATACGACTGGAGCGGTGCGCGTTGTGATCGACGCGCGGCTGTCCGATCAAGCGATTGTGAACGTGCACCCGTTGCGCAACACCGCGACGATGGGCTTGTCGAGCGAGGCGCTCTTGCGCGCGTTGACCGATTGGGCGCACGCACCATTGATCACCGCTGTACCGACAATAGCCTAGTCCCATCCAAACCCCGCGAGAGGAAACCTCACGATGTACAACCGCCCGCCACTCGAAAATTATTGGATGCCCTTCACGGCAAACCGGCAGTTCAAGGCCGCGCCGCGGCTGTTGGTTGAGGCTGATGGCATGTATTATCGCAGCGATGACGACCGCCAGATTTTGGATGGTACCGCGGGTCTCTGGTGCGTCAATGCGGGGCATGGCCGCCCAGAGATCGCCGACGCTGTGGCTAAGCAATTGCGGACGATGGATTATGCGCCGCCATTTCAGATGGGGCATCCCTTGGCGTTCGACTTTGCCCACCGTTTGGCCGAGATCGCGCCTGCGGGGCTCGACCGTATTTTCTTCACGGGCTCCGGTTCGGAGTCGGTCGAGACCGCGCTCAAAATAGCGCTCGCCTATCAGCGTGCAATTGGACAAGGCACGCGGACGCGGTTGATCGGCCGTGAGCGCGGCTATCATGGTGTCGGCTTTGGCGGGATTTCGGTGGGCGGCATGGTCAATAACCGGCGCGTCTACCCGACGCTGAATGGCGTTGACCATCTGCGGCACACGCATGATCTCTCGCGCAACGCATTCAGCGAGGGGCTGCCGGAGCATGGCGCAGAATTGGCGGATGACCTAGAGCGGTTGGTGCAGTTGCACGGCGCGGAAACGATTGCGGCCGTGATCGTTGAGCCGGTCGCGGGTTCGACCGGTGTGTTGCTGCCTCCTCAAGGCTATTTGGAACGGCTGCGCGAGATCGCAACCCGGCACGGCATTTTGTTGATTTTCGATGAGGTCATCACCGGCTTTGGTCGGCTTGGAACGCCATTTGGGGCGGATTACTTCAAGGTAATGCCCGACATGATGTGCACGGCGAAGGGCCTGACCAATGGGGCCGTGCCGATGGGGGCTGTGTTCTGTGGTCGCCATGTTCATGATGCGCTGATGAACGGGCCCGAGGGTGTGGTGGAACTCTTTCACGGCTACACCTATTCGGGTCATCCGATTGGCTGTGCCGCGGGACTTGCGACGCTCCATATTTATGCCCGCGACAATCTGCTGACGCGGGCGGCGGCAGTAGCAAAATATTGGCACGACGCCATCATGACATTGCGTGATGCGCCGCACGTCATTGATGTTCGAACGATCGGGTTGGTAGCCGGAATTGAACTGGCACCGCGCGCCGGAGCAGCGGGCGCACGCGCCTATGAGGTCTTTGTGGAGAGCTTCCAGCGCGGCCTTCTCGTACGGGTCACGGGCGATATTATCGCTCTTTCACCGCCGCTTATCATCGAACATTCACAAATTGATGCGATCGTCGAAATGATCGGAAAGGCCTTGCACACCGTCGCTTAGCCGCCGGGTATCCTATCAGGATGTGCCGGAAAATTTTGGCCGTCGCCCAAATCGGCTGATAAGCCATGAGCGGAACAGGCTGATTGCGGGTTCGGACACGTCCTCGGGGCGAAGCTTCAGAAAATAGCCAAAGCCATCTTCGGTGATGGTGTTGAACGGCATGACGAGTTGCCCGGACTCAATCTGCGGCGCAAACATGTCGATGTCGGCAAGTGCCACGCCTTCAGCAGACATTGCGTATTGCACGGACAGGAGCGCGGTATCGAAGGCCAGATCGCGCTCGGCATCGAGCACAATCCCCGTTTGCTGAGCGAAGTGGCTCCAGAGCAATCCGCGTTGCTCATTCTCCAGCTTTACGTGCAACAGCACGGTGTCGGCGAGGAATTGTTGCAATGACTTCCCCTCATGCTTGAGCGCGGTTGCTGGTGAGCACACTGGCGCAACGCGCACCATCCAGAGCAAGTCCGTAATCCGGTCATCAACATGTGGCCGGTCATAAACGATGGCCATGTCGATCTCGGTCGCTGGCAGGCCGGTGACGTGCGAACTGGAGATATCAATCCGAATATCGGGGTGTTCGGTGTGGAAATCCTGAATCATCGGCAACGCCATCTGATGCAGAAGTGAGGGCGGAATATGGATGCGAATGGGGCGCGAAGCGGGAACCGCGACGCAGATCGCATTAATCGTCTGCTCGAGCCGATCGAATACCTTGCTCACTTCCGGCAGCAGCATTTCGCCAGCGGGCGTCAGCGCCAGACGTGGACCAGCGCGGTCAAACAATTTGTGGCCGAGTAGTTCCTCTAACCCGATAATATGACGGCTCACCGCGCTTTGCGAGACATTGAGCGCTTCTGCACCCGCGGTAAAGCTAAGCCGCTGGCCTACAGCGTCGAATGCGCGGAGTGCGTTGAGAGGTAACCAACGGCGTGAGACTGGACTAGACCGAGCGATGACTTACTCCTTCGCGCTTTTACTTCCGCCCAAGCAAAGTGCTTCAAATCACGAAGGCGCGCAATGGTACAACCTGCAATTCTGAGGCACGACGATATTTTAGCATAGGGTTATGCACAAATACAATTTAGCAACACTCGGTCGATGTGCAATCGTCTGGGTCGTCAGCGAAGGGGTCATTGCATTGAATTTAGAGCAAATCTCAGCCGAATTTGCGGCTCGCAAGGCGGGTTACGCCTTACCGCAGTTTCTATATAACGACCCAACCATGTTTTCGTTTGATATGGCGGCGATCTATGGCCAGTCTTGGCTGTTCGCCGGTTTCGAGGCTGAGTTCAAACAGGCAGGTGATTATTCCTCATTCATGATCGGAGCCTGGCCGGTGATGATCGTGCGCGGACGTGATGGCGAACTGCGCGCATTTCACAATTCGTGCCGTCACCGCGGGTCGATTATTTGTGCCACTGGCAGTGGAAATCAGGCGCGGCTGACATGCCCCTATCATCGCTGGACGTATGACCTGAACGGCAAGTTGCTCGCTGCCGGGCGTATGCCGGACGACTTCGACAAGAGCGATCATGGCCTTTTGCCTATTCACCTTGAGACGGTCGCGGGTGTCGTGTTTATCTGCATGGCCGAGACGCCGCCATCTTTTGATGGACTGCGCGCTGAGCTGGCTCCGTTGCTCGCGCCGCACAACCTCAATCATGCCAAACTGGCCTTTCAGTCCACTTTGGTCGAATATGCCAACTGGAAACTGGTGATGGAAAATGCGCGCGAATGTTATCATTGCGCGACGGGACACCCTGAACTTTCGCTTACCTTCCCTGTTAATTCGACAGCACATTTTGATCGAGAGGGCGCGAGCAACGTCGAATTTCGCGAACAAATGACCGCACTCGGTCTGCCTTGCGGTCCGGTTCAGGAGGACTGGTGGCAGGCGATGCGGTTTCCGCTCAATGCGGGCCATGTCGCGATGACTTTGGACGGCAAATTCAACGTCAAGAAATTGATGAACGAGGCCAATGGCGGTGACATCGGCTCGCTCCGCTGGGCCCTCGAACCGCATCATTTCGCGCACTCAACGAGCGAATTCACCTTCGCATTCAGTGCCTTACCCATGGGTCCGACCGAAACGCATGTCTATTCGAAATGGATGGTGCATGAAGATGCCGTCGAGGGCGTCGACTATACCATCGAGAGCCTAACCGACCTTTGGACGCGCACCAATTTGCAGGACAAGGCCCTTGCAGAAAACAATCAACTCGGCGTGAACTCTCCGGGCTATGTTCCGGGGCCATACTCGCAAGATGGTGAGCCGCTCGTGATCGGGTTTATCGATTGGTATTGTGCGAAGGCGCAGTCCTATCTTGCGGGCCATGCGCATGGATAAGCACGGGATGGCGTTGCATCCTGACACGATTGCGGTGCACGTGGGCTATGATCCGCGTGATGGCGCCAAGGCGGCAAAAGCGCCGATCTTTATGACATCGACCTTTGCCTACGAATCGGCGCAGCAGGCGAAGGACATCCACGAAGCCTATTTTGATAATACAGGCCCAGAGGCTGGCAAAACGGGCCATATCTATACGCGCCTCGGCCATCCTAACCTTGATATGGTCGAGCAGCGGCTTGCTGCGCTCGATGGGGCGGAAGATGCTGCGGTTTTCAACTCCGGCATGGCCGCACATACTGCGATTGCGCTCGCGCATGTGCGGCCCGGAGACGCTGTGGTGCACAGCCGACCGATCTATAGCGGGACGGATCGCCTTTATAACAAGGTGATGACGCAATTCGGTGCCCATATCGTCAGCTTTTCGGAGGGTTGTGACGCGGCACATGTGAGCGAAGCGATCGCGCGCGCAGGGTCGATGGGGCCAGTCAAGCTGATCGTGGTTGAGACGCCCGCCAATCCGACAGCGGCACTCGTCGATATCGCGATGGTCGTTCGCTTGGCCGCGTCGATCAACCCGCGCCCGCTCGTTGTGGTCGACAATACTTTGTTGGGCCCCGCATTCCAGCGACCGATTGAACTGGGCGTCGATTATTGCATGACGTCTTTGACGAAATATTGCGGTGGTCACAGCGATCTGCTGGCTGGTGGTGTTTCGGGCAAGGCTGAGCTGCTCCGTGAATTGAAGCTTTTACGCACTGAACTTGGCAGCCACCTCGATCCTTATACCTGCTGGCTGTTGCTACGCTCATTCGAGACGGTGGGGCTCCGGATGGAGCGGGCGATGGCGAACGCTAAGGCGGTGGCGACATTCCTGCGCGACCATCCCAAGGTGGCGAGCGTTACCTATCTCGGTTTTGTGCCGGAGGGCACGCCGCAACGCGCGGTGTTCGACAAACAGTGCAAGGCGGCGGGCAGCACCTTCTCCTTCCGGGTCAAAGGTGGCGAGGCGGAAGCCTTCCGCTTCCTGAACAAGCTGAAATTGCTGCGGTTCGCCGTGAGTCTTGGCGGATCGGAGACGCTCATCACGCATCCCGCAACGACCACGCATTATTCGGTGTCGAAGGAATTGCGCGAAGCGGTGGGCATTGGCGACGCGACGTTGCGGCTGTCAGTGGGAATTGAACATGTTGACGACCTGATCGCCGATTTGGCGCAGGCATTAGAGGCGGTGTGATGGAACTCAATTTTACCGGAACAGATATCTGTGCCGTCAATGGCACGCGTGGCACGCCCGAAGCGTATTATGACGTCGTCGTCGTGGGTGCGGGGCCGAGTGGCATCGCTGCGGCAACCGAAGCCAAGCAGGCGGGCAAATCGGTATTGCTCGTTGACGAAAACCCCATCTCGGGCGCGCTGATGGGCAATGATGTGCCGCTCTATTTTGGTGGCCGGATGACCGCCGCGACGCAGAACAGCGAACGGATGCTCGAAGCCGTTTTCATGAGCATGCCCGCGCTTGAAACCGCGATGGAGGCGGGCGTGGAGCTGTTACTCGGGACCACCGCCTGGGGTGTTTATCGCAATGGCCCCGGCGTCGCCACACTGCCCGAGCAATTGGTGGGACTAGCGGACGCTGAGCGGTCTTGGCTCGTCGGCTTCGGGCAAATCGTGCTCGCCACGGGTGCGCGTGACTTGGCGCTCGCTTTCCCCGGCTGGAACCAGCCCGGTGTGATGGGCGCTGCCGCGCTGCAGATGTTGCTGACGCGTTACGATGCTTTTGCCGGGCGACGGATCTTGGTGCTTGGCTCGCACGATCTGGCGCTGGAAACGGCTTTGCTCGCGCTTGAACGCGGGCTTGAGGTTGCAGGGCTTGTTGAGGTGCGCGATATACCGCAGGGCAAAGCAGATCTCGTGGCGAAGGTGAAGGCAGCAGGCATTTCGATCCGTTGCGGTCAGACGATTGCTTCCGCCAAGGGGGGCATTGATGGCGTCACCGAAGCGACGCTCTCGGGCGGCGAGACCATCGCCTGCGATACAATCTGCGTTGCCGTTGGCTTGGTGCCATCAATCGAACTCGTTGACGCCATGCACGGTCCGCGCACGCTCAATGCGACCCGGGGCGGCTATATTCCAGCAGGTGAGCCGACGGTGTCCGCCGTTGGCGACTGCGCGGGCCTGCCCGATACGGGCTTTGATCATATCGCTTATCGGACGGACTGGATGCGCGCATTGTCAAATGTCAGCGCGGACGACACCATCATCTGCCAGTGCGAGGAAGTGACGCGCGCCGATCTGATTGGTGTTCAGCCACCGCACTACCTCAATCGCGCCGCGCCCATGTGCGCGCGTTCGCTCGAAACATTGCTCAAAGATGGCCCCGCCAACCCCGACCAGATCAAGCGGCTCACGCGGGCTGGCATGGGCGTGTGTCAGGGGCGGCGGTGTCGCGATCAGGTGGCGATGCTGCTCGCGCTCGAATCGAACGTGCCCTTCGGCACCATCCCACTGGCGAGCCACCGCGCGCCAGTTCGGCCCCTTCCGATGAAAATCCTCGCTGATTGGAACGAGCCCGCGGAGCTTACCGCAGCTTGGGATGTCTGGTTCGGCATCCCGACGCAATGGGTGCCGGTCGAGGATATTGGCACGAAGCATGAGGATGAGCACCGCGCGATGCTCTACACGGGGATGTACCTATGAGCGCGTCGCATGTTGTTATCGTCGGGGGTGGTGTCACTGGGTTGAGCGCAGGCTGGTGGCTCGCGCGCTCGGGTGTGAGTGTGACCGTGCTCGACAAATTCATTGTCGGCTGGGAAGCGTCGGGCCGCAATGGCGGGGGCGCGTCGCATTATCAAAGCCCGTTGTTCGATGAAGAGCAGCGCCTTTGGCCGCAAATGGAAGAGCTGCTCGGCTATCCCGTCGAGCATCAAAAAGGCCGCATGATCATCGCGATGACCGAGCGGCAATGGGAGCAATATCGCTTCGTCGCCGAGCGGCATCATCGGCTGGGCCATCCGGTCGAGGTGCTTGATACCAAGCAGGTGCAAGAGGCGGTGCCGCTCGCGGGCAATAATTGCTTCGGTGGCGTTCATTATAAATTCGGCGGCCATGCCAACCCGCAGCGCAGCGTGCAGGCCTATGCCTGGGCATTGCAGGATCTGGGAGGCAAGATCATCCAGCACAGCCCCGTCACGGGATTTGAAACAGCGGGTGGTAAGGTCACCGCAGTCAAGACCGCGACGGCAACCTATGGCTGCGATGCGGTCGTCGTTGCGGCCGGCCCGCAAATCCCGCAACTGATGGCGCAGCTTGGTGTGAATGTGCCACTCGCCCCGGCGCGCGCCGAAATGATCATTACCGAGCCTGCGCCAATGATGCCGCTCACCGGTGTTGACGGGCATAAGCTCTATGGTCGGCAGACGATGCGTGGCAATCTGGCTTATGGTGGTGGGCCGCACGAATGGATCGATGTTGACGCGACGGGGCCAAAGGCGCGCCCTTCGACGCCGCTGATGCGCAATCTCGCGAGCCGGCTTGCAGAGCTGTTTCCGAAGGCCGCGCATCTCAACATTATCCGCTCTTGGGCAGGCGTGATTGAGAACTCGCCCGACGGCCGCCCGATCCTTGACCGGCTGTCATCGCCCGACAATGTTACGGTGGCGAGCATGTCCGGCGTCGGCTTTGGCCTGTCGCCTGCTTCGGGTCATGCGATCCGCGATCTCGTCATCGACGGCAAATGCTCGTTTGCGGACATCGACATCCTCAAGCTGTCACGCTTTGATAAGCTCGAAGCCGATTGGCGTGAGAAGCGCGGGTGGATGCCGATTTCATGAGTCGTTACTCGGCCCTCTCTTTGCTCCATGGCGCACTGAATGGCCAAAAGCACTGGCAGCCTGCTTGGCGCGATGCCGAGCCGAAAAAAAGCTATGATGTCATCATCATCGGTGGTGGCGGGCATGGCTTGGCGACGGCTTATTATCTCGCGAAGAACCACGGCGTCCGCAATGTTGCGGTGATCGAGAAGGGCTGGATCGGCGGCGGGAATACAGGGCGTAACACGACGATTGTCCGCTCGAATTATCGCCAGCCGGAATTGCACAACTTCTTCGAGTTCGGGCTCAAGCTGTGGCACGGTTTGAGCGATGACCTCAATTACAATGTTATGTTCTCGCCGCGCGGCATCTTGCTGCTTGGGCATTCTGATGCTGATATGATCCGGCTCGCTCAACTCGGAGACTCGCACCGTTGCGATGGTATTGATGCCGAGTTGCTCTCGCGGGAACAGATCGCAAAATTGGAGCCGCTGGTCGATCTCTCGCCCGATGCGCGCTTCCCGGTTGCGGGCGCGCTGATCCAGCGACGTGGGGGTACAGCGCGCCACGACGCAGTTGCTTGGGGCTATGCGCGCGCTGCTGATGCACTTGGCGTCGATATTATCCAGAAGTGCGAAGTGACAGGCTTCACGCAATCGGGCGGGCGCATCACGGGCGTGGAGACATCACGCGGGGCGATTGGCGCTGACAAGGTTGCCATCTGCGTGGCCGGCCATAGCGGCCATGTCGCGGGGCTGGCAGGGATCAAATTGCCGATAGAATCGCAAACGCTTCAGGCCTTCGTCACTGAGCCGGTCAAGCCGATGATCAATACGGTGGTTCAGACGGTCGGCCTGCATTGCTATATCAGCCAGTCGGACAAAGGCGGGATTGTGTTGGGCGGCGATCCTGACCGTTTCCCCAGCTACGCGCAACGCGGCCAGCCACCCCAGATCGAAAAGGCTGCGGCCGAGGCGATTGCGCTGGTGCCCGCACTCTCGCGGTTGCGCGTGGTGCGGACATGGGCGGGCGTCACCGATATGAGCTTTGATGGGTCGCCGATCATCTCGAAGCTGCCTGTTGATGGCCTCTACCTCAATGGTGGCTGGTGCTATGGCGGCTTCAAAGCGACGCCGATGTCGGGCTATAGCTACGCGCATCTGCTCGCGACCGATGCGCCGCATCCGCTCGCTGCACCGTTCGATTTCGGGCGGTTTGCGCGCGGGAGCACAATTGACGAAGCGGGCGTTGGCCCTTGGCCAGAGCAAAGATGAGGGCGCGCCGATGATGCTGATCCAATGCCCGCATTGCGGCCCGCGCGCGCAAGTCGAGTTCACCTATGTGCGCTCGATGGACTCGATTGTGCCACTCGACTCGACACCCGAAGCCGCGATGGCCACACTCTATGCGCGCGACAATCCGCGCGGTGTATCCGACGAGATCTGGCGGCACACGCATGGCTGCCACCAATTCATGACCATTCGGCGCCATACAGTTTCGCATGACATCGTTGCCGTTGTGCCTTTTGGCGAGGCACTGCCTTCATGACCGGGCCATGCCGCATTTTGACAGATATTGAGCCAAGCTTACGCTTCAGCTTCGATGGCAAGCAGATGTTTGCACGCCCCGGCGAGGCGCTCGCCGCCGCATTGCTGGGCAATGGCGTCAATCTCGTTGGACGCAGCTTCAAATATCACCGCCCGCGCGGGGTTATGGCCGCTGGCGTTGAGGAGCCCAATGCGCTCGTGACGGTGGGCGAGGGCGCGCGCGCCACGCCGAATACGCGGGCGACAGACGTGTTTGTCTACGATGGTCTGGTCGCGCGTAGCCAAAATGCGTGGCCGAATATCCGTTTTGATCTTGGGGCTATCCTCGGCCTGAGCGCACCGATTTTCGCGGCAGGCTTTTATTACAAGACGTTCTTCGGTCCGCCAAAGCTGTGGATGTTTTATGAACATTTCATCCGCCGAGCAGCAGGACTTGGCCCTTCGCCAAAGGTGGCTGATGACGATCAGTATGACCATCGCGCGGCGTTCTGCGATGTGTTGGTGGTGGGCAGCGGGCCTGCCGGACTAAAGGCAGCGCGCGATGCCGCCCTTGAAGGTCAGCGCGTCATACTCGTCGAGCAAGATGCCGTCCTTGGGGGCAGTTTGTTGCGCAATGGTGCAGATGTTGCGGCCATCGAAGCGACGCGGGCGGTGGTACTTGGTGCGGCGGGGCGCGTCCTCACACGCACGACGGCGACCGGCGTCTGGGACCAGGGCATGGTGACGCTCAATCAGCTGCTCGTCGAGCCCGGGCAGGCAGGCGATACCGGCCAACGCCATTGGCATGTGCGCGCGAAGCAGATTGTGCTGGCGACCGGCGCGATCGAACGCCCGATGACGTTCGCCAACAATGATTTGCCGGGTGTTATGCTCAGCCAATCGGCGCGCAGCTATATCAAGCGTTTTGCTGTGCTGCCGGGGCAACGCGCGGTGATCGTGACCAATAATGATGATGCCTATCTGACCGCGCAGGCGATTATTGAAGCGGGTGGCGAGGTCGTGGCGATCTTAGATGCGCGTGCCGAGGCGAGCGCCGTCGCGCAAAAGGCCAGCGAGCGCATGACGCTGCATCTCGGCGCGGCAGTGGTCAAAGCAACTGGTAACGCCGATGGCGTGCGCGCGGTCGAGGCTTTGGTTGGCGGCAAGCCAATGACGTTCGCGGCGGATTTGCTGGCGATGTCGGGCGGGTTTTCGCCGGTGGTGCATCTGCACTCTCAGGCGGGAGGCAAACTGGAGTGGCGCGATGACCTTCAGGCCTATGTGCCCGGTGTTGTCGGACAGAATGTCATCAGTGTCGGGTCAGCGGCGGGTGAGCTGGATCCGGTCGGCGGCACCGCGCCCACACTCAAAAAGCCCAAAAAGAGCTTCATCGACTTCCAGAATGATGTGACGGCAGCCGATATCGATCTGGCATGGCAGGAGGGCTATCGCTCGGTCGAGCATCTCAAGCGCTACACCACACTCGGCATGGCAACCGATCAGGGCAAGACGAGCAATCTGCCTGCGCTCGCGCGGCTCGCCAACGCAGCGGGCGTGGACATTCCGCAAGCGGGGCTTACCACTTTCCGCCCGCCTTATACGCCGGTGACGCTCGGCGCGCTTGCGGGGCCGGATGCTGGCGGGCATGTCGCGCCCGAGCGGCGCTTGGCGCTTTATGATGTCCATGCCGCGCACAATCCGATCTGGCAGCCGCTTGGCTATTGGCATCGTCCACGCGCATACCCGCTCGCGGGTGAAACGCTCCATCAGGCGGCGCTGCGCGAGGCGCGCGCTGTTCGCAATTGCGTCGGGATGATCGACGTGTCGACGCTCGCCAAATTCGCGGTGAAAGGCCCCGATGCTGCAGCGTTCTTGGAGATCGTCTGCGCGACGCCGGTCGCGAAGCTCGCGGTTGGGCGGGGTCGATACACGTTCAACCTGCGCGAAGACGGCATGGTGATGGATGATGGTACGGTCTGGCGACTTGGTGAGACGGACTATCTGCTCACGAGTTCCACCGGCGGTGCGGAACGGATGGAGGCGCATCTGAGCTATGTGCAGCATGTGCTGGCATCGCAGTTGCGTGTCTCGGTTGTGGCGCAGCAAGAGCATTTTGCGGGGATCGCACTGGCCGGACCGCAAGCACGCGCGGTGCTTGAGAGCCTGACTGGCGATGCAGCGGCTGCGCATATGGGCGTGGCACGAGGGATGATCGCTGGCGTTCCCGTCCTCATCCTCGCCGCCAGCTATAGCGGTGAGCGCGCGTTCGAGATCTACGCGCAAGGCCATGCCGCCAAGCCCGTCTGGGAAGCGCTGGAGGCCGAAGTGCGCACGAGGGGTGGTTACCCCTATGGCCTTGAGGCGATCGAGTTCCTGCGCATCGAGAAGGGTCACGTCGTGGTTGGCGGCGAGGCGGATGGCCGCACCACGGCGCATGATTTGGGCCTAGAGAAAATGCTCAACAAGAAGGGTGGCTATGTGGGCGCATCAGCACTGGCGCGTCCCGCATTGAGCGCACCCGATCGGTTGCAGCTGGTGGGGCTCGAGTCGCTGGGCGGCAGCGTTCCAGAGGGCGCGATGCTGGTCGCGGCGCAAGGCAAGCCCGTCGAGGGACATGTGACATCGGCGGCGTTGCGCATCGATACCGAGCAGGGGATTGCGCTGGCATTGCTCAAAGGTGGTCGCGCGCGCTTGGGGGAAACGATTACCGCGACCTCACCGACGCTTGGGATTCACACGCAAGTGCGCGTTGTCGCACCACATTTCTATGATCCTGAAGGGAGCCGCTATCGTGACTGAGGTGCCCGTAACAATCACGATCACGCCAGCACCCGCGATGGTCTCGGTAGACCTATGGGATGAGTTCACGCCAGATTTTGGCGGGCTGACAGCGATGCGCGCCGAACCGCGCCGCTGGTGGGTGATCGCCGATGAAGAGGCATCCGAGCCGCTGGAGGCGCAACTCGCCGATCATGGCAGCCTCACGCCCATCAATGGCGGCCTGATGCGGGCCTCGCTCATCGGTGCAGGCTGGCGCGAAGCACTGATGGTGGGCGGCTGGTTTGATGCTGAGAGTCCCTCATTCGCGATCGGTGATTGTGTCGGCACGCTCATCGGGCACGTATCGGTTCGAATCCAGGTGGTCAGCGATACGCAATGCGATGTCTATTTCGCCTCAAGCTATCGCGGCGCGATGGAGCATCACTGGCAGCATATTTTGGAGCCAGCCACATAATGCTGATCCACGAGCCCGCCCGCGAAATCAACGTCATCCATGAAACGGATGTGCTGGTGGTGGGATCAGGGCCGGGGGGATTGGCGGCCGCACTTGCTGCCGCTCGGGCTGGCGTCGAAACCACCCTGCTGGAGCGTTATGGTTGCTTCGGGGGCAATATCACGCAGGTCGGTGTCGAGGGCTTTGCTTGGTATCGTCATCCTCAAACGGTCGACAGCGAGGGCATTGGCCGCGAGTTTGAAGATCGCGCGATTGCGATGGGCGCCGCACTTCAAGAGCCGCAATCGATCAGCCATGCGCTCGACGCCGAGGCCTTCAAATATGTGGCGGATGTGCTGGTGGATGAGGCAGGTGTGCGCCCGATGCTGCACCGCCAATTTGTTGCCCCCATCATGGAGGGAACTACGATCAAAGGTGTCATCACCGAGAGCAAGGCGGGACGCGAGGCGATCCTTGCCAAGCGCGTGATCGACGCAACGGGTGATGCTGATGTTGCGCATCGCGCGGGCGCACCGACTTTCAAGCACCCCGTCAACGAGATGATGTCTGCATCAGTGATGTTTTCGATGTGTGGCGTCAACAAAACGCGCTTCATTGATGCTGTGAAGGCTGATCCGCAGACCTATAAGGACTGGGCGGGCAATGGCGAGTGGGACATCACGACGGACGGAAAAGAGGACGAGATGTTCTCGCCTTTCCTGCGCAAACCATTCAAACAGGCGCTGGCCGCGGGGTTGTTACCCGACAATCTGGCGACGATTGCGGGGACATGGGGCACCGTTTCGGATCAAGGTGATCTCACCTATCTCAACATGGTGCATCTGTATCTCGATGGCACCAACCCCGATGATCTGACACGCGGCGAAATGGCGGGGCGCAAGCAGGCGATGTTGGCGGTCGCCGCGCTCAAGCGCTTCATGCCGGGTTGCGAGCAGGCGAAACTTCGTAACTTTGGAATGACGCTCGGCATTCGTGACACGCTGAAGATTGATGCCAAATACAATTTGCGCGCCGAAGATGTCCGTGAGCAGGGACGGTTTGACGACAGCATCGGTATCTTTCCCGAGTTTATCGATGGTTATGGGTTGCTCATTCTGCCGACGACGGGGCGTTATTTTCAGGTGCCCTATCGCGCACTGCTTCCTAAAAATGTTGAAAACCTGATTGTGGCCGGACGCGCTATTGGTGGCGACAAGATCAGCCATGCGGCGGTCCGAAATATGATGTGTTGTGCAGTTGCAGGGCAGGGCGCTGGCGTTGCGGCTGCCGTTGCCGTGAAGACCGCGTGCGACTTTGGCACACTCGACATCAATCTGGTGCAAGCCGAGTTGCGCCGACAAGGGGCGAGACTGCATTGATGAGTGACAGTTCCGCCTCGCCTGACGTGCTCAAATGGCTCGTGCTCGCGCTTGCGGCGATTACGATTGCGGGCAGTTATTACAGCTATGATGCCATCGCGCCGATTGCAGATTTGTTGCGCAGTCAGCGGCATTTTTCGCAGTCACAAATTGCTTCGCTGAACGCGGTTTTCAGCCTGCCAAACATCCCGCTGTCGTTGGTCGGGGGCATTATCATTGATAGAATTGGCGCGGCGCGGGCGAGCCTTATTGCGGCGATGTTGAGTTTTATCGGGTGCGTTCTAACGGCGGCTGGGGACCCTTATGCGCTGATGGTGGCGGGGCGATTAATCTTCGGGGTTGGTACCGAAACGCTGTACATCGCTTTACTCGTGGGGCTGTCCCAATGGTTCGCTACGGGTGGTGCCGCGCTCAGTATTGCGCTGTTTTTCAGCATGGCGCGGGTGGGGTCTTATTTTGCGGATATCTCGCCCCGTTGGGCAGCGAGCGCTTATGCGGACGGCTGGCAAACGCCACTCTGGCTCGCCGCAGGTTTTACCGGTGCGGGGGTGATCGCCGCATTCGGTTATTGGCTGCTCGATCGGCGATACGGCGCGCTGATCGGTCGCTCGCCGCCGAGTGAACGGTTCCGTTGGTCCGATTTGCGAGGGTTTAAGGCATCGTTTTGGGACATATTATGGCTGAATGTGCTGTTTGCCTCGGTCTTTTTTCCCTTCCGCTCAACCTTCTCAATTCAGTTTTTTCAAGACGTGAAGGGTCTCACGCTCGCACAAGCTGGGCTTACCAATAGCTGGGTGTTTTTTGCGGCGATCATCGCGACGCCGCTGTGTGGGCTGATTGCCGATCGGTATGGCCGCCGCGCGACGTTGTTGATGGTTGCCGCAGCGCTCCTCCCGCTGACGTTCTTTGTGCTTGGCGCGACGCATGCGAGCCTCTGGGTCTCGACGGCGATGATGGGAGTTAGTTTCTCGGTCATCCCGGCGGTGATCTGGCCATCGACTGCGATGCTGGTGGAGAAGCAACGGATAGGGACCGCCTTTGGGTTGATCAACATGTTGCAGAGCCTTGGTTTGACCGTCTCGAACAGCGTTGCAGGCGCACTTAACGATCAATTCCACGCGAGCGCCTCGCATCCGGCGGGCTACATCCCCATGTTGGTCTTTTTTGGAGCTGCGGGATCGGTGGCCTTGGTTGCTGCTGTCCGGCTGTGGATTTGTGAATTTGGAGCGGGCCGCTCTGGCCTTGAGGAACCGCGCATTGCTTAAGATGCTGCGCCTCATGGCCTTGTGCCCGCGTCGACAGGGGCTGCGATTGACTAATGGTCAATATAATTTAGGTGTGATCAAAAATTGGTCAATTGCAGACCCTGAGGTGCGCGGCAATCCTATCGTTTATGGCGATATAAGCCGCTTCGGGGAAATATTGTTTCAGGTAGGTTAACCCAAGGGAGAGAAAAATGATGAAATTATGGAATGCGTCCACATTAGTGATCGCAGCGAGCTTGGCCGGTGGCACGGTCGGCACTGCGCAAGCGCAAACGGCTCCGACAGCGAAGCAATCGACAGCCCCCGATGACATTATCGTGACTGCATCGCGGCGTGATGAAAAGCTGAACTCGGTGCCGATCGCGGTGCAGGCGCTCAGCGGCAAATCGCTCGAGCAGCTGAATGTGACCAACTTTGAAAAGCTGGTCGAGTATCTGCCAAACGTCCGTACGGCGTCGCGTGGACCGGGTATATCTTCAATCTACATTCGCGGACTGTCGACGGATACGGCAGGCGCGCAGATCCTCGGTGTTGCCGGTGTGCAGCCGACAGTGGCGCTCTACTTGAACGATGCACCGGCTTCGACGCCAGGTCGTAACCTCGACATTTACCCATCAGATTTGCAACGCATCGAGGTGCTCGCGGGCCCACAAGGGACGCTTTTCGGTGCCAGCGCTATGGGCGGCGCCATTCGTTACATCACGAACAAGCCTGATCTCGAAAATTTCCATGTCGGGTTCAATGGCTCGTACAGCATGACCAAGCATGGCGACGACAGCGTGTCGGGTGACGGCTTCATCAATATCCCGATTATCAAAGGCACATTTGGCGTGCGTTTGGTGGTCTTCGATAACAGCCAGGGTGGCTATATCGATAACGTCGCGGGCACTTATCAGATGCCTTGGAACCCGGGTGGTCCAGGTGTGCTGCCCACAGGGAACCCGCTGCTCGTTCAGCAGGCGATCCAATCGTGCGTCGGCGTCGTAAACTGTAAAGCAACCGCAACCGGTACTACCGGTGGCTTCGTAGTGCCGCTTCGTCAGTCGATCACCAACAGCCAGTTCGTCGCACCACATTATAACTCGGCGCTTTACCAGGGTGGCCGTGTTGAGGCGACGTACAAGATCAACAATGATTGGTCGATTGAAGCGATGGAAATGCACCAAACGCTCAAGACCGACGGTGTGTTCGATTACGCGCCTGGTGTTGGTGATCTGCAAGTGCAGCAATATGGCAACAACACGCTTCGTGATACCTTCGATGAA
>Ga0007825_1000129_pt1 | contig 23720 bp, 23 predicted proteins | sample CryBogCBE13Jul09_FD_71229 | JGI IMG/M metagenome (GOLD analysis project Ga0007825, IMG submission 71229) | Freshwater microbial communities from Crystal Bog, Wisconsin, USA - CBE13Jul09 | ecosystem: Environmental > Aquatic > Freshwater > Lake | place: Crystal Bog, Wisconsin, USA | collected... | reverse complement strand
TTGCTCATCTTGGGCCTGATCTACTTCATCGCCATGACTTTGGGCGCCTTCGGGTTCCGCGTGGCTCCCTCAGGCTGGAAACCCAGCGGCTGGACGCCATCGGCAATGGCTACCAACAGCCTGATTACGACGCACAATGTCCATCTCGATAAGGCTTGGAAAACACCGCAATTCTGGCTCATCTGGGGTGTGCTGTGCACCAACGTGACCGCCGGCATCGGCGTTCTCGCGATGGCCAGCCCGATGTTTCAGGATCTGTTCGGCGGCAAGCTCATTCACGCGGCGGCGAGCGTCACGCTCACTGATCCGCAAAAGGCGGCGATTGCGGCATCCGCCGCTGGCCTCGTCGGCCTGATCAGCCTGTTCAACTCGCTGGGGCGGATTTTCTGGGCGTCAATGTCGGATACGCTTGGCCGCAAGACCACCTATTTCGTGTTCTTCATCGCCGGGATCATTCTCTATTGCCTGCTGCCGACCTTCGGCCATGCCGGACAAACGGTGCTCTTTGTCGCAACGGTCTGCATCATCATGAGCATGTATGGCGGTGGCTTCGCGACGGTTCCGGCCTATCTCTCGGATATGTTCGGCACACAATTCGTCGGCGCGATCCATGGACGGCTGCTGACCGCATGGTCCGTGGCGGGCATTGTCGGGCCAGCGCTCATCGCCAATCTGCGTGACATCCAGTTGCACAATGGCGTCGCCAAGAACCTTGTTTATGATGGCACATTGTACATCATGGCAGGGCTGCTGGCGGTTGGTTTGGTCTGCAACGCGCTGGTGAAGCCAGTTGACCCGAAAAACTATATGTCGGACGCAGAGTTGGCCGAAGTACAAGCCAAGGCGCATCAATCGACCGATGAGGGGGCCGAGCTCGCCGCCCGCGGTGGTTTTGGTGCGATGGGCCTGCTCGCTTGGGCAGCCGTGGGCATCCCCTTCGCTTGGGGGCTGTACATCGCGCTGACGAAGGCGCTGGCGCTGTTCTAAACGACAAAGGGGCCGTGGGCGTGTGATGCGCTCACGGCCTCCCCGCCTTATTCGACTGGCGGCTCCCAGAGCTCAATGGGGTTGCCCTCGGGATCATGGATGCGCGCGAACTTGCCGGTTTCTGGCGTGTCCCATTCGGGGTTGGTGATGATCTCAATCCCCGCCGCCTGTAGCGTCGTCAGCAGCGCCCCCAGATTAGCTACGCGGAAATTGAGCATAAACTGACGGTCCGCCGGAAAATAATCGGTGTCGCGCTTGAACGGCATGAACATCGTGTCGCCCGCCTGCTGCTCCCAAGGGTTATAGCCCTTCCCGCCCACGCCGAGATGCTCGAGATACCAGGCGCGCAACGCCGCCGGATCGTTCGCCCTGAATAAAATGCCCCCAATGCCAGTCACTGTCATAAGCTGCCTCCATGCCTGTCGGCCGCGCGCCGACTCAATGGGCAAAGTCTGGCGCGGGCGGGGGGATTTGTCGAGGTGGGGGTTGCCTAAACTTCAGGGCACCAGCACCGTATCGCGCGCGTCGGGCAGGGTCTCGGGATAGTCGCGGATGTAGTGCAACCCGCGGCTTTCCTTGCGCGCGAGCGCTGAGCGCACGATCAGATCCGCGACTTCGATGAGGTTGCGCAGCTCGATCAGGTCGGGCGTCACGCGGAAATTGCCGTAATACTCCTCGACCTCGCGGCGGAGCAGTTTCACCCGATGCGCGGCGCGCTCCAGCCGCTTGGTGGTGCGGACGATGCCGACATAATCCCACATAAAACGCCGGATTTCCGACCAATTATGCTTGACGATGATCTCTTCGTCCGAATCGGTGACGCGGCTTTCATCCCAAGCGTGGATCGGTGGCGGCGCGGGCAGCCGTTCCCAATTGGCATGAATGTGCTGCGCGGCGGCCTCGCCAAACACAAAGCATTCAAGCAGCGAGTTCGACGCCAGCCGGTTCGCGCCATGCAGCCCCGATTGTGAGACCTCGCCCGCGGCATAGAGCCCCGGAATGTCGGTGCGGCCGTCAAGATCGATCACCACGCCGCCACAGGTATAATGCTGTGCGGGGACGATGGGGATCGGCTCTTTCGTGATGTCGATGTCCAAATCGAGCAGGCGCATGTAAATGTTGGGGAAATGCTCTTTGATGAATGCGGCGGGCTTGTGGCTGATGTCGAGATGGACATAGTCGAGCCCGAGCCGCTTGATCTCATGGTCAATCGCGCGCGCCACAATGTCACGCGGGGCGAGTTCAGCGCGCGCGTCGAAGCGCGGCATGAAGCGCTCGCCCCCCCCTTGAACACCCGTCGGGATTTTGAGGATGCCGCCCTCGCCGCGCACCGCCTCGGTGATCAGGAAGTTCTTGACCTCAAGGTTATAGAGGCAGGTGGGGTGAAACTGGTTCATCTCCATGTTCGCGACGCGGCAGCCCGCGCGCCACGCCATCGCGATGCCATCGCCCGTCGCGCCGCGGGGCGAGGTGGAGAATAGATAGGTGCGCCCGGCCCCGCCGGTCGCGAGGATCGTCGCACGCGCCGTCAGCGTATCAACATGCTTGGTCTTGCGGTTGAAAGCATAGACGCCCCAGACATGGCTCTCGCCCGAATAGGGGTCAGCATGACGGCCGGTGATGAGGTCAATCGCCACCATATCGGGGACGAGCGTGATGTTCGGGTGCGCCTTGGCCGCAGCCTCCAGCGCCTGCTGCACGGCCCAGCCGGTCGCATCATCAACATGAACTATCCGGCGGTGTGAATGCCCGCCCTCGCGCGTCAGGTGCAGGTGATTGCCCTCCGCATTAAACGGGACACCAAGCTCTTCGAGCCGCGCGATCGCCTTGGGCGCGTTCTCGACCACCATCTCGACTGTGGCGCGGTTGTTGAGTCCTGCGCCCGCGATCATCGTGTCTTCGATATGGCTCTCGAACGTGTCACCGTCCTCGAGCACCGCCGCGATGCCACCCTGCGCCCAAGCGGTCGAGCCCTCGGACAGCCCGCCCTTTGCAAGCACCAGCACTTTGTAATGCGGGGCGAGGTTGAGCGCGGCGGTCAGGCCCGCAGCACCCGAGCCGATGATGATGATATCAGCGAAGGCCTCAGCCATGCACAAGTTCGCTAACCTCGTTATCCGCCCGTGTCAGGTTGAGGAACACATGCTCCAGGTCGGCCTCGCGCGTGGTGACATCGACCACGCCATAGCCCGCCGTATGAACCGCGTTCAGCACCTCGCCGGCGTTTGACGTGACCTTTGAGTAGGTAATCACCAAAGTGCGGGGCCCCTTGAGCTCAACCTTCTGGAACACGTCCGATGCGGGCACACTGGCAACATCGTGATCCACTGTGATCTCGACGACCTTCTCCTGCGCCATATTGAGCAGGTCACGCGTCGGCTTGTTGGCAATGAGTTCGCCATGGTTGATGATCGCGATCCGGTCGCACAGCTCCTCTGCTTCCTCCAGATAGTGCGTGGTGAGCACGATGGTGACACCCTGCGTGTTGAGCTCACGCACATAGGCCCAGAGCTGCTGGCGCAATTCGACATCGACGCCCGCCGTTGGTTCATCAAGCACCAGCACCGGCGGCGAATGCACCATAGCCTTGGCCACCAGCAGCCGCCGCTTCATCCCGCCCGAGAGCGAGCGCGCATAGGCATTGGCTTTGTCCTCAAGATGAACAGCGCGGAGCAGCTCCATCGTCCGGCGCTTGTGCTTGGGCACACCATAGAGCCCTGCCTGCAGATTAAGCGATTCTGCGGGCGTGAAAAAAGGGTCGAACATAATTTCTTGCGGCACGATGCCGATGCTCGCCTTTGCGTTGCGCGGATGCTCGTCAATATCGAAGCCCCAAATGCGCGCGGTGCCGCCAGTCTTTTGCACCATCCCCGAGAGGATATTGATGATCGTCGACTTCCCGGCACCGTTTGGCCCGAGAAGGCCAAAAATCTGGCCGCGCGGCACGTCGAAGGTAACGCCTTTGAGGGCTTGCTTGCCCCCCGCATAGGTTTTTTGGAGGTTGGTGATTTGAATGGCAGCTTCAGTCATTTCGCCGCTCTAGCGGCTCCCGCCGCGCTCGGAAAGCCTCCAATCGTTAAAGCCACTTTAACCACGGCTCCTTACTCCACCTTATCTGGCGTGCTGCATAGGGGAAGCGTGGGAACAAAGTACATCATAGCGTTTTTTAGGACACTTATCGTCCTGTTCGCAGCCTGCGCCTATTCTGGGGCGTTCGCAGGTTCGACAACCGGCAATCTGTCCACAGTGGTGATCCAGCCGCTGACTCTTATCAACTTCACACCGCTCAATTTTGGCAAGATCATCGCGGGCACGACCGCGGGCACCGTTACGGTCGACCCGACTGCGGGTGCTGTGAGCGCGACTGGCGGCGCAACACTTGCTGGCGGCACTGTCAATGCGGCCTATTTCGAGAGCTATGGCGGCCCATTGCAAACATTGACCGTCAACCGTGGGCCATTGCCCGTGTTGAGTGACGGTGCGGGCCACACGATGGCCGTCACGGGCCTAACACTGGATGGCGCGGTTACCCGGTATCTGGGCACGGCAGGGCTTGTGAAGCTCAATGTCGGTGGGACGCTGAGTGTGGGGGCAAACCAGGCGTCAGGAAACTACACAGCCACATTCCTGATTTACGTCACCTATCAATAATCGGTGACCGCTCAAACAAGGTTAGGGCACGCTTAACGTTACTTGCACACGCGAGGTTAGACGCCGCCGCCTAAATCGCTGACATGGGAACTCCGCAACGCACGACCATCATCCGGGTCGGTACGATCATTGGCGTAATTGCTGTGCTGGCGCTGGACGCGGGCGCACATGCGGCAACGCGGACCGCAACTGCGAATGTCAGAACCGCGATCATCGCGCCGCTGTCGATCACCAAAGTAAACGACCTGTCCTTTGGGAACATCGTGCCAGGCGCGACCGCAGGCACGGTGACAATCAATCAGGCGAGTGGCGCCGCAACCAAAACCGGCGGTGTGACCGTATTTGGCACCGCGAACCATACCGCCAGTTTCAACGTGACCGGCAGTGGCGGACATAATTATGTCATCACGGTGGGTGCGGCTCCCACGCTCACACGGGCGGGCGGCACGCAAACGATGAAGGTCACGGCGCTCGTGCTCAACGGCGCGAAAACCCGCGCAATGCCGGCGTCTGGCGCTGCGACGCTCACCCTTGGCGGCACATTGGCAGTCGCGGCCAACCAGGTTGCAGGCGCATATTCAGGTACATTTACTGTTTCAGTCGCCTATCCCTAACGCTTGCTTGCGCGACGTCAGCTTGCTAATTGCGGGCGCATGACCACAGCGCCCGAAACCACTCGCACTACGTCAAAACGCAATATTTGTGATGGCGCCACCGACATCCCGGGCGGCGCTGCGCTCGGCCATCCACGCGTGTTTCTCGAAATTGACGAGCGCGGCTATGTCGATTGCGGCTATTGCGACCGGCGCTTCATTCTTGTCGGCGGCCCGGCGGACAAGGGCGCCTAAGCCGAGCCAACCGCGGCGCATGCCAGCGCCATCAACAATCCTGCGAATCGGTTCGACCGGAATTTGGAGAGTGCATCGCCCGCGTCATCGGGATTGAGCGTGAGCACCTGCCAACCAAGATGCAGCGCGATGGGCACGAGCGCGACCAGCGCAATCGCCTGACTGTTCGTCCGCCAAATCGCCGCCGCCCAAAACAAAAGCGCCAGCGCGTAGAACAGCGCGACGCCAGCGCGGACTTTTGATCCCATGCGCAACGCGGAAGATCGCACCCCGATCAGCGCATCATCCTCACGATCCTGACAGGCATAAATCGTGTCATAGCCAATCACCCAGCAGATGCTCCCCGCGTAAAGCAGCGCAATCGGCAACGTCGCGGCATCCGGCACAGCGGCACCGCCCACCAAAGCGCCCCAGCTAAAAACAATCCCAAGCCACGCCTGCGGCCACCACGTAATCCGTTTCATGAACGGATAGGCGGCAACGGGTGCGAGGCTCGCCACCGCGATGATCTCGGCAAACGGCCGGAGTTGCACAAGCACCAGCAGCCCGATCAGCGCGAGCATCACCAGCCAGACCCACGCCGCCTTGACCGACACCGCGCCACTCGCCAAGGGCCGCACCCGCGTGCGTGCCACCTGCGCGTCGAGGTCGCGGTCGACAATATCATTATACACACAGCCCGCGCCGCGCATCACGATCGCGCCGAGCAGCAACCAGAGCAGCAAGGACCAATGCGTGCGCGCCCCGCCCGCGAGCAACAACCCCCACGCGCATGGCCAGTAGAGCAGCCACCAGCCAATCGGCCGATCAAAACGCGCGAGCAGCGCAAACGGGCGGGCAGCGGCAGGCAGCAGCCCGACCAAGCCCTTATGTTCGCTATCGGGGGTGGTGTGAGCGGTGGTTTTGGCGTTCATTTCTCTTTGGTAGCGCATCTATCCGTCCTCGTCATTCCAAACTCGATTTGGAATCCAGCATAAATCCGGCGCGGCAGCGCCTGCGACGACGGCAATAGATGCTAACGCATCTGTTTTCTTGCTGGATTCCAAATCGAGTTTGGAATGACGGAAATTGGATGTATGGGTTTCATCATGCCCGCAACGCCAAACTGGCCTCCCCAATCGACGCCGCGCCTGTTTGTTGAGACGCCGTTGGCGGGCGCGACCGACATTCGCATCGATGGCCCACAGGCGCATTATCTGCTCAACGTGATGCGGATGAAGACGGGCGACCCGCTCAAGCTCTTCGATGGCGTCTCGGGTGAATGGCTCGGCGTGGTCGAGGCGACGGCGAAGCGTGATCTTGTGCTTCGCATCGAGGGCAAATTGCGCGAGATTGAAACCGTGCCCGACCTTTGGCTCGCCGCTGCGCCGATCCGCCGCGCGCGCTATGACTGGGTGGCGGAAAAGGCGTGCGAACTGGGTGTGGCGCGTTTCATCCCGGTGCTGACCAGCCGCGCGGTGGTCGATAAGGTCAAGGACGACAAACTCCGCGCGCATATGATTGAGGCGGCGGAGCAATGCGGGCGCACGGCTTTGCCAGAAGTCGCTGCGCAGGTGAAATTGAGCGCGCTGCTGGGGGACGTAGAGGGGCGCACGATCTTCTTTGCCGATGAGACGGGCGGCGAACCGTTGCTCGACGCTGCGCGGACCCACCTCGGCCCCGCGCTCATCCTGATCGGCCCCGAAGGCGGCTTTGATGATGCTGAGCGCGCCATGATCCGCGCGCACCCGTCCGCCGTCGCCGTCACCCTCGGCCCTCGCATCTTGCGCGCCGATACAGCAGCGGTGGCGGCAGTTGCGGTGTGGATGGGCGCGCAGCCCTAAGCGCGAGCAAATGCACGGGCGAAACAGCTTATGTGCGGTGCACCCATTTCCGCATAGTTCGCGATCAGGCACCCTTACTGGCGGTCAACGGCCTCTGCATTGGTCTTGCTCGCGTAGATCGGGATCATGTCCCCGACCCGCACATTATCGGCAGACACCAACTTCGTATCGTGTTGCGTATCGTCAACGGGCGAAATAAACGCTACCGTTATCGTGGTTACTTTTCGGACGTGTTTCTTCGCGTGCCGCAGCAAATCATATTGCTCGCATGGAAACGAGTCCTCGCCTCCGGTTTTTAACCGGCCCGTGCACACGGAGTCCACGGCATCTACGCGGGCGCTCGTCGATACATAATTGATTGAATGATCTACATATTTGTATATCGAATAAAGACCCGCTATCGCAAATATCAATCCCACACCGATTAAGCGTCCCAAGAAAAAACCACGCATCAATATTACCCCACGTCGATTTTTGGGGGTACATTACATGATTACCGTTTACTTTTGGTAAAACGGGAGGTGTTTATCTTGCAAAAAGCGACACCGCAGAACCAGACCATACGGAGAGTTCACTACCCCGCCTTGGTCCCCGTTGCTGGCACGTTCACGCCCATGCTTTGCAAATATTTCTTCACGTTGCGCGCGGCTTGGCGGATGCGTTGCTCATTCTCGACCATCGCGATGCGGACAAAACCCTCGCCATCCTCGCCATAGCCGACGCCGGGCGCAACCGCGACGCCCGCGTGCGTGATCAGCTGTTTGGAAAACTCCATCGAGCCGAGATGCGCGAGCGCAGGCGGCAACGGCGCCCAGGCGAACATCGAGGCGCGGGGCGGCGGAATGTCCCAACCGCTGCGGCCGAAGCTCTCGACCAGCACATCGCGGCGCTTTTGATAAAGCATCCGATTCGACTCAACGATGTCCTGCGGGCCGTTGATCGCCGCAACCGCCGCCGCTTGGATGGGCGTGAACGCGCCATAATCCAGATATGACTTCACCCGCTTGAGCGCGGAGATGAGCTTTTTATTGCCCACCGCGAAGCCGATGCGCCAGCCCGCCATCGAATAGGTTTTCGACATGCTGGTGAACTCGACCGCGACATCCTTCGCGCCCGGCACCTGCAAAATCGACGGCGTGGGGCAGCCATCATAATAGAGCTCGGAATAAGCGAGGTCAGACAGCACCCAGAGCTTGTTTTTCTTCGCGAACGCGACAAGCCGCGCGTAAAAAGCGAGGTCGACCACTTCGGCCGTCGGATTGCTCGGGTAATTGACGATCAGCACCGAAGGCTTGGGCACGGTGAAGTGCATCGCGCGCTCGAGCGCCGCGAAATACGCGTCATCGGGCGTCGTTGGCACGCTGCGGATCGTGGCACCCGCGATGATGAACCCGAAGGTGTGGATCGGGTAACTCGGGTTGGGCGCGAGCACCACATCACCCGGTGCTGTAATCGCCTGTGCGAGGTTGGCGAGCCCTTCCTTCGAGCCCAACGTAACCACGACTTCGCTATCATGATCGAGATCCACGCCAAAGCGCCGCGCATAATAGCCGGCTTGCGCCTTGCGCAGCCCCGTAATCCCCTGCGATGCCGAATAGCCATGCGCGTTCGGATCGCGCGCCACTTCGCACAATTTGTCGATCACATGCGGCGGCGGCGGCAGATCAGGATTGCCCATGCCAAGGTCGATAATGTCCTCACCGCTCGCGCGCGCGGCCGCTCGCATCGCATTGACTTCAGCGATGACATAAGGCGGCAGGCGTTTGATGCGGTAAAATTCTTCGGACATATCCTCTTTCCGGTTTAGTGGGTGGAAAAGGCTATATGTCTGGTTTTTTATTGCGGCGCTAGCCCAAGCGCACAAACTTCATTGCGCCATCCTCCAACCGCCCGCCGCCGAGCAGCTTTTTATCGATGAAATAATTGTGGTGCACCCGCCATGGGTCGCGCTCGGCCTGCTTGGGCATCGACAGTTCGGCGCGCTTCACATAGCTTGAGGAGAGGTCCATCAAGGGCAGCGCAAGCGGCAAAACGCCCTTGGCATCGGGCACGCAATAGGCCGCGCCGATCTTATCCATATGGTTGATCAGACGCGTGGCAAAGCGTGCAATCAGGTCGGCCTTGAGCGTCCAAGACGCGTTCGCATAGCCGAACAGCGAGACGAGATTGGGGATGCCCGAATACATGCAGCCTTTATAACTGATCGTCTTGCGCACCGGCATCGGTGCACCATCGACCGTCAGTGTTACCCCGCTCATCAGTTCCATCGTCAGGCCCGTGGCCGTCACGATGATGTCGGCCGGCAATTCGGTGCCCGACTCCAGCAAAATGCCATGTTCGGTGAAGCATTGGATGGTATCAGTGACGACCTCCGCCTTGCCCGACTTGATGGCCGTGAACAGATCGCCATCGGGCAGCAGGCACAGCCGCTGATCCCATGGGCCGTAGCTTGGCTTGAAATGGACATCGACTGGATAATCATCGCCGAGCCGTTTGAGCGCATCGTTGCGCAGAGCCTGGGCAGCCTTGTCGGGGTGGCGTTTGCTGTAACTGTAAAGAAAGTGCTGATAGCGGATATTCTTGATACGCGTCACGCCATAGGCCAATTTAGACGGCATCACCTTGCGCAGCGTATTCGCAATCGCATCGCGGCGTGGCCGCGCAATCATATAAGTCGGCGAACGCTGCAACATCGTCACATGCGCCGCATCCTTTGCCATGGCGGGCACAACGGTTGCCGCTGTTGCACCGCTGCCGATCACGACGACCTGTTTGTCCTTATAGTCAAGATCCTTGGGCCAGAATTGCGGGTGAATAATCTGCCCCCTGAACGCGGCCTGATTGAGAAAGCCGGCGTCATAGGGCTGCTCATAATTATAATAGCCCGTCCCCATGATGAGGAAGTTGCATTCCAGCTGTTGTTCGCCCTCCGGTGTCGCGACGGTCACCGTCCAGCGCGCGGTCTTGGACTCCCAGCTTGCCGCGGTCAGGCGGCTGTTAAAGCGGATGTGCGGCGCGATGCCGAACTCGTTCACCGTTTCGTGTAAATAATCGAGAATGGCAGGTGCGTCGGCAATCGAGTCATCGGCAATCCAGGGTTTGAAGCTGAAGCCCAATGTGTGCATGTCCGAGTCGGAGCGCACACCGGGATAGCGGAACAAATCCCATGTGCCACCTAGGGCCGCGCGCCCTTCGAGCACCGCATAGGTTTTGTCGGGGCAGTATTTTTGGAGGTGATAACTGGCGGAAATACCCGAAATCCCGGCGCCGACAACGACCGCGTCAAAATACTCGCGCATTGTTTCCATTCCTCATTCCTAAGCTTATAACATTTATGCTGGAGAGCGGTACTTACACAAGGGTTAATATATGACCGACGGCAACACCACCACGCCGCCGCTGCGGCTGGAAGATATCCAACATTGGACGCAGGTCATTGGTCGCGCGCAGCAATTGATGCTCGAACACAGCTTCAAAGCGATGGACGACGCGCCGCCGGTCTGGCAGAAGATGGTCGAGAGCAATCCTGTTTTGCATGCACAAAGCGAATTCTGGGCGGAGAGCATCGCCTTGTGGCAGCGCTTCATCAATCCTGAAGTCGCGCCGCCTGTTCACCCCGAAGCCGATAAGGATAAACGCTTCAACGCACCCCAATGGCGCGACAATCCGGCCTTTGACCTCATCCGGCAGAGTTATCTGCTGATCGCGGACCATTTGCTCAAAGGCGTTGAGGCGATTGAGGGGCTAGACCCGCAGCAGCACGAGCAGATCCGCTTCACCACGCGCAATTTTGTTGATGCGATGTCGCCATCCAATTTTCCGCTCACTAACCCCGTGGTGATAGAAAAAACGCTTGAGACCAAAGGCGAAAATCTCGTCGAGGGTCTCAAGCATATGCTCGACGATATTCACAAGGGCCAGCTCACGCATACCGACCCGAATGCGTTCCACGTGGGCGAGAATATCGCTGTCACACCCGGCAAGGTGATCCACGAGACGCCGCTTTATCAGCTCATCCAATATACGCCGACGACCGAAAAGGTGCTGAAGACGCCGCTGATAATCTTCCCGCCTTGGATCAATCGTTTCTATATCCTCGACCTGAAGCCGGAGAAAAGCTTCATCCGCTGGGCCGTCGAGCAGGGCATTACCGTGTTTATGGTGTCATGGAAGTCCGCCGATGCCAGCATGGCCGATATATTCTGGGAAGATTATGTGATCGGCGGGCAGGTCGATGCGATTGACACCGTTTGCGAGCTGCTCGACGTGAAGTCGGTGCATACGGTCGGCTATTGTGTTGCGGGGACGACGCTCGCCGCAACGCTCGCATGGCTCGCCGCGCGTAAGCAGCAACGCAAGGTCAAATCCGCAACGTTCTTCACCGCGCAGGTTGACTTCACGCGCGCGGGCGACCTCAAGAATTTTGTCGATGAGAATTATCTGGCGTTGATCGACCAGCTGGTCACCGACGGCTACCTCGATGGCCGCTATATGGCGACGACGTTCAATTTGCTGCGCGGGCGCGACCTGATTTGGAATTATGTCACCAATAATTATCTGCTCGGCAATGACTATGCGCCGTTCGACTTGCTGTTCTGGAACGGCCACACCACCAACTTGCCCGCGAAATGGCATCGCTCATATCTGGTCGATCTCTACCGCGACAATAAGCTGGTGCAGCCGGGCGCGCTCAAGATTGACGGCACACCGATTGACCTGAGCAAAGTGAAGACCCCGAGCTATATACAGGCCGGGCGCGAGGATCATATCGCGCCACCCGCCAGCGTGTGGAAAATCACCGAGCATTTCCAGGGACCAATACGTTTTGTCTTGGCGGGCTCGGGGCATATCGCGGGCGTCGTCAATCCGCCGAGCGCGCACAAATATCAATACTGGCTCAACGATGCGCAGGTTCGCAATTATGAAGATTTTGTTGCGACCGCACATGAACATAAAGGGAGCTGGTGGCCCGATTGGCTGGTCTGGCTGCGCGAGCAGGGTTCAGCCGAAGTGCCGGCAATTGGCGCCAGAATCCCCGGTGAAGGCGCACTCAAGGCGATTGAAGATGCCCCGGGACGCTATGTAAAGGCCGCATAACCCCAAAATTTTGCTCATTTCACCGCAACACCCGCGTCGCGCATCGCGGTGGACAAATAACACTTGCAATCACTCTCCGACTCGCATATATTGCAGTGCAGCATAAGTGAAATGGAGCGCGTAATGGCAAAGGCCCCCGTTAACGGTACGACTGAGGTGAAGCCGGTTGCTTCCAAGCCAAAGGCTCCCGTGCAGAAGCCAGCGGCAACGAAAGCAGTCGCAGCGAAGCCAGCCCCCGCCAAAGTTGAAGCGGTGAAGGCTCCAAATCCAGTGGCGGCCGCGCCTGTGGCGGTTGTTGCTGCTACGCCGCCCGTTGTTAAAAAAATTACCCCCATCGAACCAGCGGCACCCGCCGCGCCGATGGTTGAGCCGGTGCTAAAGGAACCAGCGGCTCCGGTCATGAAGGCCGAAAAACTTTTTGTTCCCGAGCCTGCCCAGCCGAAACCGGCTGCCCCCAAAACCACCAAAATTGAAGGACTGAACATCATGGAAGATACTGTAAAGCAAGTGCAAGAAACCGCGCACAAATTGGCCGCTGATGCGACCGCACACGTCGAGAATTTCGTTGCTGGCGCAACCGAGAAGACCAAGGAAGCCGTCGAGAAGACGAAGAAGATGGCTGAAGATGCCGTTGCCTTCCACAAGGAAAATGCTGAAGCCGTTGCTGCTTCGGGCAAAATGGTTGCCGAGGGCGTTCAGTCGTCGGCTGCTTATGCTGCCGAGCTCGGCCGCAAGCATTTTGAAGAAGCCAGCGCTGCGCTGAAGACGATGGCTGCCGCCAAGTCGCCTTCAGAGTTCTTCTCGCTCCAGAGCGATTACATGAAGAGCAGCTACGAAGCATTCATCGCGGAAACCTCGAAGTCGAGCGAAGCCACGATGAAGTTCTTCGGTGAAGTGTTCCAGCCCATCTCGAGCCGCTTCGCTGTGGCTGCTGAGAAGGTCAAGGCTGCGACCACGCTCTAAACGCATCATCAGATGTGACGCTACGAAGGGTCGTCGCTCATCTGAGCGGCGGCCCTTTTCTTATCGGCAGCCGACCGCTATGCGCACTTCATGCTAAACGCTGAACAAGCCCAAAATATCGCCGTTGATCTCGTTGCCCGGGCCCGCCGCTGGGGCGCCGATGCCTGTGACGTTGTCTACTCCGCCGACGCGTCGACCGACGTGCAGATTCGTCTTGGTAAACTTGAGGATGTGACACGCGCCGAGGGTGAAGAGGTCTCATTGCGGGTGTTCATTGGCAACAAATCAGCCAGCAGCACAACGTCGGATTTGTCATCATCCGCGCTCGACACACTTGCCGAACGGGTCGTCGCGATGGCGCGCGAGGTTCCCGAGGATCGCTTTGCGGGCCTTGCCCCCGAGGACATGTTGCTGCGTGCCCCACCGCCGCCGCTCGATCTCGATGATGGTGTCGATGTTGCACCCGCCGCGTTGCGCGCGCGGGCATTGGAGGCCGAGGAAGCCGCGCGGGCCGTCGCTGGCGTCACCAATTCCGAGGGCGGAAGCGCAAGCGCTGGTCATGGCGTGATGGCGCTCGCCACCAGTCATGGCTTTGCTGGTGCCTATACGACTTCGAGCCACGCCATCTCGGCAAGCGTCATCGCGGGCGAAGAGAGCGGTATGCAGCGCGATTATGCGTATCATTTCGTGCGGCACCTGGCTGACCTCGACAGTGCGAGCGAGATCGGCCGCGAGGCTGGCACGCGCGCCGTTGCCCGGCTCAATCCGGTGCAACTCAGCAGCGGAGCGATGCCCGTCATTTTTGATCCCCGCGTTGGCAACAGCCTGCTTGGTCATTTGATCGGCGTGATGACCGGCGGTGCTATCGCCCGTAAAACCTCATTCCTGCTCGATGCATTGGAGACGCAAGTGTTTTCGGGCGCGATCCAGATCATCGACGAGCCGCACCAATTGCGCGCGCTTCGCTCAAGGCCGTTTGATGGTGAGGGACTGGCAACTTCGCGCACAGAGATTGTGCGCGATGGCGTTCTCACCACATGGCTGATCGACTCCACCGCCGCGCGGCAGCTGGGGGCCAAACCGACGGGACACGCGACACGCGGCGGTGCTGGCGCATCGAATCTACATCTCGCCGCTGGCACGCACAGCCCCGCCGAACTGATGGCGGATATCAAGCACGGCTTTTATGTCACCGAACTCATTGGCATGGGGGTTAATGGGCTCACGGGCGATTATTCGCGTGGAGCAGCCGGATTTGCGATTGAGAACGGGCAAATCACACACGCCGTGAGCGAGGTCACGATCGCAGGAAACCTCAAAGACATGTTCGCTGCATTGGTTCCGGCAGACGACCTGAGTTTCCGTTACGCCACCAACACGCCAACGCTCCGGATCGATGGCATGACGCTCGCGGGGGCATGATGCACCTTGGCTGATCTGGAAAAGCTCAGCGCCGTCGCGCGAGCGGCGGGCCAACGCGCGATGGAAAAGTGGCGGGGTGAATTTGCGAGCGGCCACAAGCAGGATGGCACACCCATCAGCGAGGTAGATCATGCCGTCGACGCTTTTCTCAAAACCGAATTGGCCGCACTTGACCCACATGCCGGTTGGTTGTCCGAAGAAACGGCGGACAATGCCGAGCGCCTGCTGATCCCGCGGCTTTGGGTGGTCGATCCGATTGATGGCACGCGCGATTTTGTTGCGGGCAAGCGCGGCTGGGCAATCTCGATCGCTTACGTGGAAGGCGGGCGCGCCACGATGGGCGTGCTGGATGCGCCTGCACGCAGCGAGCATTGGGCCGCAGTGGCAGGGCAAGGCGCGTTTCGCAATGGTGCGCGCTTGGCGTGTAGCACACGGACGGCGCTCGCTGGCGCGCGCGTCCCGGCCGATCAGCTTCCGCCGAACGATACCGACCTCATACTCGTGCCGAAACCGAACTCGATTGCGCTGCGTATGGCGATGGTTGCGGCGGGCGAGGCGGACTTGGTCGCATCAATCCGCTGGGGGTTTGAATGGGACCTCGCGGCCGCAGCCCTGATTGCGCAAGAGGCCGGAGCTATTGTGACCGACGCCAGAGGAAACCCGCTCCGCTTCAATTCGACCAAGGGCGAGGCGTTCGGGGTGCTCGCCACCTGCCCCGGAATACATGCGGCGGCGGTTGAACGACTGGCAGTGCGCGTTGCGGAGAACGTCAAGCGCTAATCCGTATGGCCCTCGGGATCGGGGTGAATCAATATTTCGGTATTGGGGAACTCGGCCATCAACTGGGCTTCCACCTCGTCCATCACCCGATGCGCCTCGGCCACCGTCATATTGCCATCGACCCAGACGTGAAATTGAACAAAGCTGCGGATGCCGCTGCTGCGCGTGCGCAGATCATGAATGCCCTTCAGTTCGGGGTGCTGCTCGGCGACCTTGATAAAAGCGGCACGCTGCTCCTCCGGCCACTCATGGTCCATGAGCTGGTCAACGGCAGCCTGCGACGCGCCATACGCCCCGTAGAGCAGCCATGCAGCAATGAGCACACCGAACACCGCGTCGGCCCCATGCCAATGGGCATAATAATCAAGCACCAGCGCAATGATGACGGCAAAATTGATCATCAGATCAGCTTGATAATGGACATTATCGGCATGGATCGCGACCGATCCCGTCCGCCGCACCACCGAGCGCTGATACAGCACCAATGCACCCGTCAAAATAATGGCAAAGAGCGAGACGCCAATCCCATATTCAGGATTTTCGGTGATCGCCGAACCGCTGATCAGCCGCAGGATCGCCTCCCAACCGATGCCGATGCCCGAAAGGGTGATGACGAACACCTGAAACATCGCCACCAGCGCCTCGGCCTTGCCATGCCCAAAGCTATGGTTGTCGTCGGCGGGCTGCGCGGCAAAGCGCACACCAAACAAGGTGACCAGCGACGCCAGCACATCAAGGCCGGTATCGGCGAGCGAGCCGAGCATCGCGACGGAGCCGGTTTGCAGCACGGCAATTATTTTGAGGCCAAGCAAGGTGAGCGCCATCGCCATGCTCGCGAGCGCAGCGCGCGAGGTCAGCGTGCCGTGGCTATGTGCGTGCGCAGCCGCAGGGGCATGATTATGAGTATGGGTGCCGCTCATGGGTAAAGTAATCCTTCACTCCAGCCGCCATTGACCGGCAAGAATACGCGGCGATGATGAAGCCGATGCGCACCATCCTCCCAAAACTCGATGCGCTCGGGCGCAACGCGATAGCCCGACCAATGCGGCGGGCGCGGCACATCCTTGCCCTCATACCGCGCGCTCACTTCGGCATAGCGCGCCTCGAAGGTCGCGCGATCTGGCAATGGTCGCGACTGTTCCGAGGCCCAGGCACCCAGCCGCGAGTCACGTGACCGTGTGGCGAAGTACGCATCGGCGGTCGCGTCATCGACGACGCTCACCGCACCTTCGATCCGGATCTGGCGGCGTAACGACTTCCAGTGGAACAGCAATGCAGCCTTCGCCACTGAACGCAAATCATCCGCCTTGCGGCTCTGCTGATTGGTGTAAAAAACAAATCCGTCGCGCCCATGCCCCTTCAGCAGCACCATGCGGACTGCGGGCTGGCCAGCCGCATTAACGGTGGCGAGCGCCATTGCGTTGCTGTCATTGAGCTCAGTGGTGCGGGCCTCGGCGTACCAGGCATCGAAAAGCGCAAAAGGATCGGTGGTCATGCGCCGCGTCTAGCCCTACCGCCCACTCAAGTCGAGGTTTCGTAGTGAGTCAGTTTGAAAATGGTTCAAAATAAATGAACATGCCTAGCCGCTCAAGCATTGCAATGACGGATTCGACGTGCCACATAGCGGTTGTGACTGAATCGAAACACCTTTCACGCCGACGCGACCCTAACCAATTAGCAAAGATGATAGTGGATGTTGCGTCCAGCGAAATAGACGACCGTGTCCTTATGGATGACGGGCGTGACGCGGTGGCTGTCTTAATGGGACGCCGCGGCGGGTTAAAGGGTGGGCCAGCTCGCGCTGCGAGTATGAGCAGCGAACGCCGAAGCGAAATTGCACGATTAGCGGCTGAAAAGCGCTGGTCAAAGCCTGAGAACGAAAATGGCTAAAAATCCCATAACTTCATCTTTTAAGAGCGTTTCTGATGCACTTGACGCAGATATTCTCGTATATTTCGGCGATATAAACGACGAAGGCGCGGGAGATACCTGTGACAAGCTCGGCAAACCACAGCGGAAAAACCTTCTACTTATTTTAGGGACGTATGGCGGCGACCCAGATGCAGCGTATCGCATAGCGAGGCGCATTCAACGGACATATAAGACCAACGCAAAGTTTAAAGGCGATGAAGACCCTCGCTTCTTTGTGTTTTTGCCGACTGTCTGCAAAAGTGCCGGAACATTAATTGTTTTGGGTGCTGATAAAATATTCATTTCTCGTGACGCCGAAGTAGGCCCAATTGATATCCAGATCAGAAAGCACGACGAAGTTGGTGAGCGGGCATCGGGCTTGCTGCCTTCGGAAGCGTTAAACGCGCTTTCTGGTAGGGCTCGACAGGCTTTTTTGCAGCAGTTTCGCAGTCTAAGAACGGATAGAAATTTACCTTTTTCAACCAAGCTTGCGGCTGAAGTCGCAAGTAACATGACGGTGGGTTTATTCAAGCCTATTTTTGAGCAAATTGACCCACTTCGCTTGGCGGAAATGGAACGTTCGCAGCGGATCGCGGCGGAATACGGAAAACGCCTAGCGGTCGGTAATTTGCACGACAACACTCTAATCAAGTTGCTAGGTGAGTATCCCAGCCACTCTTTTATCATTGATAGTGACGAAATGAAGGAGATTTTTAGGGATGTGGTCGATGCCGACGAGGAACTGCGGAGCCTAGCCGAAAATATTCAGTTTCTTTATAAAAATTTTACCCACCATAGTACACCATTCGTCATGATGTTAGACGACAGTTTCTGGAACCAAGAGGATGAAGACGATGAGCAACCAAGCAGTGCTGGAGAAGGAGCAGCTGATGGAGGCGATTTGGGAAGCCCAGGCCCGCACGACAGCAGAGTTCTTGGGGGAAATGGCGGATCGCCGCCCCCGTTACGCGCCGTCCCGCCATCGGGAGATAAAACGGACGACGCCAAAACAGCTTAGCGAACTCCTTAAATCAAGCTGACCCTTTAATCGAGGTTTTGTTCAGCACCAGCACGGCCCAATCATCATGATGCGCCTCATGCGCAAGCACCATCCCCTGCGCACGATAGGCGGCATTCACATTTGCCGCCTGCGTTACCAGCAAGCCAGAAAGGATGAGCGTCCCGCCCGGCGCGAGCCCTGCCACAATATCTGCGGCCATATCAATCAGCGGCTGCGCGAGAATATTGGCGATGATGAGATCGAACGGCGCGCGCGCGGCCAGCGCGGGCGATGCCATGCCATCAGCGACGATCAGCGCGACCGCACCCGTATCATCGCCCAGTGGCACCGCATTGAGCTGCGCATTTTCTGCGCTCACCGTGATTGCAATCGGATCAATATCGGATGCCGTGACGCACGCATGCGGCCAAACGCGCTGCGCCGCGAAGGCGAGCAGTCCGGTGCCTGTGCCGAGGTCGAGGATATTGGCGAATATGGCACCCGCCGTGCCCAGCGCGTCAATCGCTAACAGACACCCCAATGTCGTTTCATGCTGCCCTGTGCCGAAGGCTAAGCCCGCATCAATCACGAAATTGACTTGCCCCTCAGCGGGCGGAAAATGCGACGTGTGGACGTAAAAACGCCCGGCGGAAATGGGCTCAAGGCCCTGCTGGCTGAGTGTCACCCAATCCTCATCGCCCAATTCCTCAATGCGCGGCGCGGCCCCTTGCGCGCTTGGTGCCAGCGCCTGCAGCGCGGCGATCAGCGCAGCCGAGGGGGCAAGTTCGCAATAGGCCACAATTTCCCAGACATCGGGCTGATGCGCGTCGGGTTCATTGGCGAGCAGGACCGGCGGCGTCTCCCAATCGGCGAACGGATCGACATGCTCGATAGCCTCGGCCTCGGCCTTCCCGCAGTTCAGCGTTATTTTCCAACTGGTCATCTTGGCTTCCCCCTTTACAAGAATTCATCTAAGTCCCCCCTATGGCGATCCCGGGCTTACGTTCCCAACCCTTTTTTGACGACAAGAACCGCGCGTTCTGGACGTTGCAGTCGATGGGCTGGACATTTTACCTCACGTTGCGGCTCGCGAGCGCGGTGGGGAGCGATAGCGGCATCGAGGCGTTGGTTTACGCCTTAGTGTCGGCATCGACGGGGTATTCGGTCGCTTTGCTGCTCGCGCCCATCTTCCGGATGCTGATCGGTCGGCAACCCATCCTGACCTGGACAAGCTCGGTGATTGCGGCAGCGGTTGCGGTGGCGATTTATGCCAGCATCGATGTTTGGGTGTATAGCCTGTTCGAACGAACGGGTGCCAACTTCTATGGTGCAGCGTTTCTGGCGCTTATCACCTACGACACGTTGCTGATCGGTGCCTGGTCAGCACTTTATTACGGCATCAATTTTTATATCATTGTCGAACAGCAGGCCGATGCGATGCTGAAGCTGGAGAGCCAGGCCTCACGCGCGCAACTCGCCATGCTGCGTTACCAGCTCAATCCGCATTTTTTGTTCAACACGCTCAATTCGATCTCGACGCTCGTGCTGCTCAAGCAAACCGAGCGCGCGAACATCATGCTGTCGCGGCTGTCCTCCTTCCTCCGCTACACGCTCGCGAATGAACCGATGGGGCATGTGACGCTGCAGCAAGAGGTGGAAACGCTCAAGCTCTACCTCGAAATCGAGAAAATGCGCTTCGAGGAGCGGCTGCGCCCGCGCTTTGATATTCAGGATGGCGTCGAGCAGGCCTTGCTGCCGTCACTGCTGCTCCAGCCGCTCGTTGAAAATGCCATCAAATATGCCGTCACGCCATGTGAGGATGGGGCTGAAATCGCGGTTGAAGCGCGACTCATCGGCGAGCGGGTGCATATCATCGTATCTGATACCGGCCCGGGCTTGAATGAGGCGAGTGTCCAGCACAGCATGTCCACTGGTGTCGGCCTGACCAATATTCGCGATCGGCTGCAGCAAGCCTATGGCGGAGATCATCGGTTTGACACGCGCAGCTATCCTGAAGGCGGTTTTGGCGTGATTATTGATATTCCCTTCCAACTCGAAATGGCGCAAACTGACGACTCATGACAATCCGCACGATCCTGGTTGATGACGAGAAGCTGGCCATCCAGGGAATGGAGCTGCGCCTGGAGGCCCATCCCGATATCGAGATTGTTGACACCTGCACCAATGGCCGCGAGGCAATCCGGTCGATCAAGACGCACAAGCCCGATCTGGTGTTTCTCGACATTCAAATGCCCGGATTTGATGGCTTTTCGGTGGTGCAGGGGCTGATGGAGATTGAGCCGCCCTTGTTCGTGTTTGTGACTGCTTATGCCGATCACGCGATCCGCGCGTTCGATGCGCAGGCGACCGACTATCTGATGAAACCGGTGGAGGAAGGCCGACTCGCAGCCACGCTCGACCGGGTGCGGCAGCGGCTCGCCGAGAAGCGCGGCGTCGAGGAGGCCGAGCGGCTGCGCGAGGTGCTCGCCGAACACGCGCCCGAAGCGCACGAGGAATTTGGCGAGAGCGACGACGAGACGCTCGCCGCCAACCGCTATGAAAAGCTGATCAACATCAAAGATCAGGGGCAGATTTTCCGTGTCGAGGCCGACAGCATCGAGCGGATCGACGCCGCGGGCGATTATATGTGCATCTACACCAATGGTGAGACGCTCATCCTGCGCCAGACGATGAAGGACCTCGAAAAGCGCCTCGATCCGCGCCGCTTCCAGCGCGTCCACCGCTCCACCATCGTCAATCTTGAACTCGTGCGGCAGGTCAAGCCGCACACCAATGGCGAGTGCTTCCTCGTGCTCGAATCAGGCGCGCAGGTGAAGGTCAGCCGCTCCTACCGCGATGTGGCGGCGCGGTTCGTGCATTAAACCCGCTTTGCCCGCATCGGCCCTGACTTGAGCACGATCCGGCGGAAGCGGTTGCTCGCGAAACGCACGATGATGACGATCCACAGCGCCTGCCAGCCAAGCGCGAGCAGATGCGGCCAGAGCGTTGATTCGCGGGCAGCCGCACCGATCATCATCAGCGGTGACGAGAGCGGAAACAGCATCGCGCCTATCGCGAGCGGGCCGTGCGGATTGGCGCTCGTCAGCGAGATGACGGCGAACACCATCGCCTGCAGGATGGTTGCGGGCATCGACATGATCTGCACTTCGCGCACATTGTTCGCCTGCGCGCCTATGCCGAGGAAGATCGAGCCGTAAAGCAAATAGTTCATCACGAAATACAGCACTTCAAGCACACAGAAGAGCGGCCAGCCGACCCCGGGCTCGGGTGGCGGCGGCGCACCAGGTACGAAATGCGCGAGCGTGAGATAGCCTGCGCCTGCCACGCTGCCCCAAACAGCAATTGCGGTGAGCGAGATCGCAAGCATCGAAACGAGCTTGGCGAAGAACACCGCATCTACGGGCACGGCGGCGATGAGGATTTCGATGATCTTGCTCGATTTCTCCTCGACCATGTTCGAGAGCAGCATCCCAGACAGCAGGATGTTGAGGAAAAACAGGATATACACCGCGACAAGCGCCAGCCCTTCGCGCTTGTCGGTAACGTTGACGCCCTTCGCGTCGATGGTGTGCTCCTCGGCCTCGACAGGCTTCGCCGCCGCGGCACCCGCATCGGTCAGCGCGAGATTGACGCCGCCACGGAGTTGATCAATGCCATTGCCCGTCGAAACCAGCTCGGGATGGTCGGGCAATCCGGCGAGCACGCCGCGCACCGCCCGATTGGGGTCGGTCAGCAGCTTGTTCGCCTGAGCAATCTGCGCGTCCATATCGGGCTTTGCAGGCGCTTCCACGGTCGTGTTGATGAAATCGCTCGAACCAAGCTGATCACGCAACGACTTATACTCCTCAACGAACGCCTTGCTCGCCTCAGGTGCGGCGAGCACCACCAGTTCCGAGGGGTGCGTTTTGTGCGCAGCGCTGATGCCGATCACCAGCCCGACCCCGCCCGAAATCAGCAGCAGCACAATCGGCGCGATAAGGAACAAAAGGAACGAGCGCTTAGCGACGGTCGCGAGATAGTCGCGCCGCGCGATGACGAACGTGGCATTCAAGATCGCGTTCATGCCAGTTCCCCCGTTGGTGCGGCATTCATTTCTTTGGCAACACTGGCCCCGGCAATATCGATGAACGCGTCATGCAGCCCCGGGCGCTCAATGGCCAGTGTTTCAATTCCCGCGCCGTGCGTGATGAGCGTTTGTAACACCGGCTCGATCCCGCTGGCAGGCAAGGCGAAATGCCACACACCATCCTCAAGCACCGCATCAGATGGCAGGTCTGCCTGCCAAGCGCCTTCGGTGGCGCGGGTGCGCACCTGAACGCGCGAGGGCAGCCGGTCCCGCGCCGCGCTCACACTGCCCTCATAACGCACCTTGCCGCCGGCGATGATCGCGATCCGCTCACACAGCCGCTCGGCATGCGCAATCACATGCGTTGAAAAGAGGATGGTGGCACCGTTCGCGGCGCGCGACCGAATGAGCTTCTCGAGCCGCCCTTGGCTGAGCGCGTCAAGCCCCGAGAACGGCTCATCGAGCACGATGAGGCGCGGTTCATGCACCAAGGTGCCGAGCAATTGCACCGTTTGCGCCTGCCCTTTGGAGAGCGTGCGCACCATGCGCTTGGTGGCATGGCCAAGGCCATAATCCTCGAGCAGTTTGTCGGCACGCAACCGCCCCTCGGCGAGCGGCAGGCCACGCAGCGCCCCCATGAAGGCGATCACTTCGCGCGCCATCATCGAATTATAGAGCCCACGTTCTTCCGGCAGATAGCCAATTTGGTTGGCGATCTCGAGCGGGCGCGGATTTCCGAACACTGCGCGGTGCCCCTCGTCGGGATCAATGATGCCAAGCATCATCCGCAGCGACGTGGTCTTCCCCGCGCCATTCGGGCCAAGCACGCCATAGATGGCTCCCTCTGGAACCGCGATGTCGACCCCGTTGACCGCGCGTGTATCCCCGAAATTCTTTACAAGGCCATGCGCCTCAACCGCCAATGTCATAATGTGGTTCCCAGATTCGCCGTTCATGCTAAGCGATTGCAATGACCGATAGCAATGCAGACCTTGCCAAATCATTGAGATTAGAGGCGGCGCGGCTCGGTTTTGTGCAATGCGGGATTACGCGGGCCAAAATTGGCCGGGCGCAAGGTGAGCGGTTGCGCGATTGGCTCGCGATGGGCGCGCAGGGCGAGATGGACTGGATGGCCGCGCGCGCCGAACAAA